>Ga0307942_1002134_pt1 | contig 15971 bp, 13 predicted proteins | sample OrgLakmetagen175_FD_201846 | JGI IMG/M metagenome (GOLD analysis project Ga0307942, IMG submission 201846) | Saline water microbial communities from Organic Lake, Antarctica - #175 | ecosystem: Environmental > Aquatic > Non-marine Saline and Alkaline > Saline | place: Antarctica: Organic Lake...
ACACCCCTCGCGAGGGCCACGTGAAGAGGAGACGGCGAGGCTGGTCTCCTGATAACCATGCATACCAACACAGGTCGCCAGACCCGACAAAAATTGAGAGAGCCACTGCAACGAGCACAGCGGCTCAATTTTTTTTATTTTGTCTGTGTCGACCGAGGTCTGGTAGATGGGGCACCTGTAGGTAAAGAATAAGAGCAAATAAATAACTTTGAACTGAGTCTGTGTCAAAACTTCGAACATGTTGGTGGCGTCTAGTGTTCAAGTGCAGGGCAGCAGCTGGAAATGTAGTGTTGATATAGTGCTATAGATGCTGTTCCTCTGTGAGACTAGGTGCTGATGTGTGCAAGTGCTGTTTCCATGGTTTCCATCCATCCCCATTCCCGCTGCAAACTCAAACGTCCTGGGGTCCCGTTGTATGCTGTATGCTGAATGCATGCTGTATCTGCCTATTAATAATCATTTTAGTCATAATGGGATGGCTGCAGTCTGACAGCATGTGGTGGGTGCCGTCTAGCTTGTGGCAGATGGGGCAGATTGATGGGCTTTCTATGTGGTTGCGCTTAGCAGCACACGTTTGATTTTATGTTTTATATTCAATCTGTCAGAGGTGACACTTGACACTTGCATTCTTCCAAAATGAAATATTTATGCCTTTCTCGACAATGTCTTCCTTGATCATTTCTTGGTATTTGTGTAGCACTTTGTGGACTGATGGTTTGAAACCCGTTGGGCGTGCATGTGTGCTTCTACAGTATCGAGATCTGAGAAAATGGAGATCCTTTCTGCTGAAGGCCCTGGTTGGCAGGTGTTCTGAATATCTGGTAGGCAAGCCGGGGAAGGGTTTTCCACCCTTGCTGGCCAGAATATGCATGAATGAATGAGGATGGGCGTCGGTGTTAATGTGGAAATCATGACCACTTTGATTTTCCGTAGAGCACTTTGCTATGGCATCAGCGCACTCATTCCTAGGATGCTAGCATGAGTTTTAACTTTGCAGTTTAGTTTAATTTGGATTACAAAGGCCTCCAGCCTGGCATGGCTGCTCAACCTATAGGTCCCAACAAATAAATCAATCAAATAGATCGACAGCTTTCTGAGTTATGTTGAAATACAAAACCTTTGATATCACCTTGAGAAATATTATCAAATAAATGGATGAAATGGTGCCGTAATGTTCGGTACCGATACATGAAAACATAACGTGTTTTTCATCTTGAATATAAACCCCGTTTTTACACAAATTGCAAACACGTGCACTCCTGTCCGGACTCCTGCCATATAAACCAGTTTCACACTTCAACCCATGTCCTCGAATCCTGAACCGAGCTACGTTCCTCATGACACTTTTGCTCAAAGCCATCTTCAAATACTCCGGCAAGACAAATGGTGCACGTGCATCAGAAACCGGTCTCTCAGGCAAAGCAAACCAGTTGTTATAAGCCACAGACTTTTTAAACAAAGAGCAAGGATCGTGACCATGTGCCTCTCTCCAAACTGCCTGATGCCTGAAACTCAAGTCTATGCGCAAATTAGAAATATTCAGCTTCCGGCATTGTAATAAGTCACTATTGTATACAGTGCCATTCTGCAAATCACCAAAAGCATCCTTCATCTGTCTAGTCCAACAATTAGAAGCACCAGAATTCCCAAGGGAAATATCTACTTTCATAACATCGCGTAAAGTATCATATCAATGATTGCTGTTTGAATCGACCATCCTGTTCCAAAATTTGACAGCTGACCTGAACCAGTAAAATTGCAAGGGTTCCTGCGCGCATTCTCGAAGCACACACCAGTTTGCAGGAGTAGATTTTAACCTTGTATAGATGGATGGCGTTATTAGATAGCTGGATTTGGTGTACGATGGTTTTAAGGAGTTTGGCATGTTCATGCCGTTTCATGCGCTGGGGGTAGAGGATTCTATTTCCTATTTCTTATTTGCCATAGTGCACCAGCGCTGTCTGTCGCAATATGGGTGTGTTCAATTATCAAAGCAGCAGCAATTCCTGCTAGCTTGGCTCTGTTTACGTTTTTGTTGCTGCTTGTCCCTCCAGGATTTGCTGTGGTGATTTGTTGGATTGAGGGTGGTAGACTCCAGCTCCAATAGACTGAGATCCATTTTCGTTGTTTGTAATACAACTCCCATCTCTGAAGGCCCACTCTTTCCAGTTAGTGGCCTTGAGTTCTAGCAAGCGCTCTTGTTGTACATGATGGGAGGGGACCTGGCTGTGTAATGCATTGATTATGTCGCCAACTTTGGCATTGATAACTTTGTTTCTTGCCAAGAGTCTTTGGAGAGCCTACATAATTTTGCCATTCTTGGTAGTATCCTTTCAGTTGGATGTTCAAGAAGAGGTGTGGTGCCCGTGTTCTTAAAAGTCTTGCTTTACATATTCCTATCAAGATGAGTTGTTTGTAATAAGCTGCTCCCTGGCAGCTTTGTTCCAGATTACTAAGATGCGCATGCCCCAACATGATGTTGCTTCTGGCAGGGGTGGTGTTTTGCTTGCTGGGAGGAATGGATGTAGCACACTTTTGTCTTTGGGATACTTATAAGGATAGTACAAACATCCCTGTTGTCAGTGCAGGTTATATAAAAAGCGTTGGTGCTGTTTTCCATCCAATAAGGAAGCAGTAGGAAGGTAGCGGTTGCCTCTTGGTTATTCAAGGCAGATGTGGTTGCATGTTGAACTACTTTGCGCATGTGTTTATCGTCATACATCGGGTGGCAGATGAAGAAACCAGTGAACTGTGTGGAGAACGCATCTGTTCTGGAACCAAAAAGTCTCTCTTGGATGGGCTGTCCAGAAGTCTTGAAGCTCTGGGGTAAAGTCTAGAGGTAAACCATTTTTTCTTTTGTGACCAAGGCATGGTTGCGAAAGGCTGTCATGTAATGGGTGGGCAGAGCCCAATAATGCAAGCATTCAGCCTTGATTTGTATTGTTGCCTGTCATCGAAAATCGTGGGAGTCGATGAAGTAGTCTTTGGAACTTTGGTGCAAGGTTTTGGACAGGGGGATTCAGCAGGGAGAGTAAGCCTCGATGACGAGCAAAGTTATACGCATCCAGTAAATGCTGAGGCGCTGAGGGGTGTTGATGCAGGAGCATTTACCATCTTTGCCGTATACACATGTCACCTCTGGGGAGGGTTTGGAACTTGGGAAGTGTGACTTTTGTTAGCCAGTCCTCTGCTTGTGGCAGTTGGCTAGGTGTGTCGCATTGCTCACTGTCATGTGTTGTCTCTTGTACTGGAGGTGTTCTGATAAGATCAACCTGTCTGTTCTACAGCTCACAGTTTCCTGTGCCCTTGATATCGTTTTGTGGGCCAATTGGTTGCGTGTCAAAATGAACTTAATCCCTAATTGTATGCGTAGCTTAGGTTCCCATTTGGGAGTAAGTCTGTTGGGATCCTCCAGCCCTTGCCGGGCCAAGTTGTCCACATATTTGTCATTTCTCGTGTCAGAGGTGGACATAGTGCTTGTCTCGTACTCTTCAGCCATTTTTAAGTAGTTAGGGCTGGATCTGATTGTCTTCGCTGCTTCCCATGCTGGCTCCCATTTGACCAGCCATATTTCGCTTTCTGTCCATCTATGCCGAGTTTCCCGTTGCTCCTCAGAGAGGTCCTGGAAGGCTGGACTGTCATTCTTTTGATTGATCTGTACTTTGGCGGTCATCTTGGCTGCGATAACAACCAAGTTGCATAAGGTAACCCCAATGGTAGGTGCAAATGCATGTGCTGCACTGCAACATACTTTGCTCGTGATCAGATTCTACTGCATCCGTCCTTTTCTTGCTATGGGGCGTCTAACAGACTTGGCAACAAGGATCTTGAAGATCCTTGCGTGCAGTTGAAATTGTGCTTGCATTTAAAGGATGCTTTTATATGGGATCAAAGGGCACTAGGCTTCCAGTGGACCAAATACTGCTCCTGGGATGTTGGTGTTTGCCAATAGCCTGAAACCCTTGCCTTATTTTGAAAGCGGACTTTTTGCTAGCAGTTATTTGTCAATGCCGTTGCCAAACTCAGTCTGTCTTACTTACACTCTGGATGCCCCCGACTCGTTTGCTGTGTTCTTTGCATACTACTCTCTCTTGAAATGCCAAAGCACGTCAGTGGAATGGTGATTATGAGCACGGCTATGGAATCGTGAAGGACTGACAATATAACTATTATTTCCTCTTCATCAGACGTCACTGCTTGCATAAATGAATCACAATGCCGCAACCCTTGAAAAGCAGCTAAGCGGAGGGGTCACGTGAATGTATGCTATATCTGTTTTGAGCACCGGTGGTACCATCCTGCTCAACATCTCACTAATGGACCTAAGCATGCTATTGTACAGCTTGACAACAGACTTGAAATAAATATGCAGTGGTTTGTGTCCACATTCCCTCCAGACAGCCCGATTTGTGGTGGTACGCATAACACCCAGCATGCCCTTGACTGGGCAGGAGAAGTATCTACACATACTGAATCTCAATCAGGTGGATATTACGTTGTTTGATTGTGCGTCTCTTGGTTTTATCGCCAAGGGAGGGAGTACGGAATGCCAGGCAGAGCTATTGTCCCTGCATTGTTAGCAGACCTCGCTTATATGTGTTGTTGGATTGGCCCGGGGGTAATTATGATTACATCTGGCTTGGGAAGCAAATCTCCGCCGTGGATGGATGGCAAAAGCTCAGTTGGAATATCCCTGTCTGTGTCTCATCAGAAAGGCGTGTAATGCCTTATCGTTTCATTCAATCGAAGTGTTGCACGGCTGCCTACATCTGCTTGTGCTAGCATGCAAGCGAGGTGACACGTTCTCACCGTTCCTCTTCCTGCCAGAAGAGAATGCGGAACCCCTCCTTGATGTTCAGTGCTTATGCAAGAAAAGAAAAAGTACACAGGCAGTAAAACTTGCCATTTAAAAAAAAGGAAAAAATTCACTCCGCTGGTACAGGCAGCAAGATTAAGTAGGGAGGCTGTCTTACTCAAAGTTTGTGTCTGCACCACCAGACAACCCTAACCAAACCTAAGCTCTCAAACAGACGGCGAATGAAATACTGTTTGGCAAGTGAGAGCGTCCATACAACTATAGTACAGGATCTCAAACAAAAACATTCCTGATAAATGTGTGTAATGAAGCTCCCGCCTTCCGCTGTAATTAATTAAAAGTTCTGCAGGCTATAGCTCCAAGGCAACTGGCAATGCCAACACCCAATGATCCCCTTACCTTTCCTCTCTTGCTCTCTTCCCCTGTTTAATTGAGTCACAACAAAACAGCGCAGGCAGCAGAACTGCTCCCCTCATCAAGTCAGCGACCCAGCGACCTCTCTCCTGAGTCCAGACCTGCAAAAAATTCACTACAGGTCCTCACGCACGCCACAGCTCACACTCACAGCCTCTGCTCCTCATCTACAAGCATCCGCTCCTCTGCAACATACCAACTCCTGCGTCCCAAAGAAAAATACACAGGCAGCAAAAACCACTCCCCACACTAACATTTATGCGTACCCGTCAATTTCACAATGCTCCTCTCAGCTTGAATTTTATTTTAGTTCAGTTTGGATTACAAGGCTCTCAGCATCCCCACCACATGCTGGTCCTCACAGCTTACAGCCCACTGCCATACTCAAGCGCCTATACTCCTCAGCTGGTCCTCACAGCCTATAGCCCACTGCCATACTCAAGCGCCTATACTCCTCAGCTGGTCCTCACAGCCTATAGTCCTGCCCACTGCCATACTCAAGCGCCTCCAGCACCCTGTTCAAAGTGTAGAGTTGCCGTGGGGTGAGAGCCCTCCTGTTGTAATCAGCACCAGCACCTCCACTTGGCCCAGCAGCATTGAACGAGGGGCCACTGCTTGGCACGCCTTGGGCGCTGTTGCTTGCAGCAAGAGCCACGACCATGGCCCGGAGGGGTCCACTGCGAAGGGGGCCGCTCAGAGCGTTGAGTGCGGTGTAAGCTCCTAGACCGAGGACGTGGATGACCCAGTCGAGCAGGGGGCCTGTGCAAGTATAGAAAAGAGGAAGTTTGTAGGTGATGCAGCGAGTGAGCATGCATGTGCCTGATGTGTGGTGTAAGCTCCTAAGCCAAGGACATGGGCGGGCCAGTCAAGCAGGGGGCCTGTGATATGATGATCTGATGATTGAGAAGTCAGAGAGGTGATTTGAAAAGCATTGCAACGGAGGCCTGCTAGGCCAGGGATGTGAACGATCCAGGCTAGAGTTGTAATGGATGATAAAAAACAAATTGGTCTTGTGATGCAGCACGGAGGCCGGTGATTTTGCTAAGCAGGGGAAACGTACAATGGTAGCAAACAGTAGAAAAGATATTAAAGTCTGTATGGTGGTGCCACAGCTCAGTTCGACCGGAACATTGACATACGTATCCAGCATAAATTATCAGAGGGGGTTGACTGGCCAAATTGCAGGAAATGCTCCTCCTTGGATTTCTTTCCCACATGCATCCATGTCAACCTAAATTTTGTCAATAAAGATTACGTTTTCCAAGAAATGAAAATCGGATGACCCCAGATCACACTTCTGGCCTCAGATCACCTCAAATGGGCCCACAGCTCCGTCCGGGACCATTTTTCATTTCCAAAACTAGGTCTTTATGACTTCCTAATACCATGCGACCATCCTGCATGTTCCAAATTAGGATACAAGGAGGTCTAAAAATGACCTTTTTGGCACCTTCTCGGCTGGTTTTCTCATGATTTTCTCTAAGGGAAATGGCTGGAATTCTGTATCTCACCAACCACTGGATCTTTTCCCCTCATTTTGTTTGCAATGATGTTATTCATAGAATAAAGTCAAATGCATTTTTAATGACATGATTTGGTGCAACGATTGGTCAGATCCAGCACACGGGTGCCTTAAACGTAGGGTTTACGCCGCGGCCGATTAGGCTTAAGTGACCTCATTGGCTACAATGAAACTCAACTGCTATGGAGCTACCATTTGAAACCAAGTCCTAGTTGTAGACAATGGGGGCACGCACACTCTGGGAGCAATTGAAAAACAACCCCATTTTGGGGGTCAGATAGCCCCCTCTGATAATTTATAATATGCATGATAGGCAGAGGCCGGGTGTCCCTGACATGGATTTACGTGGAGCTTGACCTACACAGCAAATTAGCCTACTGGTCCTCAGTTCACATAGAAGGGGAAGAAAGAGTTTATGTTCTAAAACAATAGCAGGTTAGCCTACTGGTCCACAGTTCACATAGAAGAGGGAAGAATGAGTCATGTCAGGAATTAAAGCTTGCTCACCCGGTCCAACGTGCATCAACAGCGGGGGGACGAACGCTGGGTCTTTGATCATCTGAGTGCCAATGGTCTCCAGCAAGGGGCCAAACTGCATGACATCCTGGGCTCAGGAGGGGCGCAATTAAGGGAGGCGTAGTTGAGGGAGGCGTGTGGAACTAGGGTGGATGAATACCCCCCTTCTACCACAGTGGAGTATTGGTATTGGTACAGTGGGGTATTGGTAAAGCCCAGAGCATTGGATACCATAGTGGAACTGGGGTGGATGAAGGCGGTATTGCGGGCTAAGGGGGAGCTACAACAAAGGGTAAACAGCAAGATATAACACGAGAGGCTGCTGAGCAAAGCATGCTGGGAATACGATATTTAAGAAGAAGCAAAGTGAGGTAGGGCTCAAATATTATGAGAGAGAAACAACACTTCATGAGCTTTGTTGAGTGTGACTCATTGCTAGGCTGCAAGCAAGCGCAATTACAAAAGAGGAATAGAAATTACTGCATGAGCTTGTTGAGTGCGACTCATTGCAAAGCTGCAAGCAAGCACACGATTTTAAAAAAGTGAGAAAAAGTAAGGCAGTGAGTACCAACCCTCGCGCTCAGTAAGAAATCCGATTAAGGTTGGCAGGCAGATGCACTGAGGTGACCATAAAATGAAGGGGCAGGAATTGTTATAAATAAATCTCAATCTTTTGAGCAATGCACATCCACATGAGATCACATCCACATGCGATCAAGTCTGGGGGAGGAGAGTGGTAGAAGACTAGGTTTCAGCTGCTGGCGTGTATCAAGCAACCATTGGCGAGAGGTAGATTGTACTTCTACTTGTGATGATTAAGCACAAAAAGTTCTACGGTGGCGCTCTCCAAAGTATTGACGTCAAACAAGCACAGTTTTCCTCTGATTCTCTCTCTCTCTCTCTCTTTCTCTCTCTCTGTCTCTCTCTCTCTCTCTCTCTCTCTCTCTCTCTCTCTCTCTCTCTCTCTCTCTCTCTCTCCAAAAAAGCAATCAAACGGTCATCTGGTGCATTGCAATGATGTTTACTATTATTTGCGATGTGGTATCCTAAGCCTTCAAATACGATAAGGCACTCAGTATGGATTCCCATCCCCTAAGGACTAGACAAGGTGGAACCTCCAAAACATACCATGCTGCTTAAATCAAGGAAAACTGTATATCTATCTTATTACCAACCATTCAGAGTACGTACAGAGTTTCTTCTTGCAAATTAAACAATTGCACATTTGCCGACCTGGTTAGCTTTGCTTGCTCCCTACCTCACAAGTCATACCCTATCTACAAATCAATCCGGACAGCAAAAGGCCTCTCATTTGATAAAATGCCTCTAAAATTTGACAACTGTCTACTGGGAAAACTGGCTGGAATTTGACCAAAGGTAGCATATCGCCTAGGCAGCATGTTGCCTAAGTATTGATGCTTTGTGGGACTCCAGGGAGCAGAGAGAGAGAGAGAGAGAGAGAGAGAGAGAGAGAGAGAGAGAGAGAGGGATAGAGAGAGAGAGAGAGAGAGAGAGAATTCTCAAATATTGAGCCACCTGTTGTCGCACCTGCAAGAATGGCTTCATCACAGGATCTCCCTTTTCTTCCATCGCAGCAAAGTTTCCAGCCTGCACAAGTAATAGGGAAGCCCAAACAGGTCAACAAGTCAAAACCTTTCTTTGGAATTGCGATCTGTATAAGCTTTCGGCAGCTTCTGTCTTGCAGACACACAGCAACCAGCTGTCAGGTTACACCAATGCCACAACAAAGAGTATAGCGGCTCGACACATCAACACACAGGGAGTACACAAACGCTGTAGATTCACCTCAAAAAGCAGCTGCATTCTACTGATCAGACGAGAGTGAGTACAATTTGTCAGTCAATCAGTCAAAACTAACAATAACGATACTATGATACTATGATACTACATAAAACTGCACAAAAAGACTCTTACCAGCATTCGGTTGATCAGGTCTGGGGGAGGAGAGTGGTCGGGTCGCAGGCTCATCGCTTTTTGCATCATCCAGCTCGATGAGAGCCCTGGATTGTATCTGCTCAAGAAAAGGGAACGACACGGTCAAAATGAAAACAAAAACAAAATGAAATAGGACAACATTGGTGTTGGGGTTTGGTTTAGTGCTTGCAGACGTAATTTAGTCTTATTTTTGTCTTAGTCAAATGATGTCACCACCCATGCGTGACTGAGGCATAGCTGTTAGTGTGTGCGCAAAAGGCACATGTCACAAATTAGCCATTGGGTGTTTGCAAGGGGCAAACAGTAAAAACACAGTGAGGCAAGTTGTTCCTCGACTATTACAGTGGTTGGCACATATTGGCCATCAAGTGTTTGCGAGGGGCAAACAGGAAAAACACAGTGAGGTAAGTTGTTCTTTAACTATTACAGAGATGAGTGGTGTATTCTAGAGGCACGTATTGGCCATTGGGTGTTGCAAGGGGAACAGTAAAAACACAGTGAGGCAAGTTGTTCTTCGACTATTACAGTGATGAGTGGTTTATTCTAGAGGCACATATTGGCCATTGGGTGTTTGCAAGGGGCCAACAGGAAAACACAGTGAGGAAAGTTGTTCTTTAACTATTAAAGTGATGAGTGATTTACTCTAGAGGCACATATTGGCCATTGGGTGTTTGCAAGGGGCAAGCAGGAATTACACAGTGAGGAAAGTTGTTCTTTGACTATTAAAGTGATGAGTGGTTTATTCAAGAGGCACATATTGGCCATTGGGTGTTTGCAAGGGGCCAACAGGAAAAACACAACGGATTCAATCGTTCTTAAATTATTACAGTGATGAGTGGATTATTCTAGCGGCGAGTTAAGTGGTACACAGTTTATGCATAGACGCAAACCTTTTAAACGGCCTTGAAATAAATAGAGGAAAACCCGCACTTCATAACGAGAGAACTTATCAGACGCTGAGGATACACTAACGTGTGGATGAGGCCCAGCTCTGCCTTACAATGAATTAGGTAGGAAAGGTTTTCATGAGTACTCGCATAGGCCTTGCAATGAATGAGGACACACTCACGCATGGATGAGGCCCAGCTCTGCTTTGCTCAGGGCGTCTGATGCCAGGGCTTCACTGATGGCCTTATCCAAGCGGCGCACGTGACGAGTCATGGCCCCAAACCCTCCAAACGACAGCGGCGACTGTGTTTTGGGATGACGAAGACAGTAGCATGAGTGTACAGCATGTACAGTATGAGTGTACAGTATGAGTGTACAGTGTACAGTATGAGTGTACAGTGTGAGTGTACAGTATGAGTGTACAGTATGTACAGTATGAGTGTACAGTATGAGTGTACAGTATGAGTGTACAGTATAAGTGTACAGTGAACAGTATGTACAGTATGAGTGTACAGTGTACAGTATGAGTGTAAAGTTTGAGTGTAAAGTTTGAGTAGGGTTGGCTAGAACCATATATATACGGTGTATATATGGCATATCTGGCAGGGAAGTCACCATAAATACGGTCATATACGGTGTATTTGGCCAACCCTATGTATGAGTGTACAGGTGCCTCACACAGGCGGCGCACATGGGGGTGTGTGTGTATGTGTGTGTGTGTGTGTTGTGTGTGTGTTTGTGTGTGTGTGTGTGACGTGTCACGGCCCCGGACACTTTGAGCGACAGATTCAGCAATTGCGGTGTTGTATAATGAGAGTACATTGAACAGGTACACACATGTGAAGCAAATGCGAAACTATGACAACAAATAAATTTACGCAAGGTAATAGGCCCTCTGAGCAACATTGTCGATTGCGGTGTTGTGTGATGAGAGTACATCGAATAGGTACACACATGTGCAGCAAATGTGATACGATGACGACAAATAGATTGACGCAAGGTAATTGGCCCCCCAAATTGTGGAGGCCGTTGCAAAGTCATACGACAAAAGGCAGGTAGCCTGGACTATAGTCGCACAGAGGATGTGTACGTTTGCTTATGTGCATATGTGTGCTACCCTTTAAATACCTGTGTGCTACCCTTTCAATATCCTAAGTTGCTCGTTTCAGACGACCCCGATAATTGAGCAATGCCGTAATTCTCCTCTTTTGATCTGCTTGCTCATAACGTGCAAGTGAGTGCGCATGTGCATGTTTGTGTGCGCATGTGCATGCGTGTGCTCTCAGCCCCTCACCTGAATACCACTGGCGTCACCAATCTGGAGCACTCGATCAAACGCAGGTTTCAGCGGGCTCTCTCGGTACGTTGGAAAAAAACCAAACAGGGCACGTTTGAAGTCGATGTCGTCCAAACTCACACCTTGGTACTCCGCCATGCGTGGCCCTGTGGGAAAGTAAGCCGTTGCAAAGAGTGAGGCATGGCAAAGAGTGAGCCCTGTGGAGAAGCTACAAAGTAAGCCATGGCAAAGAGTGAGCCCTGTGGAGAAGCTACAAAGTAAGCCATGGCAAAGAGTGAGCCCTGTGGAGAAGCATGGCCCTGTGGGGCATCGTAGCCCTGTGGGGAAGCAAGTCGTTGCAAAGAGTGAGTGAGCAGAGCATGTAGCGTGCAGCATACCAGGAAGGTTTACGTTTGGTAGTCTGCTGGTTCTAGATCAGGGGGGAGTTTGTCAATGCAAAATGGAAGTGAGATCATGTAATGATGGCGTGCAGCATGACAACAAAGTCTAAAGGTGGCATGACAACAAAGTCAAATGGTGGCATGACAACAGTAGTCTATTGACAACAAAGTCTAATGGTGCTAAACCTTAAGTACATTACCTGTAACACAGAGCTATGCCTGAAAAACACAAAGCACCCTTGTTCACCCTTGCACACACATGTGCACACCCACCCACACACACGCACACACACACACGCACACACACATATATATACGCACGCACAAACACACACACACACGTGCACACACACACGTGCACACCCACACCCACACTCACACCACCCACTCAACACACGCCCACACTCACAGTATTCTTCAAAGATCTCGGTCATGGACGGCCTCCAAGGCTCAGCATCTGCGTGACATAAGGGTAAAGTGATGTCCCTCTACCTGGCTATTGCAGCTAGGTCTGAAATCTAAGGCACTTTTCCTTAGTGGAAGTGTGAGGAGTGGTTTTCCAACTGCCTGCGTAGTTTTTTTCTTTTTATAAGGCGTATTGTCGGTATGTATATCAAAGGTTGACACCGTAGAAGCACAGTTGACTAAGCAGCAAGTTTGTTATCTTGCATCCATAGTAGTGAAATCATTAACAATATGTTTATATCAAAGGTTGACACCGTAGAAGCACAGTTGACTAAGCAGCAAGTTTGTTATCTTGCATTCGCAACAGCAAACCTTGGTCTGTACTGTCAATTTGAGAAACAAGGGCGTGTCGTTACCCTCTTGGGGGGGATGACACCGATTTTCTTACATTTGTGGGTGCAGTTGACTAGAAGGCTAAAATTTTATAGTTTCTTACGTTTACAACACTACAAAACTATAAGTTAGGTGAAGATAAGGTAGCATAGGTCTACTAGTAGAGCAGATGTAAGAGGGCTAGACGCAGGCTGCAGTGTAAGGCTAACAATCTATCACATCTTTTGTCTCGCCAGGGCTCCGTTGTTTTAATATTTTCTGCGCACTTACTGGTTCAGAGTCTATCCTTGATCCTTGATGCCCGTTGGACCTTATCAGTTTATAATGTAGGCTTTCTAGCATTGCTCTCAACAACACAGGTGTGCAAAGGCACACAGTCTGCGCCTCACGCACAAAACTTGAACTGCAGCAAAAAGGACGCACCTAGGTATGCAAACATGTATGTGGTTCTGTCTGTGGACCCCGAGCCTGCAGGGAATGCCTCCCAGAAAAACTGCATCCTGCGCTTGTGTAACCGCAAAGATGTCAACCTAAAGATGTCAACCTAAAGATGTTAACCCTAGAGATGTAAACCCTAAAGATGTGAACCTAAAGATGATAACCTAGAGATGTAAACCCTAGAGATGTGAACCCTGAAGATGTGAACCTAAAGATGATAACCTAGAGATGTTAACCCTAGAGATGTGAACCCTAAAGATGTGAACCTAAAGATGATAACCTAGAGATGTTAACCCTAGAGATGTGAACCCTAAAGATATTAACCTAAACCCCTAAACCCTAACCCTTACCCTAATCTTTGTGGTTGTGCAACTACAGAGATGTCAAAGTCGGGCTTCAAAAATTGCGAGGGTTGAGCACGTGACACAGGAGAGTCAGCTGCCGTCACAAAACAAGCCACTTCAACTGCCACAGCAGCAGCAGCAGCAACAGCAGCAACAGCAGCATCAGCAGCATCAGCAGCAGCATCAGCAGCATCAGCGGCATTTTTTTATACTTTTTTTACTGCAAGCTCATGACTACTACTACTTGCAACAGGAGGGAAGTTCTTGTTGGGTTCTGGGTAGCGCCATATTTGCTGACACGCCATTTCTAGCAATTTTAATAGACGTGCAACATTGGCGTGGACAGGCAAGTGTGTGGTGTGTGGCACAAATTTATTGTTGTCTTGAACAGGAAGGGGCACAGCAGAGCCTCGAGAGCGCTCATGGGACTTTGGAAACACGATGTTTGAAAGGATGCAGGGAAAAACACAATTGCTATCAAAGGACGCAGGAAGAAAAACGTACTTGTTGGCTTTTGCATCGTCAGGCTGAGCGTGGGAGTTGGTGTAAATCACATCTGCAGTGCTGTTCTGCGTGAACCCGCTGCCCAGGGTGCCCACCTGTACGCGTGCAGCAATTATACCGCACACTTGAATGCACAGTCATTGTGTGAGTGTTACTTGCTTTCAGAGTGATACATGCTCATTCATTGTGTAAGTGTTACATACTCTCAGTCATTGTTTAAGTGTTACAACCTTTTCTGCTAGTTCTTAAGCCATTCTTGAATCTCCTTTTCTTCTCCAGCCTAGACCTTTATTCCGTCTCTTTCTCTTACTTATCTTAGACGCTTCCCCTTTATTTACATAGGTTAGGTTGCAGGCTTTTTCCAAGCTTCCGCGGGGATGCCCTTTTAGGCATATATAGTGATGTAACCTTAACCTAACCTTAACCTTAAGTGTTGCATGCTCTCTTAAAGGTGAGTGTGGGAGTTGGTGTAGACCATGTCTGCCTGCAACGCTGTTCTGCGTGAACCCACTGCCCAGCGTGCCCACAAATGTAGTGGGCTGCACATTATAACCCACCCTTGACCACAGAGTGGTTGCGTGAGAGTCACAAACACACAAACACACACACCTAAATGCAGAGTGAGGGGGCTACGTGGAGTTTGTACAGGTATCCTTTGAACTAGGTTTTGAAAAGGAAGAAGGTATGAACTAGGTTTGAGAAGGGTAGTAAATTTAAATAGCCCAGGTATCAAAAGGTTGGCGAGTCAGACGTCTTGAATGAACATTCTGTCTTGACAAAAAGGAGAGTGGATCCCCAGAAGCACGCTTCAAAAACGGTGGAGCAATTTACCAGTCATAAGCAGCCAATAAATGTAGGGCTGGTCAAGGCCACGCACACATATGCTTAGAGTCCCCGTACAGTAATCTGGCAGGGAGGGTTCCAGATTTGTGGTGGCGTACACAAATCTGACCATTGACCAATCCTGGACACAGTACGTGACCCTAGCTCGGTACGAACGGAGTAGTGGCAACATTTGCGGGTGCATGCGTGAGGTGCAACTCATGAGACGCCCTTGTAAACAATGCTTGAAAATGCTCATTTTGGCAATAGATCACTTTTCTTGTAAACAACTTAAGCGTGCCTTCACTTAATATAGGAACAGGAAACACAAGGCGGACACTCATGGATGTTGACCCCACAAGGTTTGTTGAAGGCAAAGGGACTTGTGGGGTGTAGACACGACGCTAAAAGTAGTCTTCTAGTTTCTGCACACGCACAGACTCAAACACGCACACACACATACACACACATACATACACACACAAGTAGCCTGCCAGTCTCCGCACGCTCAAGGGTACTAAACACAATTCCATTACAGAGGCAGTGAATTCACCCAACCAATTCCACAAGGAAACAGGAGCAGCTTTTGGCACACAGAAATGAAGGATTTTATCTTGACACGGAGCAACCATACATAGGGAACTAAAACTTACCACTATGCAGATGCCGTCAGGCTTCTTGCCCCACCTGGGAGTGACCACATCAAGAAACAGTTTTTGGACGACAATAAGCAAGCGTCCAAGTACTTGTACGTCGCACTGACATACTGTAGATTTGCCACAAGCAGCTTTTCTTGAGATGCACTAAAAACGCTTTTTCCTTTCTTACAAACCCCAATGCAACTTAATTACCCACCGCCTGTGCAGGGCATTATTATTTGCAAGGTGTGGCACTCTCATCCTCATTTCAACCCTAAACCTGCTGAACCATAGGCCTCCCACGGCTCACGCAATCCACCACAGTATCTTTTAATTATAGAATGAGTTGCAAGGTGTGGCACTCTCTTCCTCATTCCTACCCTAAACCTGCTGAACTATAGGCCTCCCGCGGCTCACGCAATCCACCACAGTATCTTTTAATTATATAATGAGTTGCAAGGTGTGGCACTCTCTTCCTCATTCCTACCCTAAACCTGCTGAACTATAGGCCTCCCGCGGCTCACGCAATCCACCACAGTATCTTTTAGTCATAGAATGAGTTGCAAGGTGTGGCATTCTCTTCCTCATTCCAGCCCTGATCCTGCTGAACTATAGGCCTCCCACGGCTCACGCAATCA
>Ga0307942_1002136_pt1 | contig 15969 bp, 19 predicted proteins | sample OrgLakmetagen175_FD_201846 | JGI IMG/M metagenome (GOLD analysis project Ga0307942, IMG submission 201846) | Saline water microbial communities from Organic Lake, Antarctica - #175 | ecosystem: Environmental > Aquatic > Non-marine Saline and Alkaline > Saline | place: Antarctica: Organic Lake...
CCCCTCTCTCTCTCTCTCTCTCTCTCTCTCCCTCTCTCTCTCTCTCTCTCTCTCTCTCTCTCTCTCTCTCTCTCTATGTTTACCTCCCACACTCCTTTCCCTTCCTCAAATGCACACGTCTTTCCCATTTCACTCACAAGGTAACTATACACATGCACACACATGCACATGCACAGGAAGCGGAAGTGCAGGCAAGGCGGAAGGCCATGGCCATAAAAGCAAGGGAGGTGCTGGAGGAGCAGATGGTTGAGCGCCAGGTGTGTGTGTATTTGCGTGTGTGTATGTATGTATGCGTGTATTTGTGTATGTATGTACGTGTGCATGTGTGTGTATGTGATACGTTACAGAAAGTATGTACTCACTTCCCCACTAGTCTTTTGATGGCTGTGCTGCAGCTGTACGTTACGTTTATCACCGTGCTTGCTTCCCCACTAGTCTTTAAATGGCTGTGCTGAAGCTCCCACCACCGCTGTGCTGTAGGGATGCTTTAATCATGTTTAAACTGCTGCGCTGTAAAGATCCTTTAATTCAATCATTACTGCCGCGCTGTATAGAAGCAATCCAACCTAATGGCCACTTATTGACTGTGTTGTGGGGATACCCCTGCTTCCTGACACAGGGTCAATGTGCGTTGGCTTTACCTCCTTTTCATGCTTCCGTCTTTGTCTCCTTTCCGTGCTCTCAGGACTTGCTCAAGCATGCTGAGGAGCAAGCAGTGAGAGAGCGAGCTATGGTGGACCAAGTGGTGGCGCGTATTGCAGCAGAAAACACGGCAGGTGCGCATGCTTGAGCGTGTATGTGCGCGTCTGAACCAGTTGTGTGAACGCAGTACGCATTACTTTATTTGCGTGTGTGTGAACACCGCGTGTATTTTTGACACTGACACTCACACCATTTTGCCCTGTTTAACAAGCCACCAAGTCCTGAGTTTCCGGCAAACATCAAGCTTCTTATGGTGTTCACCCTGTTATTGTGTAATGCAGTGTGTGTGTGTGTGAATACATGTGCATCTAGCCCAGCCATACTACTCTTGGCAGCCCAGTCAGTGTGTATTTTGACGTCATGCAATATAAAGTGCTCCATTAACGTGAAATCCTCGCACACAAAGTTAAATACATTGTACATAGACTGCAAATGTGCTGACAAAGTATCGGAGACAAAGGCTGATATCACTCAACTCTGAACACTGAACTATGCAGCTTACTTTGGGATGAATACACATTCACGCACACGTCAATGTGTATCAACGTACCGATACATGCACCACAAAGGCCAGCCTTTGAGCCAATTAGGTGTTGGATACAAAGGCCTTCATCACTTTGTTCCACATGCGATGCATTTTATTTTGGGGTGAATACACATGTCACACACACGTCAAAGTGTACCAATACATGTACCACAGAGGCCAGCTTGCGAGCCAACAAGGTTTTGGAGACAAAGGCCTTCATTGCTCAATTCCTGGAGCAACAAGAAGCAGCCAAACGTGCACGGGAGGCAAGAGATGCCGCAGAGGAGCAGAAGCGGCAAGATCACTGGACCATGGTGGGTGGGGGGTGCGTGTGTGTGTGTGTGTGAGGGTGAGAGTGTGTGTGTTTGTGTGTAGGTAGCTTGCGTGTCTTGCGGACTGTATGAAACACCTGAATAGAATGTGTGTGTGTGTGAGTGAGTGAGTGGCTTGCATGCACTGCAGAGTGCGTGATGCACTTGAATAGAATACTCACGGTACCAAGTTTTAACTTGGAATAAGCTGTTATGGAGGGATGCTGCAGAAGGGCAGAAGCAGCAAGATCACTGGACTGTGGACGTGGTGTTGTGCTGAGAGGTTGGTCTGTGATGAACCTGAACAGGACACGTCAAAATGACTTGTTAAAAGGTACTTGTCATAACCTACTTGTCGACACGACACGTTAAAACGTAAGAGAACACTGTTTGAAGTTATGTGTATGCGCCTGAGTTACACAGTTCCACGTGTGTGCATGTGTACATGCTCTTAAATTTGGAGGCCAAGTGAGCGTGGGCATGTCCGAAGCAAATAATAGGCTCTTCTCCAAAGAAGAAGAGACATGTATCTTTTCTCTGGTGCTGGTACCCACCTCGTGCTGGGTGCTCCCTCTTAGGCTGCTTTACTCCAGAGGAGATGTCACAATGGCAGGACATCTGCTGAGGCTTCACACAACCACACACACACACACACACACGCACACAGACATGTTTCTAAGAGTTACTGTTGCAAGAGTGTGAACCTCTCGGGGGCGACAGTACCAAGCCGATTCAAATTTAATCACTACTTATGCTTTGATCAGTATCGCAGGATTCCTTTAGGGAACGCCCTCAGGGTACACAAATAGTTTAATTTGATATGGATATATGGATACATTCTGTCCATTATATTACTCGTGCTACTTAACAAATGTTGTATTGGCTTTTCGGCTGCCGGTCAAACGTATCTGTCGTTCTTGTGAGATGTCGTTCCTCTGCTGCAGCTGATCTGATAGGTCTTCCCAAATGGTGAATCAAAAAGCAGATGCAAGCACGCACACATGCACACACACACTCTCACACACACACACACAGACGTACACACACATATAGACATTGCACCTCAATGGCAGATCAGAAAACGCAATGCACACACATACACATATAAACACACTGCATCTCAATGTGCAGGTCAGAGAGCGCAATGCACACATTTACACACATACACCGATATATATATATATATACACACACACTGCATCTCAATGTGCAAATCAGAGAGCGCAATGCACACATTTACACACATACACCGACATATATATACACACTGCATCTCAATGTGCAGGCCAGAGAACGCAATGCACACATTTACACACATACACCGACATATATATACACACTGCATCTCAATGTGCAGGCCAGAGAACGCAATGCACACATGTACACACATACACCGACATATATATACACACTGCATCTATATGTGCAGGTCAGAGAACGCGACGCAGAAGAAGCAGCTCGGCGTGCAGAGCGCAAAGCAGAGGCCGACAGGATGTACGAAAAGGTGTGCGTGTTTGTGTGTGTATATATGTGTGTATATATATGTGTGTGTGTGTGAGATTTGTGTATAAATCTGTCATGAATGTTTGTGTCATCTGTGCAACTGCTGGACAAATGTGAGCTTCTGGTGCACACCAATGTTTTGCGTTTATTTGTTAAATTTTTTGTGTGGCTGTATGTGTGGCTGTGTGTGTGGCTGTTTGTGTGGCTGTATGTGTGGCAAATTGAGAGCCTTGTAATCTTGTAGTGCTTCTCTACCGTAAAGCGCTCTCAACCTTGCTTGCTCGCCCTGTGCTTGCGGCTTATTCGTGTTGTGATTGTTTGTGTCGCACTTCCTGCTGCTCGCACATCACAAAATGCACGTGGGATGTATTTTGTGAACAATCATGCCACGAGCAAGCCTTCCCTAACATCACACAAGGCCTCCTTTGTGTGCTACCTTGATGAATTAGGCGGCAGAATGCACACTCTTGCACAAGCACGCACGCACACACATACACGCACTTACACACACATGCATACACACACACGCACGCACGGACAAACACACGCACACTTGCCTCCCTCATGTAGGTGCGAGGAGACATGGAGGCTGCTGGCAAGCTGCGTGAGGAGGAAGAGGACCTCATCAACCTGCTCCGACAAGGTAGGCTAGTGCACCACGTTGTGTCGTGTGCAAAGTGGCTTTTTTGCATGCTTAGCCAGGGGGCGCTCTGTTTGGCAAGCTAAGCAAAGAGGAAAAGGACTTCATCAACTCGTTCCAGCAAGAAAGGTGCAAGCAATCAGTTTCGAATGTGAGGTTTGTGTGTTACGTACGGCTTGCATGTGTAACCTTGCATGTGTAACCAACCCGCGTTGGCACTCACTGTACGTGTCATGTGTGTGGTGCATGTTTGTATGTCAATGTGTATTGGCAGGGCCGGCTAGAAACCTCACGTGTGCAGTGTTTCTTTTTGGATGAAATCCCCCATTATGATCAGCTTTACTATAAATGTGCAGTGTAATTATGGGTTTCTGGTCCAAACCTGTGTATGATGTCTTATTTGACTATAGTTAGTGAAAATGTCCTGACACACAGGCAGTTCTCTCTAGAGGCAGGAGCATTGGTTTCATAATGCGCCACAATCAATACTTAAAGACGATTTGCAACACACTTGCCCTAAGGCACACAAACGAGCGTGCACACACATGCACGCACACACTTACACACAATTACACACGACACGCGCACGCACACACACACACACACACACACACACACACACACACACACACAGAGGAGGCTGAGGCCAAGCGCATGGCCGATGAAGAGGACAGGCGGCGCAAGGCCGAGCAGATGCGACGTGAGATCCAGCTTGCCAACGAGTACCAGATGCGTCTCAAGGTAATGTCTTGCAGAGGTGTCAGGCATAAGCTGAGTTGAGTCGGATGCGACGTGAGATCCAGCTAGCTAACGACTACCAGATGCGTCTCAAGGTAACGTCTTGCAGAGGTGTCGGCATATAACGCTTTTGTATTCTGTTATTCTGTTATGCAAAACCCTCGAACTGTTTGAGCAGTTTGATGTGCAATATTGGGAATGGAGGATTTAGCTGTTTTGGTGGTCATACTTCACCAGAATATGCTTGTATTGTCTGAAAGATACACAACGTATTGTGATCAATCATTACACAAAAAAATCTGAACTTTTGACCAAAACTTGACCTGGAAAATCCTGTTTTTTTTTACCTGAAATCACGACAAGTAGCAGCAGCACAGTCAGGGGCAACCTCACAAGTACCAATCAGTCAAACAAACAAACGCACACCACACACACACACACACGTGCAGGCGGAGCGTGAGGCACAGCTCAAGGCAGAAGAGGAGGCTTTCAAGGCCAACATGATGGCTCGCTTTGCAGAGCAGGATCGTGTGGAGCAGATGAATGCACAGGTGGGTTTTGAGTGTGGAGATTTGATTTATTATGTGTATAAGTTATTATGGCTCGCCAATTGTCGGGTTGATGCAGATCGCGAGGAGCAGATGAAATTGCGGTTGTGCTTTACAGGTCACCCACTGTTGTCATGCGTTGTTTGGTCCAGAAGAGCAACAGGTGTAGGGGCATCCTAATGTAAGGTGGCGTAGAGCAAAAAATATCCCAAAAATTTAAGCAAGAACTGTACATCTAATTTAAGGGGCATACCCAACCATAAATTTTTCCTGCATACGACGCCCTGCACATAAAAACGAGCCCTTGCATCCCTCTCTTTAGAATCCACACATATCGCTCGGCACTAATAGTCGATGCGCTTCATCTAAACTTTGTCTGATGCCTTCATAATCCAAGCTAAACTAAACCGGACTAAAATTTGTCTAGGTTACACATCTCACTATGTGACCAAGCAATTTGCCCTGTACAAGCTTAAACTCCACAATGACTACTTGTGTTGAAACAAACGCTTGCAGAAACGGCGCATGAAGCAGCTTGAGCACGCACGAGAGGTGCAAAGCATGGTAGAGGACAGGAGACGGTTGTACCAGGAGCAGAAAGCACGGGAGGAAGCAGAGATTGCAGCACAAAGCGCAGAAGAGGTGGGTCAACTTGCTTGTTTAAATTCGTGGTCATCTATGTTGCGTTTGTGGGAGTGGCAGAGGAGACATACCAATTGGCACACACACTTACACACACATACACACACAACCCTTCCTGGTGTACTTGCATCTGTTTTTCAGGCACGCAAGCAAGTCATTTTGGAGTCAGAGAGGCACAAGCTCCTGCGTGAAGCTGCAGAGCTCAAGGAGTTCCTGCCGCGTGGCGTTTTACGGGACCAGTCTGACATAGACTACATCAACAGTGTGCTGGCTGGCACGTCCTTAGCTTGAGTGTCCTGAGAAGTGAACAGAAGAGGGTCAAGTCAAAATTTGACCCATCATTCTATGGTCCTTATAAGCAGACAACTTTTGTGCCGACTGGGTTCGGGAACGACTGTAACATATTTCTCAAGTAGCCGTATGGTAAATGAGTCACCTCTGAACCTGTCACAGGAATGTATGACTCACCGTGCTATTCTTGCTTTGTCGTTATTCTTATTCAAGTAGCGTGAAATACAAAAAATAAGAAAGACAGGAATGACCTCGGTAGCGCAGACCCACCCCGGTGGGGAGGGCAACGGAGAGGTTTCGCTTTCGGGCGCATCCTTCTCCGCTCCACCCCTCCCCCTCGCCAACTCATACAACTTTGCAGACTCGTACAGCAGGTGCGTCCCTTCAATTGAGAAAAATCAGCGATGCGTGCAGCAAGCACCTAATCAGGCGATGTGGCACGCCACCTCTATTTAGATGAAAGTGCCACAATGTGGTTGCTGCTCCCCCTCTCTGCTGAGCTTCTTAAAGAACAGGGCTTACAGATGGGATGCCTGAAATCCTGACTTCAATCTTGCCAAACCCCTGCCAAACCCGGGTCCATCCCCGTACGCAGTGCTGGCTTGGGGCACCTCATCAATGCCGCCAATGAGCAGCAAAGGCGCTCGATGCGCCTGTTCCACACGGTCAGTCTGAACCCTGCTTGCATGCGCAAGCGTATGCTGAACACACACACACACACACACACACACACACACACACACACACACACACACACACACACAAACACACACACACATACACACACGCACACACACACGCACACGTACGCATGCACTATACACACATACATGCATGCACAGATGTACACACACAAACAAACACATACACGCACACACATATACACAAACACACACAAGTACAGCACACACGAACACACACATGCACGTACACAAACACACATGTATACACGCACACATTAACGCACACACGCACGCACACACACAAGCGTACACGCATACACTTGTACACACATACAAAACATACAAATATACAACACACAAATCCACACATGCGCATACGCACGCTCACAATACTTTTGCTTTTTAATACCTAGTTGCAACGAGTGGCAGAGTTTGAGGCAGAAAAGCAGCTTGCAGTGGAGGAGAGGACCATAAAGCGAGACACACGGCTAGCAGGTGCGTTCAGCACAATGTATGAGGGTTGTGTGGGTGTGGGTGTGTATCAGTGTGCGTTTCCTATCCTACCCCGCAATCAAAACTTGCTGTTGGCTTCACACTCGTGCACGCACACCGACATGCACACAACTGTCAAGTATTTTTAATTCACACTCAATTCACACTCACATACCATGTTTACACTTGTAGAGATTGAAGAAGTAAACCGTGAGGAGGCACGCCTGCGAGGCAAAGCAGCAGATGTTGCACGCGCTCGGAGGGCTGCTCGTTTTGAGGCTGCCGTCCAAGAGGCAGAGCGCAAACGCCAGGCAGCGTTAAACACATGCATGACAGTGGATGACCGCGCGGTGTGTGCATATGTGTGTGTGTCTAAGTGTGTGCATGTGTGTGCGTCTTGCGTGCACGTATGTATGTGTGTTCATGCCTGAATTTAGTATGTGTTGCAGGGGAAAAAACACTCCAACAAAACCTTGTAGTTGGACGACCTCTGGCGTATGCATACTCAAACGCATCTCCTACAAGCAAACTAACCTTCATTGTCTTTTGTACTTGCCCACACGCAGGAGATGTTTGCTCTAGAGAAGGAGCTGATTGCCGCCCGAAATGCAGACAAGTTTGCGCAGACGGACATGCACAGGGAAGCTATCTACCGCGCAGGCGAGGCCATTTTGGAGGACAAGCGGGATTACTTTTTGGTGTGTGTGGCCCTGCGTTTGAGTGTGTGTTTGTAATTGTTTGAGCAAGTATTTGTGTAAATCTATGCTCTCAGCCAGTTTGAGTGTGTGTGTGTGTGTGTGTGTGTGCGCGCGCGCACATTGCAGGCAACCACACTCGTTTTTTTAATTTTGTTGTACAAACAGATGCAAGCGAGAAAGGCTTGTTCAAATGCTGAGTGAGAGAAAGCTGGTGACACTTCATTAGAGAAGCGCAAACGCAATAGACTGTATGCTGATACCACAGGGGAGATTTATAGGTGATGGACGTTCTTAAACCATAACAGGTTTCGCTCACTTTTGGGGGGACTAGCCCATCTCACTGCGCCTGATTTTTTGTGTGCACGTAAAGCTTTGTGCCGTGTGCGCAGCTTTTATTGCTTTTGTCTGCTAGTCCTGAAGTTGGGCATAAGCACACAAACACATACATAAATATAAGCACAAACAATTACACACGCACACATGCATGCACATGTACACACACATATACACACATCCAGGCTAAGATAGATGCGGCCTCCGAGCTGTCACGGCAGAAGGAGGAGCTACACAAAGTGGAGATGGAAATCAAGGTAAGCATATGACGACATTTAGACATGCAGACGCACGGTCGCCCCCATGAAAAACCCACCCTACCAGTCCCACAGCTCTCCACTAGATTCTAAGCCCCCTATAACTCATCTTAATGCTAAAAGACTTGATGTTGGATTTAAATCTTTGACATTTGCTAAAAAATTGGCATTCTGGGGGGTTCTATGGGGCCCGCTGCGTAGTTTGCACCCACTATGGCAGGGAAAAGGTGCTTTTCTGAGGTTGCCCCGATCGACCTCTGCTTCACGATATAAGCATTGTTAATGTTGTATAGCAGTACTGCAATGTCGAATTCGGGGCAGGGGTACTGGGAATGCCTGCGAGTGGGAGGCACTCACACAAGGGACACAGAGGGAAAAGAGAAAATCTGTCGCTCCATACCTGCTTTGAGTTTCCTCCCAGTTTTTGCTCTTAGCGTTGCAGGCAAATTAAATGGCTTCGACAAAATTAAAATGGGGTCAATCAGTCGCCTGGTTGATTTTAAGCATATTTATTTAATTATTTCCACCTGGCATTGGCCCAAATATCTCCCCAGCCTCTGCACCTCTCCCCAACCTTCAAGCATGCGCTGAAAGGGAAGAAAACTAGCTATCCAATGCATGTCTTAGGTCACGAAATGGTGGAGTGGGTGCAGAGATATGCTTGCGCAAAGTTAAGTGAGACTCTTTGGCTGGAAGGGGGATGAGTTTTTCACGGGGGCAACCGCACGCAAAGGAAAATGAAATCAAAAAGGGGCCGTCGCATTAGCTGAAGTGTTTTGATGCTTGGACTGAGAAGGATACAGACAGCAGAGCTCTAGTGCGTACGCGTGACACAGACGTTGATACATAAACTCACACACAAATAAAGTGTACACAGCATATACAATACACACATACGGCACACATACACAGTACACACACATGCAGAAACACACACACATATGCGTGCACACACACACACACACGCACACAAACACACACACAGACTTGCGAACACACACATACACTTAAACTCACACACACGTGTGCGCGTGCGCAGGCAGAGGAGGATTACCTCCAGCAGCAAGCCCGGGACGCCACCAAGAGACGAGCAGAGTTAGACCTGGAAATGCGCACTTCTACCTTCCTGACTAAGGCCAATGATAAGGATCGCAAGCTGAGTAGGCAACTCAAGGTGTGCTCATAGCCTGATGAGTTCGTACTCACGACTGTGTATGTGCTCGCAACATTTTGTGCATGCTGCGAGCAGAAGTAAGTTTCTGCGTACATGCGTTTGTGCGTCAACATTCTCTGAATACAGAGGAGCGCAAGCTGAGTGGCAAGTCAAGGAGACACACCCGCGTGCTGGGAAGTTTTAAGTCAAGGCTTGCAGTTGTGGTTTTGAGCTGAGGCAGCAACTTACGTAAACACCCCCGCGTAAGCAAATGCTCGCATTTATGGGTCTGGTGTTTGGTCAGTCCTCTGTAAGGAGCGTTTTTAGGGGTTTGGTCAGTCAGTCGGTGTTTGGCCAGTAAGGGGGTGGTCAGTAAGGGGGTCAGTAAGGGAATTTGGTGTTTGGTGTTTGGTCAGTCCTTTGCAACGAGCGTAAGGAGCGTAAGAACTAAGGCGGCAACTAAAAATGTTGAGGCTCGCCTTGGGCTTGTATATTAATTTTTCTGCTGACACGATTGAATCTAGGCACGCTTGAGCCCAGGCACGCTTGAATTCAGACACGCTTGAATCTAGGCACGCTTAAATCTAGACACGCTTGAATGCAGACATGCTTGAATCAAGCACGCTTGAATCCAGGCACGCTTGAATCCAGGCACGCTTGAACCCAAGCATGCTTGAATCCAGGCACGCTTGAATCCAGGCACACTTGAATCCAGGCACGCTTGAGTCCAGGCACGCTTGAATCAAGCACGCTTGTATCCAGGCACGCTTGAATTAAGCACGCTTAAATTCAGACACGCTTGAATCCAGACACGCTTGAATCCAGGCACGCTTGAATCCAGGCATACTTGAGTCCAGGCACGCTTGAGTCCAGGCACGCTTGAGTCCAAGCACGCTTGAATCCAGGCACGCTTAAATGCAGGCACGCTTGAATTTAGGCACGCTTGAATCCAGATTGTTGTGTAGCTTTGCAGGAGCTGGTTACCCTGCATGAAGCAAAGCAGTGGCTCAGCAAATTTGAGTACACTTAAGGCACTGTGACACACACACACACACAAACAGAACACACACACACACAAACAGAACACGCACACACAAAACAGAACACAAACATCTACACCACGTGGTTCCTTACGACTGCAAATGTGTATTCACGTGGCAGGAGCTGGCGGCCCTGCGTGAGGCAAAGCAGCGGGAGGCGCTGGAGCATTTTGAGTACATCGAGCTGCAAGTGAGTGCTGGAAGTTGGTTGGTTGCTGCCAAGCAACCCTGAGAGTCCCCCGGGGGGGGGGGGGTGTTCAATTGATGGGATGGAGCTTGAAGAGGCACTCTCATCTGAAGAGAGAAGAAGTGGCGTGCCACATCGCCTGATTAGGTGGCGTGTACATCGCCTGATTAGGTGCCACATCTCCTGATTAGGTGCTTGCTGCATGTATACTGCATGTATATTGCTGCATGTATATACTGCATGTAAATTGCTGCATGTATATACTGCATGTATGTTGCTGCATGTATCGCTGTACACTCTCAATTGAAGGGACTCACCTGTGGCGTGCGAGTCTGCAAAGAAGTATGAGTTGGCGAAGGGAAACAAAAACTACGCAGGCAGTGAAAACCACTCCCCACATTGGAATAAGGAAATGAAAGCCACTTTGGTACCTGAGTACCGTGAAACTTCTTTACCGGCAGACAGCAAAGGCCCTGTCAGAGAGGACCAACAGAGTACCAGAAGGAGGAAAGAAGTCACAAAGAGACTGGGGTACCAGCCTCAAACAAGCAAGAGCACCAAGCACAGAAATTGCAGACAACTAAGGCCCTGTCAGAGAAGGGTGGAGCGGAGAAGGGTGCGCCCGACAGTGGCACCTTTCGGTTGCCCCCTACGAGTGTCTGTGTGTGATAAGTTTATGGCATCAAACACGTCGTGGCCCCATACGAGTGTCTGCGTGTAATAAGTTTATGGCATCAAACACGTCGTTGTCCCTCCCACTAGGGTGGTGGGCCTGTGCTACCGAGGTCATCCCTGTCCTTATTTTTTATTATTCGCCCTACTCGTTTTAGAATACAATAACAAAGCCTGGGCCCGATGGGTAATTAATAAATTTCTGGAACAGGTTCAGAGGGAACTAAACCAACCATATATTTAGTTATAAAATACGTTACAGTTGTTCTCTAACCCAGTCGACACAAAAGTTGTCTGTTATAATTAGGGTTGGCCAGAACCCTATGTATACCCCGTATATGACCGTATACGTGGTTATTTCCCTGCAAAAAATGCCGTATATACACCATATATATATGGTTCTGGCCAACCCTAGTTATAAGGACCATAGAATGATGGGTCAAATTATGACTTGACCCTCTTCTGTTTGACACTCAAGCTAAGGACGTGCCAGCCAGCACACTGTTTTTGTAGTCTATGTCAGACTGGTCCCGTAAAACGCCACGCGGCAGGAACTCCTTGAGCTCTGCAGCTTCGCGCAGGAGCTTGTGCCGCTCTGACTCCAAGATGACTTGCTTGCGTGCCTGAAAATCAGACGCAAGTACACAGGAAGGGCTTGTGTGTGTGTGTGTCAATTGTGTACTGTCTCCTCTGCCACTCTGAATCCAGATGGCTTTGTAGCTGGTCAGAAGACTTGACGTAAGTCAACCCTCACGTAACTACAAACAGCTATCAATACACGCAGCGCAATACAAACAACAATCAATAATACAGCGCAACCATCAATAACAACCATCAATACACGCAGCGCAATACAAACAACAATCAATACACGCAGCGCAATCAACCCTTTCACGCAAGTACAGACGAGATGATTGGGCTGATATTTTGCCCTCCTAGCACCTAATAGCTCCACGTAAACGCAGGCACAAGAGGCGGCTGCAAAGGACAGCAAAGAGCACGAGTAGCTGCACACACACACACAAACACACACTCACACGCACGCATGCATGTACACACACTCACACACACACACACACGTATACACACTTGTAGGCACAAGAGGCTGCTGCAAAGGACAGCGCAGTGAGAGAGCAGCTGCGTGGGCGCCTTGACGAAAAGAAGGCGAAGGTGGATATGTTTGCAATGGAATCGCTGTTAAACTGGTTGCATATTCAACACACGCAAGTGGTGATGGTGGTGATGGTCGGATCAAGGTCGTCCAGATAGCGTGTTTTGTTGTTTATAATAATGATACTAATTTGTTCTCACGCTCTTGCCTGAAGAAAAAAAGGAAGGCTGAGGGTACAAAGCGGGCAAAGCGTGGTCATTTTGACTGCTTTGATTTCCTACCCAAAGTATGCCGTCCTGCTGACCCTTTTGTTTGTCCCCTCCAAGTTTGAGGGTCAGTGCTGGGAAAAACCACTGTGCAGTGCTGCTGGAGTTGGTTGAAAACAAATTCACAAAAAGGCAAAAAGTTTTGCAGGTAGGAATTTGGGCGGGCGGAGCCCTTGTATTTAACAACTGTGCAGCAGTGCTGCTGAAGTTGGTTAGATTCATGTAACCTTTACCAGGCTTGCCCCTCTGTATTCTCTTTCAAACTGTCAGATGTACATATGTAGCTTTGCCCAACCTTTAGTGCTTTTCAGTGTCTTTCAAACTGTTGTATTTAACTTTGCCCAACCCCAAGTGCTTTTCAGTATTGTCGTACCGTGAGACCATAGATGCACTTTAATGAGCATGTGTACACGTGCGCATAAACACACACACACTGACACACGTGCGCACGCACACGCGCACACATGTGCACACACACGTAAACTCACAAACTCACACTCACAAACTCACACTCACACCATCATGCACAGGTGGATGCCCGTGTGCAAAGCATGCAGCGTGCATACTCGCGTGCACTCAAACGCGCATACACGCATACATTGATCCAGGTGGTTGCCTTTTCTGCAGAGTGTGCAGCGTACAATGAATACGCACGTGCACACACACAAACACACAATTATACACAGGTGGATGTTGTATTTGCAGGGCATGTAGCGTACACACACAAACACACACACAGATACACACACACAAACACACAAACACACTCACAGGTCGATGCCTTGTGTGCAGAGCGTGCAGCACACTCACATTGGCACATCCACACGCACACACACATCCATACACACACATCCACAAACACACACATACAAACATACACACATACACACACGTACATGATATATACACACAGGTGTATGGCCTGTGTCAAGAGCGTGCAGCACACTCCAATTGACAAATTATCACGCACACATATAAACACACATATGTACACACATCCACACACATATACACACACACACACACACACATACAAACACATGCACATACACGTACATGATATTTGCACACAGGTGGATGCCCTGTGTGAAGAGCGTGCAGCCCTCACAGAGCAGCTGTCTCGTGTACGCCACTCTATGACATTGCAGGTGTGTAAGTGTGTTAAGTTTGTATGTGTGTGTAGGTGTAGGGTGTGTGTAAGTGTGTGTGTCGATGCCGAACGTTGTTGTGGGCTTAGTGTGTGCTTGCATTTGCGTGTGGATATGTTGTGCGGTTATGTATGTGTGTATGTATGTGTGTGTGTTTGTGTATGATCTAGCATGTTTGTGTACGTACTGTGTGCTCTAAGGAGGTAAGTGCTTTAATTTGGTTGCAAGTTTGGCAAGTGCTCAGAGGCAGGTTCGGTTGTAAGTTTCAGTTCGTGAGTTCAATTGCATGTGCAAAAGGTATCATCTCTTTGGAGCAAACATACATAGGAGGGTATTGTTCTCCTTCCAGGAACTCCAACTGAAACTGAAGTAGCAGGTTGCAATACATACAGCATTCCATACACACACATGTTACACACACGCACGCACTTGCACACTAGCAAACACTCACACAATTGCACACACCCCCAAACTCTCTCATTCATACACATACTTGCACACACGCACACACTCACACACACTTGCGCACACACACATGTTACACGCGCACACGCACTTGCACACCACAAACACTCACACTCACACAAACAACTAAACTCTCTCATTCCCACACACACAAACACACACTCTCTACCTCTCTTTCTCTCTTTCACGACCACACACTCACACACTCACACACTCACACACTCACACTCACACCACGTACACACAGGAGGGCGTGGTGCGCCACTCTATCGACATGCTGCGGCAATCAGGCACCTCGTTCTGCATGCCCCACAGTATTGCACGCTCCTTGACAGAGCTAGGCACTGCCTCCTACTTCCCACGTGCCTCTATGGTCATGGCCTCAGGAGGGCTGCCAGGTGTGTTATTTTGTGTGTGTGTGTGTGTATTGTGTGTGTGGCTGTTCACGTATGTGTGAATTTTGGTGTGCGTGCCTCTATGGTCATGGCCTTGGGAGGGCTGCCAGGTGTGTTATTTGTGGGTGTGCTCTGTGTGTGTGGCTATCCACGTGTTTGTGATATTGGGTTTGCGTGCCTCTATGATCATGGCTCCAAGAGGGCTGCCAGGTGTGTTGATTGTGTGTGTGCTCTTTGTGTCTTTGTGTGTGTGCATGTGTTTGGGGGTAATGAGGACCAAAGTAACATAGAGGTCGCCCACACCACCCACACACACACAGAGGAAGACAGCAATTGCCTGGAGTAAGGTGAGTTAGTAGCATGAACAGAGCATGCACAGACATGCACAACGAGCCTGAATTGTTTTGAGATGAGCCTTGAAAACATGCAGAGATGACACAACAAAAACACAACCAAACTCCCATACACACACGCACACACACACGCTTGGGGAGCGAGGTAGCAAGCACACACACACACACGCACACACACACACGCACACATACACACACACACAAACACACACACACACAGAGCCTGACCTGACCTCTTTTGTAGGGCCAGCCAGATATATCACACCGGACAAACATATTTTCATTGCCAGAAGTTCCGTTCATACAACGTTTGATGCGAATCATAGATGGAACTGACCGACACCACTCTTTTTGGCTAGAGACAAGCCTTGGAAGCATGCAGAAATGGCAATACAAATGCACAACCATACACAGATCTACACACATAAATTTGGTCTTTTGACTCCGGCAAGCCTTAGCAGGGCAGCAGACCTGGCAGCTCTTCTGACTCGTTCAGTCATGAAATGTCAAAGGGAAGCAAACTATACGGTGCACACACACACACAGGGACACTCCAAAAAGACACACACCATCCCTCTAACACAAACACGTAACACGCACTTGGCAGCCCTCCTGAGGCCATGACCATAGAGGCTCATGGAAAGCAGGGTGCATGCACACACACACTCTCTCTCTCGCTCTCTCGCTCTCGCTCTCTCCTCTCCCCCCCTCTCTCTCTCTCTCTCTCTCTCTCTCTCTCTCTCTCTCTCTCTCTCTCCCTCTCCCTCTCCCACTCCCTCTCCCTCTCCCTCTCCCTCTCCCTCTCCCTCTCCCTC
>Ga0307942_1002137_pt1 | contig 15967 bp, 14 predicted proteins | sample OrgLakmetagen175_FD_201846 | JGI IMG/M metagenome (GOLD analysis project Ga0307942, IMG submission 201846) | Saline water microbial communities from Organic Lake, Antarctica - #175 | ecosystem: Environmental > Aquatic > Non-marine Saline and Alkaline > Saline | place: Antarctica: Organic Lake...
CAGCTTTCTTCTCGTTCTTCTTGATGCTTTCTCTTCGCGCTTCTTCAACACAAACGTTCTCTTTCTCTATACACTTTTCTCTTCTACATACATCTGTTTCGTGTTTCATCTATCTTCTGTTTCTTTTGTTAGCCAGGTATAGTTTCAGGCTTTTTCCAAACTTCCGCTGAGATGCCCTTTGAGGCATACATAGTGATGTAACCTTACCTTACCTTACCTTACCTAGCCTGGCTGCTCATAAAGCGCAATTACACAACTTGAATGGAGGAAAAAATAAAGCTTGTTACTTGTTATAGTTCTGGCTTAAGTAAGTAGACACATCGTGGGCTCCTGCAGAAAGAAATCACATGGGGATTGACGCAGTGGAAAAGGACATGCTCATCTTGAATTCATCAACACGTTTTAGACCGTGTTCACACCCTGCGTTTTGAGACTGCGACATGGAATCCAAGGAATTCCCCCGTCTGTGACTTGTGTGATACTGATGATGTCCAAGATGAATAGCATGACTTCTCTCCGCAGGAAATATGCACCTCTGTTTCCCCCAGCTACAGGAGGAGCTCACGATGTGTTACTTTCTTGAGCCAGAACAAAAACAAGCTTTACTTTTACCTCCATACATGAACTATCGAATTGTGTTTTATGAGCAGACTAGGAGTCGCACTTCTTGACTGAAGACTTTTTTTTGTAACCTTGTAAACCTTGTCTCTGCATCCATGCATCCATTGGGCGATGCAGAACACAAACAACATCATTTCCTAATTTTTGCCGGTTGTGTTTACACTATCTGCGTTCTTTTTCTTTTCTTTTACTTAACTGATGTGAGGAGTGGTTTTCACTGCCAGCGTAGTTTTTTTTCACGGTACAGCATCTGGCTAACACACTTTTATCAATTCTTGCAACACAGGCCTATCAAAAGGTATGTCTGCATACAAAACAATCAGGAAGAAATTGAGGGCAGTCAACTCGTTAATAATGAAATATAAGCTAAATTCTCATGGTGCCTTGCAACTCCTCTTGTGCACGACAGGAATCTCTAAGTTGTGTCGGCAAGAAGACTTGAACTCGGCTGAAATAGCAACATACCTTCACTTCTGCTGAGTGTATTATCGGAGTTAGATCTTTTTTCAGGCCCCACAGAACGGTTTTACTGATAATAGTTACTACATATAAGCATATAAGAACATCAAAAGCACTTGAAGGAAGGGGCTACACACAAACACATACACGCACACACACTTGTACGATGCTATGCTAGAGATGGCAGACCCTAAGGAAAGTGTGCCCAGCATTTGACTCAGCCCCTCACAACCTCACATGCTCCCTGCCCAAGGCAAAAGGAAGCCACCTAGCTCAGCCAGGAAAACGATCCCAGTGTCATACATAGAAAAGGCACACCTAGACCATTCGCATCACGCAGCCACGAATCTATCAGGCTAAGCGATGCTGCCATTACACCTTGGATCAAATTACGTATTACCTCAAGCCACCGAGTTGCTGTGCTGGATGCTCTCATTTGGACACTTGTTTCACCCCGTTCAAAGTACCCATCCTCCCGTGCAGGCAAGCACGAGGAGCGAGCTACAGGATTTGGACATACAATTAACTTTTCTCAGCACTGCAGCGACTTATTGGAACCGCGTCAACACTGCTCTGTTTATGAATCATCATTTGTGCGCTGCAAGGGCTGCTTTGTTGCTCGCCCTGGCCATTGTCCCTGTAGAAAAACAAACGCATATTAGTGTGGACAATGGCATCAGTGTGGACAATGGCATGCGTGAGTGTATAGGGTTAGGACGCCAATAATGCACTCATGCATACTCCTCCCCTTTGAGTCACTGAGAGAGCTACAAGGAAAGGACTTGTTACCTTTGTGCTCAATATGTTGGTCGAGTTCTTAGACCAGTCAACAAACCACCACCCTGTTTTGCCCTCCTCTTGATTAGCCACACAGATTGAGGTGCCTCCAAGCTCTGAACGACTGTTGCAATAGGAGGGCTTGGGATCCATGTTCCTGGATAGATATAAGCATCAGCTTACCTCTTCAAGCACTGCCACCACTGGAGCAGATAGCAGCACGCAGCAGCTTGTCCTGCACATCCTGCAGCTCGTGGACCCCCTCATTCAGCTGGTGCGTGAGGCTGAGTAAGCCAGTAGATGCTCGGCTCACAGCCACAAGGAGCAGCACCATAATGAGGAGCAACGCCAGCAGAGAAATGATAGGCGTCCATACCTAACGTGGGTGTGTGCGTGTGTGTGTACGTGTAACGTGTGTGTACACGAGTGTGTTCTGGTATGTATGAGCACATGCGAGCATCTGCGTGTGTAAAAGCACGTATGTATGTGTGCACGTGGTATGTACGTATGAATGTGGGCTCAAGATTGTTTTACATGCTTGTGAGTGATTGTATGTGTATGTGTGTGTATGTGTATGTGAGTGCATGGGATTTTGCCATGACAGACCTGCAGTGGACTTTTTGGAGGCGCCTGGTAAATGGGGGGTGCAGCAGCAGGCACAAGCCCGCGCCCTCTCTCCTCGTCCTCTCCTTCAAAGTGTTCGAGGTGGGACTTAAGGCCTCGTGCCATGCTCTCCCAATGTGTTTTGGTGTCTTTGAGGGAGCCGCCTGTGTTTTTTTTAAAGGTGATGGAGGAGGAGGCCACGTCAGCACAACTAGTTTGACCGCGTGCATTCAGGACTACGTCACCATCTGTGTATGTCCAATGCATTCCCATGATTTACCACTTAATACCTCCAAATGCAACAGCGTTCACTACCTGGCTTTGTCTCATTTTACATCTCAATCTTTCTTCCTTGAACGCAAGCAACAAATCCCTCTGCCGTCTCCCAGATGCTCACCTGTGATGGCACCTTTCAAGAAGCCGGCAGATTTCAAGAAGTCCACCTGCAACCAAGCATTTGCGTGCATGAGTCTGTTACTCACAGCACAATAGCAAAAAGGGTGACCATGACATGCTGCTGCTGCTGGTGCGTGGGGGTCAAAGCATGTGCCCGAAGCAGGAGCGTAAGGGACTTGCAGCTTGCTCAAACACGCTCACACAGTTCCTTCATGGGTGAGATCAGCATGCCACATAGCAGTCATCAATAGACGCTTGCAATGGTGTTCATATAGTTCCTTCAGGTGTGAGATCAGCATGCCACAAAGCACTCATCAATAGACGCTTGCAATGGTATTCACACAATTCCTTCAGGTGCAAGATCAGCATGCCACATAGCAGTCATCAATAGACGCTTGCAATGGATTTCACACAATTCCTTCAGGTGCGAGATCAGCATGCCACATAGCAGTCATCAATAGACGCTTGCAATGGTATTCATACAGTTTCTGGCAATGGCTTCATAACAGTCCCTCCTAGTTGCAAGAATTGTTTGAAAATCAAAGCTCGTTGCTTTACTTTGTAAGGGTAGGTCAGCTTTGTATGCAAACTTTACACTCTTCCAATACGAAATGCACTTAACGGTTACCTTGCTTGCAAAAAACACATTGCACACTGAAAAAGACACACAGTCCCTGCCGATCTGCAAATTGTAGAAGAAGTGTATACCACCAACACACGACAAGCAACACGCCCATAACATAAACTGAAAAGAGGTGCTTTTGTGCATACCATCATCGTGACTCGCAGACTGCTGGTTCCTGCAGCGGCTCCCCTTTGTCCCACCACCTGTGCCAACGAGCAAAGAGCGGTGCGCATGCTTACTGGGTACAATGTACACTGCAGTTGCGGGTGACCATGCACTGGCATTGTGTGCTTGAGACGGAGCCTGGATCGAGGTGCAGGGTTTGAGTTGCAGTATCACGACCAGTACTTCTTCAGCCCTAGGTGTATGGAAACACTGTGCAGTATCACGACCAGTATTTTTTCAGCCCTAGGTGCATCGAGTTGCAGTATCACGACCAGTACTTCTTCAGCCCTAAGTGTATGGAAACACAGGAAGTACGCACCTGCTACAAGCAGGACTTTGCACATGCATTATAGCATGGGCACTAGTGAGCGCACCTATTGAAGCTCACAAACACGGCAGACAATCTCATCATCATCCTCTCACGCACAAGGCATGTCCACTCACTTGAGTGACAACTCTGAAGATGTCTCCTTTAGGAGCGTCAGTGGTGATCACAATCTCTAAGACCCATCCGCTGACTTCCTTTGCATTTAGCTGCGGATGAGGTGTGCATGTTTGTTTGTTTGTGTGCGTACGTGTGTGTTTATGTGTGTACGTGCTGCACAGGTTAGATTTTTAACAACGTCGGGAGCAAGCGCCTACACGTTGATAGGTGCGGATCAAAGTTATGTGTAGGGTTGGCCAGAACCGTATATATGCACCGTATATGACTGTATATTTAGTGATTTCCATGCCAAATACCGCATACCGGTATACACCGTATATATATATGGTTCTGGGCAACCCTAGTTATGTGTCTAAGTCAAGGTATAAGCTGTTGTTCAAGGGCTATGGTTGAAAGCAATGGCTGAAGAGGTCGTGACTTGCGCACCACGGAAAACCAAGAAGATAAAGGTTGGTGGTGAAGTGTGTCATTTTCAATACTTTCAGGTTACCTGCTCTGACCACGGTAGCACCGATCAACACACTATACCACCAATGCCTCAGCCACAATGCTTTGCATAACACACACACATGGATCCAAAAAACGATGAAGCAGCGGTATGAGGCCTCAGCTGAGGTGTACAGCAAAAAGTGTACGAGGCACCTCTCTGCATAGCCAGAACAAGGGCTCTGAGAGGGAAAGACAGCTCAGGATAGGCGACACACAGTGAGATGACAGATGGTGCTGCTTATAGAAAGGACTCATAGCAGTGAGATGTTAAAGGATAGGCTCCTGCACACATCAAGACGTGCAAGAGGGAGGACGAGTAGTTGATGGTAAGCAATGTTATATGGAAGGCCACGGCCAACAAAGGAGAATCCAGACTATGATGATCTCATTGTCACTCTGGCACGCACTGTGTGGACCTCTTTGACGTCAGCTTTGGTCGGAGCAAAGGGCACAGGAATGGACAGAGGCTTGGTGTAACTGCACAATGACAAAAACAGCATCGGTTGGCATAGGGAAAGGTAGTCGTGTGTTGTAAGCTTCAAAACGAAAAAAGCAACAAAGGATATAGGGACCAGGGGTTGTTTGGTGTAGCTGCATGAAGACAGGAACCACACCACAACTGCCATGCATGCATGCATGCATGCATCAAGTTTTTGCTCCACAATATAACACATTGAGAAAGCTGGCACTCACGTCATTGTCCGTTGCCGGGTGTTGCCCAGCATCTGCCACTGTCCCAAAGAAATGTTGGTCAAGCCCTGCGGAGGGTGCGTGTGCAAGTGTGTGCTTGTGTGTGTGTGCAAGCTTGTGTGTGTGTGCAAGCTTGTGCGTCTTGCGTACTGAACTATCAGCAAATTTGCTGACATGCAGGGTTGGAGCTAGCCACATTATGCCACCATGAAGCACCAAATACTTGGAAGATGTCCCTGCATGTCACTCCAAATAAGCTCTATGATGTGTGCTTTTAGCTAATGCTTTAGTGGACTGCACGCCTTCCTAGTCAGGCATGCGTACTTGTGGGTGTGCTGCTCCTTATAGGGCAGATAGAATGATACAACACAACAAGCTTGGTACTGCTGTAAATCACGTGCCCCTAAACAGCAGCTTATCGTTGCTGTTGTTAATGTTATGCCTATATATGATGTGGAGCAGTTGAAACGCGGTATAGATTTTGAGGTTCCTCACCTATTTTCAGCTATACAGGATATAGTCAAACAAGCTACAGGCACATGCACATACCTCAGATGCCTCCACTTGGGCTGAAACTACAGAGCCTGCCTTCACTGCCAGCTGGTACAGCCTGCAGTGTGAGAGAAAGAACATCGCCACAATTTTAGGTCAACTGCTGGTCAACCAGAGACAATGCCGAGGTACCATGGGATTGCTGGGTAGCCGAGGGTTCAGGCACACTGCTGATGGCAACGCCCCTCAGCCTATTCACACGCACTTGCTTGGCCCACAAGGGAAGACCTCATCTAGGACCGCGCTCTCCAGGGGGGCGGGAACACTGGGAAAGGGATCGGCTCCTCGATCATCTTCGTCGTCCTCCCAGGCCGCCACCATGCTCCCATCTCCAGCCTGCACCTCTGCAGGCCTCGACTCCACGAGCTGTTGTGTGGACACGCACGTAAGGTGTGTGCATGCATGTGTGTATGTGTGTCATCGATCAATGTGAGTGTGCATGCATGTGTGTATGTGTGTCGTGAATCAATGTATGTGCATGCATTCAATATTACATGCTTCTGCGTAGTTCACCAGAGTGCCAAGCACAAGCACATCCACGTAATCAAGACTGGCATGTGTGCAACTTTCAAAAGTGAGGTGGAATGATAGGATGAACAGAAAGAACCCTGCCTGTAACCAGTGCGTTACACAAATCAGCATATGCCTACGTAACCAGGCACCTGGTCCCCTAGACAACAGCCTGTTATACCCGTGTGTCACCTACCTACTCATCATGCCTGTGAGAGCCTGTTTTACTGATTTACGAGCGGCGGCTTGAAAAAACATGCATGGCCTCGTGACTTGAAAGGCATTATCAAAATAGATGCCACTTTGGACAAGGCTATTGTTCCAGGGCTGATGGATGAAAGCAGTGACACCGAACCAGTTGCCTTTGGTCACCTTTGATGGCAATACTCCAAGGGTCAGATCAATCTCACAGGACGAAATGAGGGGCTTTGTTGTGTACCTGTGCCCACACAAGAAAGGCAAAAAGCACCAGATTCAGCCTTCATAACTTGACTGACACCGTTCATCCTCCTTGCCAACACAGATGAGGGTGAAGAATCCGCTCAGCTCACAGTGAAGGGAAGACAGGACACAGTCAATACAATTGTGTTGTCACACAGAGCACAGAGAAAGTTGGAAGCCAAGTCATGTAAATGTTTGACAGTTTAAAAGGTCACAAAAAGGTGTAAGATTGGACTCGTGGCTCTGAGCTACTGACAATTCTAATCAGCTGCCTCAGCAGCTCAGTGTTTACTGAGTGGCACCCCAGCTGCTTTGGCGCTGCCGCAAAAACAAAACATCTTTTCACCACGCGTCAGCGATGGCTGCGACCATGCGTAGACACCGCCCGTGCATACTTAGAATTCCTCCAAAGCTGTACAGTGCATACTAATATACTAATCAATCCCCGCACGTCAGCGATGGCTGTATGGCTGTGCATACTTAGAATTCCCCCAAAACTGTACAGTGCATACTAATCAACACAGCCCCTGGACAGGAGCAAAGGTTGAGCATATTCGAGCTGGCAAGGGATTTCTCGCCTACCTGGGATACGTCTTCTCAGTGATAATCTCTGGACGTGAGCTGTACTCTTGCCACAAAAACAATTCATGTTTTATCCAAACTCACTCCCCCATCCGTCCTTTTTCCTTGATGCTTTATTGACAGTTATATCAAATTGTATTGGCGATAAACTTTTGCACCTCGCTTCGCCTTCAAAACCTTGAAACATAAAATAGCAGCTATAAGATCTCAATTGGTCAGGCTACGGTTTCTCACCATTTCCCAGACTGTTAAGGCTAGTCTAGAGTTACCTGTAGCATACATACTGCATACTATTTAAGCTGTGCATACTGTTACGACTCTGAGGAACCCTCTGCTATGAAGCTTATACATCGTCCTTGCACACTCACACCACTTACAGCTGCATGAGTCGGGTCATTTGGCACGGTGTCTCTTCCCCCTCTGGGTCTTCTGACAGCGCTTTTGCAACCCAAATCGGAACTTGCGTCTTGACAAGCTGCTCTGACCCAGAGCACAAGTAAATCCGGATGTCAGCCACCTGCCATGACATGATAATGTCATGTCATGCATGAATAGGGAGCATTTTTTGGTACGTAGTATGTAGGTGCAATCAGATACACTGGAATTTGCGTCTTGTGTTTCCCATCATCCATCCATTAAGGTAACTAAGTCTGTAGCCAGCAACTTGCCATGCCTTTAAACCCAATTTGATACTCACTCAAAGCAGAATTGGCATGCTAGCGTGCTGGACATGTATGCGCTCACACACTTATGCAGGTATGTGCATGCATTACACGGGATGTTCCAAGCATGTGGACATGTGCACATGCATTCAAACCCACCTCTTCAGCTGCCTTGTTGTTCCTGTAAGGGTCAGGTGTGTTTTAAAGTATGTTTAGGTGCATGGTGAAATGAAAGACAAGTGGGAACCACAGACACCCATTCAGCTTTTTGCTATCAATCCAACTGCTGTAGTGAATTTCAAGTTTCACACTGGCGCTTGTATCCTATGCATCTTTCGAATAAGTTGGTACATACGCCTTCAGCGAATCATCTATCAGCCTCAGATGTATGGCCTTGTGTTACTCATCTATGAGCCTGCAAAGCTAAGCGCTTACCATGATCGGAATGAGCCAAGGAATGCTTCCTTCAAGGGGACCATGATCTGCAGCCACATAGTTTTGGGGGAGGGTGAACACACATTACATCAAGCGCAGCCCTTGCAAACAGCGACAAACGCACTGGCTACTCTGACCTTACGTCTACAATGCAGTTCTGTTTGAGTCACAGATAGTGGGTTTGTTCCTTCCAAGGAGACCATCCAAGACACCTGCTTCTATGATGCATTTTCTTAAGCGACGTTCTTAGCACAGTGCTGCACATTTACAAGCAATTCATCGGACATGTTTGTTCTCATGGTAAAACACAAAAAAACGGGCTCTACCTTGTCACTGAAATCCAGGAGCACCTCTTCACCCCGTGACTTCTTAATGTTCTGCGCTTTGACCGGCTTTGACACCATGGTATTTCCAACCCTACATGTGTGTGTCACGTGACATGTTAAAAAATTGGCATTTGTGGTTTCCAGTGTAAGTATGCGTATTTGTGTTAAGAGTGTGTAAACATAAATTTGTGTGTGCACCAATTCTTATCAGCTTTTGTTTATAACATGCACCATTTTTGTGCCAACAAGAAAGTAGGACTTGCCATTACTTCTCCCTGCATGCTTGTCTGTTTACAGACAGGCTTGTATATTCAGGGATGATACGGATTTACGCAATTCCTTATTTCCACGAACATTTTCCTCATCGTTGAATGCAATATGAAGTGTATGCCTGGCACATATGCATATACATGCCACAAGGATACACACTTGTACGTACCACATAGAGTCACAAGCACATGCACACACACTACAAAAATGTACCATACATTCAAGAGCATTTACCAAAAATGTGCGGGGGTGCATACACATCTGTATTGCAAGTTTTCCCGTCATACTCGAAGCGGTTCTAGGCGTTTTTCCAGGGAATATACAAACCGTGAAATCTTTGTCAGATGCATTACTATCAGTAATGTGCCAGTACGCCGTACTTTCATTTCAGACCGCATATATGGTACGGTTACGGTACGGTAGGGTAGGGTCCAAAACCGTATTATACGATCGAAGGAAAAGTATGGTCCAAATCAGGAGGGTGTAGGAAGCATAACTTTTGGACGGCATGTGTCAATTTGATCGAAATTTATAGACTCGATATCCTGACGTCAAGAGCTATCGATTGGTATATAAATGGGTCGAATCGGGGAGGGGTGGGGTGGGGTGGTCCCCCGGCGAGGTTTTATTTATTTTGGGGGGATATCCAGTTTCTTTCTAGGCCACTTCCACGGAGTTCTAAATATATCCTCAGCTCAAGCCCAGTTGATTGGCATCTTTTTTGAGCAAATTTAGTAACAGGGGGGGTCTGTGGACATGTCCAAAAGTCAGAGGCTCACGCGCTCAGGTGCAGGCCGCAGGGTAAATCAAGCCAAATGAGTAGCTGTTCAATCCAACTTCCAGGATTGTGCCAGCATGAGATGGTCAGTGGAGTTCTGAAGAAATGGAAGCAATGTGGAGTTGTGCAAGGCAGTAGAGGGTGCCTGCAGGCACATGACTTACCAGCTGATAAGTCATGTGTGCACGGGCGTCTGTATCTCAATTTTGGCCCCATAACTCTGCGACACTTTAGTTCAGGTCTTAATGAGTATGCAGTACCTTTAAAGTATGGCACAAGTCTGGCCTTTCCAGTGCCTTCCAGGCAACAGAGAGGACTGACTTCTTCCTTAAAACAAGGGCCTTCCAAGCTCTTTTACCTGACTTCAATAGAAAGGCTGTTGAAGATGCTTTCCAAGGTGTTTTTCCCGCCACGAGCTATTTTCAGGCGCCTCAACTCGAGCTGCAAGTGGCTGTGTTGAAACCTACAAGAGAGGCAAACAACAAAAAGATCCAGGCTGCTGACTATGAGGCCAAGCAGACTAGTAGGCACCAGGGACACTGCATGTGTGAGACCACAGCCGTCTTTGCTACGCTGGGTTATGACCCTAGATACCCAATCAAACTTGCTTGGACTTAGGCCCAGCCCCAATGCCTTCCATACCTCCAGAGTTTGCAGTGAAGCACAATACAGACACCAAAGCTAATTAGTGTTGGGGACACTCCCTCCTCTTCACAAGCCTGTTTATCGGGGTTTATTAGGAGAGCCATAGCTTCTGACAAGTCCACCAAGGAATCGTTGAAGACAACAATGAAAAGTAAGAGCCGTACTTGGACAATTGCTTTGAAAAAGACTGACAGTGTGAATTAAATAGGATGGACTGTGTGCCCACAATTGACTTTAAAGTACAGTTGCTTATGAGGTCGATAAGGGGTGGACATGTTTACTAGAGAAAATGTTTTGTCGTGACAGGCAATGCTGACGTAGCAGTCTTGATGTCAACGTTAAGCTAAGATAAGCTGCATTGGACGAACAAGACATTTTGGACTAGCAGCAAGAAACAAATGATGTTTTCAACTTCGCCATTTTCCTGCCTTGACTCACTAAGACATAATGACACTAAAATCCACCACTACAGCGATGCTCCTCAATGCACTTTATACCTTACCCCTGCAAACGTATCTGTCACGTACCGTGCGTTCAGGAACTCTGGTATCTTGTAGTCCTCTTGGGCATGCCTCAACTGCGCACAATCAGGTGAGCCATTTCTTTCTGTTCTTTACAAATACACTGTGTGTTAGACGCCCTGCCACCATGCATACAATGCATCCTATGGGCAAGAAATGCGTGCTTAAGCAAAGAACCTCCTTTCATACCAAAGAAAAGTCTGGTGTGCGTGTATGTGTGCATGTGTGCAAGTGTGCATGCTTGAGTTTGTGTAAATGAATGCGTGCAATGAACCGCCAAATTGTTGTCCCTGCAATGTCTCACGCAAGGCCGAAAAGGATGCTGAGCAAGAGCAAAGGTTTGTTCATGGCCTCACCTAATTCCCAGATGATGCCCTATTTCCAGGCAGGCATATCGGCACACCATGTTGGTAACTAAACGCCCTTGTGGAATCAATCACACCCATACCTTACCTCCCCCATTCCAATGCCTGGACACCCAATTGTACACATACTTTCTCACAACAAAACTTTAACTGTAACGATGAAGTGTGTTCAACGCGTGTCAGGCAGCATTGTTGCACGCACCGAAATGATTTGATCACAATGATTTATCTACAACGAATATCACCGTGCGTGTATAACAGTGAAGCATCAACGATCTTTCTCCCAAGAGCGTGGCAGGCAGCAACTCTGGCCACGCACCAGAGTGGCTTAATTACAAGAGAGTAGCATTTCTGGTTAAAAGAGAGTAGCAATTCCGGCCACGCACCAGAGTAGCTTGGTTACAAGAGAGTAGCTCGCATTCAATGAGCAGCTCCCCCTGGCCCTCGTTGCCCTTCTTTCCTAAGCCCTGCTTGGGTGCACGCAGGGCATACCTAGGAGCACATGGTACAGGCATTGCACAGCTTTTGTATGTATGGCTCACGGCACGTTTGAATTTGTTTCTAGTATGATGTTGAAACTCAAAGGGGCTGCTTTTAAGAACTAGGACCTCTACCCAAATTCTTGCAGGACTACACGCTTGGTTTAAAAGGTGTACTGTCGCTGACTACGTCAAAACGCATACTTCTCATCTTTTGCGACTAATTATTGCTTGTGATGCGAAATCGTCATCTAGAATGCACTTATGATTGCTCCTGCGTCTGTGATGCACCTACTCACGGACATCCCTAACCTGACTTCTCAAGGCCCGTTACTGCAATCTCGGTTGCCCTCGTGCCTAAAAAGTTTAACAGACCATCCCAAAACTTGGCTACTCGAATTACCGACTCCACGCACAGCAACTCGCTTGATGCGCTACTTTATAACAGTACACCGTTTTACCCCACTTCACGCACAGTGCCACTTTTAAATATATATATAGAACATTACATAAATATCGGCAGCAGGAGATGATGGCGGGAAATCTAACTACACACAATCCACGCACAGTAATGTTAGTGATGGTAGCACAGGCATGTACACAGGCAGCACGCACACGCTCACAGCGCAGGCACACACACCCGCCACACGGTGCAAGTCAGCTCAGGCGCACATACACGCTCACAGCGCAGGCATACACACTCCACGCGCAGTGATAGTGGAGAGATTTCAGAATAACACACCTGTTTGGCTGGCCCTGTACCTGACAATCCAGTGATTATTTCTTCCATATTACTCAGCACAAAAACGATCACATTATTTTGAACAGGTACCATCGCAAACACAGATCTTTTTCAAGAGCAGCATGCTTACAGTTGTGGGAAAAATGATCAATTTGTTGTCACTGTCAAGCCCTCATGGGTAAGAAAGCTGTAATCGTTGTAGACACAGGGTTCAGCCTTTTTGATCAGAAGCTAGGCTGAGACAACAAGGATGATTACTGGGTATTAAGGATGCAGATTAGGATCGGCTTCATGCGCATGGGCAGCTTTATGGAAGCTTGGTCAACCCTTTAGTGCCTACAGCATGAGCACAAGACATACGCAATTTATGCGGAAGGTTTGAGCACCTTCCTGCTCTCCCTCCCTGGTCGCAAGCACAGTATGCCGAGGTTGCTCTATTTGTAGGGTTGGCCAGAACTAAATATACATACGGTATTCACAGTAAGTATACAGTTCTTCTAGCCGGGAATGAATCATACGTTCGGTCATATACGGTGGCTGTTCTCGGTTCTGGCCAACCCTGTTATTTTAGCACAACTTTCACGAGCCTCCTAGCCCTTTAACTTTTTGAAGGTCCCTTTAACCATCCTTGCACAGGAGCTTTCATTACTGAGTGCTGTACATGATCAGCCCAGAAACCTTATGAAGTTGTTTAAATATACATGTCAGTGATTGTCTGGGGCTTGAAATACACAGCTAGCATGCTCCAGCATTTCCAAAATAAATCAGAAGTATAGAGTATGCTGCTTTGAGCCTCAGGCACAGAGATGAACTAATATGATACCTACCATTGCAGAAGCGGCTGGTTAGGGCTGTGCAGCGAGTGGAAGAAAGTCTCTAGCGTGAGGTTCAGTTGCCCCATAAACTCAGCAGCAAGCAGGTCCTATACACAGAGGGGGACAGCAACATGTTCTATTAGATTAGGCAGAGCAGAGAGGAATTAATTGCACACAGTGTATGAGCACTTGACAAAGGATTGGGCTGTTGACACTTGCACAGAGCTTACTGTGAGAGGGGACGCAGAGAAGCACGACCAACAACAGTGGTAGGTTTTAATGTTCTAATTCATGGTGGATGAGGGACAGCAAGACAACAGACAAAGTGAGACATTTTCTAATGTGGAAGCACTTGGAGGACTCCTGATTGGCAAGGCTTTTGAGCTGACAAATGCCAGCTGCCAAGGGTGCGTGTACTCGAAAACGAAGAGCAGATATCAAGAGAGCAGAAGGCACAGGTAACACTTGCTCAAAAGGTAATGCCACACGCAAATCGCAATTGCAACAGCGATGGCAGCAGCATCTGTTCCTACGACAAACAAAACAAGCCACGTAGACAAGAAAAGCTGTGCACGTGTTCCAGCGAGCAACTCAAAACCAATTGCTTTTCTCTTTGCAGCCGCTGCGGAGCTGTGTACATACCGCATCAAAGAGCATTAGGTTGAACATGGTCTTGCTGTTAACCTCATGGGTGATGGGGACAATCAGCCTGGGTGAGGGTGGGTGTAGGAAAGAGGGTGTAAGAGGGTGAGGTTGTAGAAACGAAGGTGCAAGAGGGTGTAAGAGGGTGAGAGTGTAGAAAAGAGGGTCTGAGGGCAAGTTAATAATAGGCATTTACAGTCAGCAAAAGCAAAAAGGTGCAAGCATGACTAAAGAAATAGCATCAAGTTTTAACATCTGATCCTCCAAAACGACAGGCGCTCATGCGACTGCAGAATTGCGTCATCATGAATACACAATGAGCATGAACTCACAGAGAGGGGCGATTGAGTAACCTTCCTTTCTGTTCACTTACCTAATGCTTTGCACTTGGCCACTTGGCAAGTCAACTGATTTTGGGTTACGGGAGCCAGCCTTAGGACAAGCATTACAGACACGTGCGCAAGCAAGCACAACACGCACCCTTCCTGAAACATGGGTGCCAAATTCCTGTGCACGGTGCGCGTGCGGTACTCTGCCCCAGGCAACACAGCCCTCTCCCTGCAAACAGACATGCACGAGGACAAGTATTGAAATGATGAATGCAGAAGTAAACCCTGAATGCTCTGAGCTCGAAGATGAGCAAGCGAGCCGTTTTGATGTGTGGCTTCCCCTGACCACATCTGTCCACGTGTAGGGTGCATAAACAACCCTTGCAAGGCGTAAGACCAAGCAAGCTCAAAAGCTCTTAAACTCTGCAGGCTCGCCACACCATCAGGTGATTCTGCACGCATTCTCTATTCTCTGACTACTTGCCACCCCTGTACAATGGGTGTACCACTTGTTTAAGAGGAGCTGTACCAAAATTTGCTTGTACAAGGCTCTACAGGGTGTGCAGCCACGCAACATTTGTGGCAGGCACATAAGCATGCTGGGAGGCACGGAAATGTTGTCTGGCTCACGCTCTTACCTGGAAAGGGGTGCCTTGTGTGCACTCAGCAACCTCAACCTGGCAAACCTGTATGTGCGCGTGCGTGCGTGCGTGCACGTGTGTGTTGTGTGTGTGAGTGTGTCCAAAAATGTGCACGCAAGTGCATGTCAGTATGCTTGTACACGTTTCTATGTACACACACATATGCCACAGGTGGACCGTATGCCACAGGTGGACCATACGCCACTGTTTACCATGGCAGCATAGAATCAAGTCGGACACCAATTCAAGTCAAGACTGCGTTGCTCCTACACCTGTGCTGTACAAGCAAAACAAAGATTGGCATCCTTGCTTTGAAATATTGTAGCCCCCATACCCCGCAACAACTTACGGGTCTGAGGCCAGCTTTTCTTGATCAAAGATGCCCAGGTTTCTTGCCTGCAAGGGGACAGGGAGACGTGTGTGTGTGTGTGTGTGTGTGTGTGTGTGTGTCAGGGATGAGTGTGTTACGTCAGGCACTGCCGCAGCATCACTATGCTACTACACAAACTGCACACTCCTATCTAGAGAGCCTTTCTTGCAATTAGGAAAAACGAGGCAAGACTGCTAAATTGCCTATGAGTACTTGCACCTCAAATTTGTGCATTTGTGCAGAAATAGACACGCACCCATGCACACATACACACACATGCACGCACACACGCGCACAAATACACACACGCACACATAAAACCGGCTTTGGTTTCACAAACGCACCTTTACTAGCTTTATGCTAATCCAAAGGTTATGTTCAGCCCAGACTTTGAGCTTGGCATCCATGTCTAAGCTTTGGGTGTTGATCTCAATCTGCGGCGTTTCTTCTCTGAGCGTGTGAACGCGGGTAGACCCAGATGCTTCGGATTCCTCTTCGCTGTCAACCTCAACAGCTTCACCCTGACAACGGTTGGAGAAGGAGAGATTATATGTGTGCGTATGTGTTGGAGAGGGAGAGGGAGAGGGAGAGG
>Ga0307942_1002138_pt1:5000-15963 | contig 15963 bp, 21 predicted proteins | sample OrgLakmetagen175_FD_201846 | JGI IMG/M metagenome (GOLD analysis project Ga0307942, IMG submission 201846) | Saline water microbial communities from Organic Lake, Antarctica - #175 | ecosystem: Environmental > Aquatic > Non-marine Saline and Alkaline > Saline | place: Antarctica...
CAGGCTCAGGACGGGCATCAACGACAGCAGCAGCAGCAGCAGAAGGTACCAGAGCTTGACCAGAAGTATTCACACATACCTCCACCGCGTGCGCACGCAGCAGCCAGTAGCACGCATGCACTGCCACCAGCACAAGCCCACTCCCCCTTATCAAGCCCACACAGCACACCCACTACTCCTCCCTCACCGAGCATCCCTGAGCCCTCTAATCCGCAAGCACTGCCTCCACACCAGGCCTCCACAGCCACATCCGCTTCGAGCAGCACCATTGACGCATGGCGCTCCAGTCCCTCTCCCACCAGCAAACACGTTTCACTGCCAATGCCAATGCATTCCCTGCACCATCACCACAACCAGCAGCAGCAACAGCAGCAGCAGCACTCGCACCTGCAGCACTCACACCAACGACTCCCGCAGCAGCAACAGCAGCAGCAGCAGCAGCACTCACATCAACGACTCCCGCAGCAGCAGCAGCAGCAGCAGCGGCAGCCGCAGCAGCACCTGCTCCTGCAGCAATCGTCACAGCAGCAGCAGCAACAGCAGCCCAGCCATGGAGACGACCATGTTGTGACTGAGCGGGAAGTCCAGCTGCAACAGCGGCAGAGGCTGACTTTGAGAAGGCAGCTGCGGCAACAGAGGCAGTCAGATCAGGGAGGGGGGCAGCTAGACGGCACGGTAGAATCCCCACCGGCAATTAAACAGCAGCAGCAGCAGCAGCAGCAGCAAGCCGAGTCTAGGCAGCAAGCATATGATGTGGGGCAAGAGGAGGGGCAGCTGGAGAGCAGTGTGCGATCCCCACAAGCACAATATAAGCAGCAGCAGCAGCAGCAAGTGGAGCCTGGGCAGCAAGGACATACTGTAGGGCAGGAGGGGGAGCAGTTGGGGAGCGGTGTACAATCTCCACAAGGGCAAACAATTGTGGCACAACAAATGATGTCACCGCCATCCCCACAGAGGCAGCAGCAGCAGCAGCCAGATCAGCAACACCAGCAGCAACACCACCAGCAGGCTCTTACAACGCCGACGAAAAACCAACACCATCAACACCACAGCCAACAACAGCAGCAACAACAGCAGCAGCAGCAGCAGCCAGATCACCAACACCAGCAGCAGGCTTTAGCAACGCCAACGAAAAACCAACACCACCAACACCACAACCAGCAGCAGCAGCAGCAGCAGCAGCAGGGCGTTTTATCAGCAGCACCTCAGCACCTCACGCTCACGGCCCACAACAACCAGGAGGAGCAGCTGCAGCAGTCAGAGCTCTCCCTGCAGCAATTGAGGTCATGCATTGGGCAGGAGCAGCTGCAGCAGCTGCTCAAGCACAGCCTGGGCGCAAGTAATGGTAAGATTGTGCGGACTCGCGTCAATGGCTGTATTTCAGCGGCACGACTTTCCAGTTGTTTGCACACAATGTTATGTCAGCCATCGTTACATGCCACTGCTTGAACCACTGCTGTTGTTCCACATATTGTAACGTCAGCCATCGTTACATACCACTGCTTGAACCAGGGGTGTTTTTACATCATTCTGGTTGTTACATCATGTGTCGTTACATCATTATAGTCGTGTTGTTACATCATTCTAGTCGTGTTGTTACATCATTCTGGTTGTTACATCATGTGTCGTTACATCATTCTAGTCGTGTTGTTACATCATTTTAGTCGTGTTGTCACATCATGTGTTGTTACATCATTCTAATCGTGTTGTTACATCATTCTGTTGTTACATCATGTGTTGTTACATCATTCTGGTCGTGTTGTTACATCATTCTGGTTGATCTACATAACTCTGGTTGATTTACATCATTCTGGTCATGTTGTTACATCATTCTGGTTGTTCCCGCACATTGTTACATCATTTCGTTGTCACAACGGCTGCTTACGCGCAGCCTAGGTATGAGTAACAGTCAAAGCGCGTACTCTTTCTGCTCGTATTGATCTAGGGGTGCCATGCATTGTGACTGCAGCAACTGCAAAATGCGCGTGGTTTGGCAGAGCTTGGCAGAATTGCAGAAAGGTTGCGCGATCACAGTCGTTGACTTGTGCTTCATTCCCTGACATATGTTCAGCACCCAAACCCGTCCTTTTTGTTACAACAGCATTGCTTTGGGAGCTGCACGCTATAGAAGTTTAGTAGCTTCTCAGGCGCAGTTCCAACAGAATCGATGGTGAGGTTAGGGTTAACTTAGGGCTTTAAACCCTAAAGCCTACAATCTATAGCACATTGTATACTTGGGTGGCCATACATTTTGACACCACAGCTGTCACAGCGCAGCCTGCAGCCTGCTTCTGTATTTTATATTCCAGCTGGTCTCTGGCGACTGTACATGTTTCTGTTTCACGATTTGGGCTGACCTTCAGCTTCAGGGGCTGCACGTGTTAGAATAAAAAAGCATAAGTAAAAGTAAACGTAAACGATTTTGGCTGACCTTCAGGGGCCGCACGTGTTGAAATTAAAATCAAAAAGCATTAGTAAAAGTGCAAGGCGCCGACAAGCATCAGCTGTTTTTGTTGCCAAAGTCGGCCGTGCTCACACTAGCCAGATCTCTACAGAAAATGGTGCATTTATTTCGAGAGAATGCGCTGCACGCCTTCGAAATTCAAAAAGTAAAGGCTGACAAGGATAGAGAATAGAGAGCGCATTTCGCCATCTTTTACACAGGTTGAATCACGTACACACATACACATGCGCGCGCACACACACACACACACACACACACACGCGCGCACACACACACATACACACGCATATACACACACATACACGCCCGCAGATGGTGGACCTGCTATCCTGCAAAACCAGCCTCACTTCTTCCTTCCCCCTGTCGTTATATCTCTACCCCCGGACGCCTCTCACTCCCTGGCACAAAGCCAGGAGACTCTGCTGTTGGATGGGTCCGAACCACAGCAGCATGGGCACCCACAAAACGAACACTCCCAGCTGCTAGGCCAGTGGCAGCAACATCGTGGTCCAGACCAACCCCAACGTCAACAACCAGGGCACCATCTGCACGCGCAGCTGTCAGAGGGGCAACTGCATCAGCACAGTCAGCAGCAGCAGCAGCAGCAGCAGCAGCAACCCTGGTTAGGCCTGCTCCGTTTCAGTGGCGAGCAGGTGCAGCAATTGCATCAGCAGCAGCACGCGGCGCACCCACAGGAGCTCACAAATCATGCAGGACTACCACATGCCCATGGCCAACTGGCAGGCGTGTCAGATCACAGCAGAGGAGAGGGCCAGACACACACGGCAGAGCATGCAGCAGCGCGTGGGCAGGGCAGTGGGGAGCGTGGCAGTGGGAGGCAGCAGCTGGAGCAACAGCAACAGCAGCAGCAGCAGCAGCGCATCCAACCACACTCCCATGAATTGCAAGCTCTGCAGCAGCAGCTACGGCAGCTGCAAGAGGAGAGGCATGCTTGGGGGGAGCAGCAGCAGCAGCAGCAGGCTCAGAGGCCAGTGCCCTTGCAAGATGCTCAGCAGCAGCAGGCTCATCCACCGCTGCGCTCCCAGCTCTCTTTGCAACAGGAACAGCAGCAGCAGCAGCAGCAGCATGTTATGCACGCACAGCAACAACAAGAGCAGCAGCAGCAGCAGCATGTTACGTACGCACAGCAACAACAAGAGCAGCAGCAGCGGCAGCAGCAGGACCATCAACATGTACTCGTTCCGCAGCTCACAACTGACTCACATCCGCCCCCAGCCCCGTCAAAACTCCCAGGGCCCCCTCCAGCCCCAACTCCGTACACATCGCAGCCACCGGACGATAGCAAATCACACACACAGCAAGACAGGTATCCTTCACACGACCTCCCACTCCAAGGTAGCCATGGCCCAGCACGCCCACCATCCCACCACCACGCCACACCTCATAGCCGCATCCCTACATTCCCAGGGAACAGCACCAATCCTCACACCATCAACGCACCCACCATACCTCACACTACGAACGAGAACGAGCACATCAAGCCTCACGCAGCCCACATCTCTACCCAGAACAGCAGCGACTCACGCGCAATTGACACCCCAGCTCCTGGCACCACACACAGCCCTCCTATTCACTCCACACATAGCCTTCCTTTCAACATGTCAAGCGGTTCCTCCACACACACGGCGGATGGTCCCCCTCCACCCACCACCTCCTCGCATCCTCCACCAACCACCTCCTCCCTTCACCCATCCACACGCCCCCCACCTGCCAGCCACGCCATTTCACCCACCCACCTCACCTCTCACACCTCCCCAAGTGCTGCAGCATCTGTGAGCAGCAGTGACAGCAGAACTGACCCTAACGTCATAGACGACGCTACTTCCTCTCTTGCTGCTGCTGCTGCTCCTACCCCTGCTCGTGCTCCTGCTGATGCTGCTCCTGCTGCTACACCAAAATCTGCTGAGGCTGCTGCTGCTGCTACACCACACTCTGCTGAAGCTGCTGCTACACCATTCCCTGCTGAAGCTGCTGCTGCAACTGCTGCTGCTGCTCCAGCTGCGTTTCCCTCAGGAGAAGCCCGCCCTGCCCCCTCTGCTGCTGCCCCTGCTGCTGGCCTACAGGTGGCCCTCCCTTCGGCACACCCTGGCAATGAAGACGGCCTACAGGTGGCCCTCCCTTCAGCACACCCTGGCAATGAGGACGGCCTACAGGTGGCCCTCCCTTCAGCACACCCTGGCAATGAAGACGGCCTACAGGTGGCCCTCCCTTCAGCACACCCTGGCAATGAGGACGGCCTACAGGTGGCCCTCCCTCCAGCACACCCTGGCAATGAAGACAGTGCAGGCAGCACCCCCCGCCTCGTGGTGTCTCATCCTGGCACGAGAGGCGCAGCACCTCCACACGCTATCATGCAAAGCGGCACAAGTGCAGCAGGAACAGCAGCAGCAGCAGCAGCAGAAGCAGCAGCTTCACACGCACCCACAGGGAGCGGCGCGAGTGTAGCAGAAGCAGCAGCTTCACACGCACCCACAGCGAGCGGCGCGAGTGTAGCAGGAGCAGCAGCTTCACACGCACCCACAGCGAGCGGCGCGAGTGTAGCAGGAGCAGCAGCAGCAGCAGCACCACCACATGCAGAAGCATCCAACCAGCCAGTGACACTGTTTCCACCACCACCAGCAGCAGCATCAAGCCCACAGAAGGCCCTTGCCCCCCTGCCCCAACTAATGTCACTGGCTCCAGCGACAGTAGCAGCAGCATCAGCATCGGCAGCAGCAGCAGCAGCAGCATTTGATCCTACCCCTCCTCAGCATCCCCTGCCCGTAAAAGAGGACCAAACAGCGGGTGCGCCCCTTTTGCCTGATGCTGCAAGCCACCGCTCCTCTCCCTCACCAGACCACCACCCGCCCGCCCAAGCTGCAGGTGCGCTGTGTATATGTGTGTGGGTGGGTGGGTGCTCGTGTGTGTGTGTTTTGTGCATCAATGCTGCTCAACCCTCTACGTGTGTTGCCCCTTCACTTTCAAGGAATGGTGCTGCCCACTCTCCCTCCTTTCACATTTGCTTATACAAATCAATCAAATCATGTCAGCTTGATGACGCCCTCTTGGTGCTCATGCCTATCCCTTATATGATGCTCAATCTTTTCCATTTACGTAGTGCAGGAAATCAACCTTGCATCGTTTTGCTCCCATTTTGTAGACAACGTTGCCACTTGCATCGTTATGCTCCCATTTTGTAGACAACTTTGCCACACTGTACCACTGCCGCTATATTGATGCACAGCGCTGCAGCAAGCAGTCCATCATCACTGCTCATCTTCCTCTATTGCAGCAAGCAGTCCACCATCACTGTGCATCACTTTCTATGGCAGCAAGCAGTCCCCCATCACTGCTCATCACTTTCTATCGCAGCGCAGCTCAGTTTTACTTCAGAGTGTAGACTACTTTGCCACACTGTACCGCTGATAAAAAAATTAAGATGCACAGAGCTGCAGCAAGCAATCCATTATCACTTTATATCAGTTGCTATTGCAGCGCAGCTCAGTTTTATTGCAGACCGAGTAAGCAGTACAGTGTTAATTTGCCTGAGTGAGTCGGTCCTTTTTTGCCCCCCAGATCAAGCCGCACGTATTTCTTGCAGGCCCTAGCACATCCACCACCCCAATATAATCACACAAGTCACTTACAAGTCACCTACAAACAGTTTACCGTACCCTCATAGGCCCTAGCATCTTCCCATTTCCCTCCCCCTCTACAAAGCAGCACCAACATACAGCAATGCATTGAATGTCGCCCTGTCCTTTTATCTTCCACCCTACAAGCAAAGCATGCATGCATGTGCTGTTCTCGCACAACACATAGGCGTCGTCACACACGTGAACTCTTTCAACCCACACATAGGCGGCGTCACACACATGAACTCTTTCTACTAGCACATACGCGTCACACGCGTAAACTCTTTCTACCATCCTGTACACCCTCCGTTCCCGCTCAACACATAGGCGTCGTCACACGCGTGAACTCTTTCAACCCACACATAGGCGTCGTCACACATGTGAACTCTTTCAACCCACACATAGGCGTCGTCACACACGTGAACTCTTTTCTACCAGCCTGTACACCCTCCGTTCCCGCTCAGCACATAGGCGTCGTCACACGCGTAAACTCTTTCTACCAGCCTGTACACCCTCCTCACAGGCCCTGACATCTTCCCATCTCCCTCTTCCCTTGCAAAACAGCACCAACACGCAGCAGTGCAATGAAACCTTTACTCCAATCACCTTCCAAATGAAAAGACACACTAGTAAGCCCTCGTTGCAAGCCCTGGTATTTTCTTCTCGTCCTCTTCCTTTGCAAACACCACCGACGCGCAGCAGTGCAACGAGCACCAATCCCTTCCAGCCGTTCACCACTCACATATTATGGTATACACACGCTCTTTGCAGGCCTGGACGTCTCCCCCTCCCCCTCCTCCTCTTCAAGCAGCACCAACGCACAGCCAGGCAATAAGCAACAACTCATTCCAGCTACTCACATATTATGGTATACACACGCTTTACACAGGCCTGGGCGCCTCCCCCTCCCCCTCCTCCTCTTCAAGCAGCGCCGACACGCAGCCGGGCAATGAGCACCATTTCATTCCAGCCATTCACCATTCACATATTATGTTACACATATTATTATGTTACACATACTATTATGTTAACACACACGCTTTACACAGGGCTGGGCACCTCCCCCTCCTCCTCTTCAAGCAGCAACGGTGCTCAGCAATACAGTGACACCCCCCCCCTGCACCCAGGAGGAGAGGTGGTGTTGAATGTCACCCCCCCCTCGTTGCTGCGCAGGTATGTATACTTGTGCATGTGAATGTGTGTGTATGTGTATGTGTATGTGTATGTATATGTGTATGTGTATGTGTATGTGAATGTGTATGTGTATGTGTATGAGGAGGGGAAGATCATAGTGAGTTGGCAAGTGTGCTCAAAAAGTGACATGGGCGTGCGGAAGTGAGATTCGTGGGGTTTTGATACGCGTCAGGCATGCAGATATGAGGGAGTTGTAGGGTTTGCATAAGCGTATGAGGGAATTTTAAGGTGTGCAATAGCGCACAAGTATGTGGGGATCATTGGGTGTGCATAAGCGTATGAGGGAATATTAGGGCGTGCAATAGCGCACAAGTATGTGGGGATCATAGGGTGTGCATTAGTGTAGAGGGAATTTTAGGACGTGCAATAGCGCACAAGTATGCGGGGATTGTAGGGTGCGCATAAGTGTGAGGGAACCATAGGGCGTGCAGTAGCGCACAAGTATGTGGGGATCATAGGGTATGCATTCGTGTGGAGGGAATCGTAAAATGTGTAATAGCGCACAAGTATGCGGGGATTGTAGGGTGCGCATAAGCGTTTAGGGAATCATAGGATGTGCAATAGCGCACAAGTATGTGGGGATCATAGGGTGTTGCATTAGTGTAGAGGGAATCGTAGGATGTGCAATCGCGTATGAGTACATGGGGGTAAGAGGGGTAGCGGCTGCTTTTGTATTTTGTAAGAGTTGCATACAGGTAGGCGCCAAGCAGTGATGAGCAACAAAGTTAAGAGAATCGAAACGATGACCAAAAAAGGGAAGGAGGTACTCAGATTGTTCACCATAAAAACTTCTCCACTACAAAAAGGACGGTGAGAACGGCTGGGATCAAGAGTTAAATAGGTTTGGCCTGAAAGCGTGATGGGGGATGTTTGGGGTTGGCCATAATCATATATACACGGTGTATATGTGGTTTTCTTGGCAGGGAAATCCCCCAATATACGGTCATATGTCATATGCAGTGTGAAGATACGGTTCTGGCCAGCCCTAGGAATGTTACTGAAAGCGTGCGTCTGGTATGGACAAGAAATCAAGAGAGTAGGGAGCAAAATTGCGATGGAGTGTATGGCCAAAGATGGAGCATGGGTCGTGAGTTCTTTACTAATTTACATTAATTTGACGTGCAAAATGACAGGTTTTGAGAAGCAGGAGTCCACCAGATTTTGAGGCAGGAGTCCACCAGTTTTCTGTATTTTCTCAGGAAGAACGGTGGCAATGCACCAAACAACAACATTGTTTCTAACACACACACATACACACACACACACACTTCCCTGTATTTTCTCAGGAGGAACGGTGGCAATGCACCAAACAACAACATGGTTTCTAACACACACACACACACACACACACACACACACACACACACACACACACACACACACATGGTTTCTAACACCAGTGCTCTAAACCATCGATGCATGCCGTGTACAAAACGCCTCGCTGCGCAGGGGCGGCACGAGGCGGCGCTACAGCAACACCAGCAGCATCGTCAGCATCGGGCCCTCTGTCGCCTCCGCCACCACCACCGCCAGCACGACAGCTGCCTCCGACATAAACCCTGCCGCCAACACAGCCCCTGCACACCCTGCCACCTCAGCCCCGAGCACCATTGTGGAGACCACAGTAAGCTCCCCATATAACGGCACGGCTGTTGACGGGCAGCAGCAACCCAGCCAGATACATCCGTCAACGTACCAGTTGGTAGAAGGAGCTGCTGCTGGCACTGCAACCACCCCCACCGTTCGACCATACATTGCTGTAGATCCACAGCGCTTGCAGCCGCAGCAGCAGCAACAGCAGCAGCATCAACAACATCAACAGCCAACTGAGCCGCAACTGCCACAGCAGCATCAACAGCAGCAGCAGCAGCAGCAGCAGCAGCATCAACAGCCACAGCAGCATCAACAGCAGCAGCAGCAGCAGCACCCTCATTTGCAGCAACCGCAATCACCACGTGGGTATGACATGAAAGATAAGTCCCTGTCCCTTCCTGCTGGTGACCAATCGGGGGTTATTTCTCACAGCAGCAGCCGGAAGGCCAGTGGAGGTTGGGACCCCTTCCTCCCACGCCCCTTTCACGTCTATTCACCAGAGCAGCAGCGGCAGGAGCAGCAGTCTGCCTCACTGCTGCACCTTGGGTTGCTTGGGGGAGCTGGTGAGAGGTCCGCTGCTGCTGCTCTGACAGATATGCATCATGTCTGTGGCTGGGGCAGCAACGCCACTAGCCCCGCCATCAGCCCACGGGCTAGCCCTGGTCGTGGGTGGGGTGCTGTAGGTAGGTGGTGGTGGGATGCGCTCGCACTTTGTTGATAGCTGGGGAGAGTTTCTATGTCTGCTTTGGTTCATGATGTTGGATGAGACGAGAGTTTATCTATTAGCCTACAGGCTATAGCTAGCCCTGGTCGTAGGTGGGGTGCTGTAGGTAGGTGGTGGGGTGATAAGGAAGACGGCTTTTTCTCTTGCCTGACATGCGTGGCCACGGCTGGGGCGCCGTGGGCGGTGCTATGGTAGTTATTTGGGACTGCGTGCCTAACTCTTGCACATGGGCTGACAGGTAAGGACAACTCACAAACTCACACAAACACACACACACGCACACACACGCACACACACACACGCACACGCACACACACACACACACAGGCGCACTCACTGCTGCCGCAGGTGCTTCTGCCGCTACCAGCCCCACTGCTGCTCCCCTCACCCGGCAAGCCAACGCCAGCCCTTCTGTAAGTCCTACACGTCGTCAACTTGGCTATGCAGAGCCTCCTCGCCCCACTCACCCAGCATCAGCTGTCGTCGGTTCACCTGCAGCCAACGCAACAGGCCTCGCTCGTACAGCATCAGCTGTCGTTGGTTCACCTGCGGCCAACGCAACAGGCATTGCTCGTACAGCATCAGCTGTCGTCGGCTCACCGGCAGCCAAAGTGTTAGCTCCAGCTGTCGATAGTGGTGCAGCTGCATCACCCACACGCACAAGGGCGGCGCCTGCCGTTGGTGCGGTTGCAGTGCGTGATTTTGGGAGCATGCATGCCAGTGGGGGGGGTGGCGAGGGGCAGTTCTGGGAGAGGAGGGGCTCGCCTAAGGAGGGCAAGGCTAGGGATGTGGCTGTGCGGACGAGAACAGTGGACAAGGGCTCTGATACCAGCAGCAGGCCAGTGAGCCCCCCTTGTCAGGGAGCGGCCAACCACCGTAATTCTAGTGATGCTGGTGCTGGTGGAAGGGCTGGTGGTGGTAGAGCTGGGGATAGCCAGGACTTGGGGGATGGCCGCAAGCTCAGTAGAGCTAGCAGTGCCAGGAGCAGTGAAAGTGGCAAGCCGCGGACTCCCACAAAAACAGCTTCACGTGTTGCAGGCCTGGCGGCGATGTCCGGTGCTGCAGGCATGGGCGCGTTTGCGCTGCTGGGCCGCATCATGTCTCCACAGGGCTCTTATGGTATGTTCGTTTGTAAGTGGGTGCGGGTGTGGTGGGTATCTGTGTGCACAGGGCTCTTATGGTATGTGCGTTTGTAAGTGGGTGCAGGTGTGGATGTGTACCTGTGTGCACAGGGCTCTTATGGTATGTGCGTTTTAAGTGGGTGCAGTTGTGGGTGTGTATCTGTGTGCACAGGGCTCTTATGGTATGTGCGTTTGTAAGTGGGTGCAGGTGTGGGTGTGTATCTGTGTGCAC
>Ga0307942_1002143_pt1 | contig 15951 bp, 12 predicted proteins | sample OrgLakmetagen175_FD_201846 | JGI IMG/M metagenome (GOLD analysis project Ga0307942, IMG submission 201846) | Saline water microbial communities from Organic Lake, Antarctica - #175 | ecosystem: Environmental > Aquatic > Non-marine Saline and Alkaline > Saline | place: Antarctica: Organic Lake...
GCTTAGAGCAAATCCCTACATCGTTCTGAAAGATTCCGTAGCTGATTAGATGTGTGCATGCTACCCTAGCTCAGAGCAACTGATGCATCGCATTGCTTAGAGCAAATCCCTACATCGTTCTGAAAGATTCCGTAGCTGATTAGATGTGTGCATGCTACCCTAGCTCAGAGCAACTGATGCATCGCATTGCTTAGAGCAAATCCCTACATCGTTCTGAAAGAATCCGTAGCTGATTAGGTGTGTACATGCTACCCTAGCTCAGAGCAACTGATGCATTGCATTGCTTAGAGCAAATCCCTACATCGTTCTGAAAGAATCCGTAGCTGATTAGGTGTGTACATGCTACCTTAGCTCAGAGCAACTGATGCTTTTCCTGGACACGCACAGTGCAACTCAAAAGCGATGCTCCTCAAGAAAGAGCAAAGGGCACTTTAAGCAAGAGAGTCAGCATTGCGGGTGGAGGAGCACAGGGAGAGGTGGCAGCAGAGGCAACAAAGGAGATGGACCATCCTGAATGGGTGGATGACCCTCTTTGGTTTACCAGGTGCGTGTGCTGCAAGAGTACAGTGCTGTGTGCTACGAGAGTGCTGTGCTTTGTGCTATGTTCTACACGCACTACAAGAGTTGTGTATTGCTATATTGCTGTGCTGTGCACTACGAGAGTGCTGTGCTGTGCATTTGGTGGTGCAGAAAGTGCTGCTGTGCGCCTGGGTAGTTGCTGCTGCTGTGCATCTGGGTAGCTGCTTGGTGGAAGTGCTGCTGTATACCTGGGTAGCTGCTTGGTGGAAGTGCTACTGTGCACCTGGGTAGCTGCTTGGTGGAAGTGCTGCTGTGCGCCTGGGTAGCTGCTTGGTGGAAGTGCTGCTGTGCACCTGGGTAGCTGCTTGGTGGAAGCGCTGCTGTGCGCCTGGGTAGCTGCTTGGTGGAAGTGCTGCTGTATACCTGGGTAGCTGCTTGGTGGAAGTGCTGCTGTGCACCTGGGTAGCTGCTTGGTGGAAGTGCTGCTGTGTGCCTGGGTAGCTGCCTGGTGGTAATGCTGCTGTGCGCCTGGGTAGCTGCTTGGTGGGCTGCATCAAGCGGCAAGGTCTTACAGGTCGCAGGTCCGCACCTGCCAGCTTACATGGTTGCTTTCACAGCAGGCAGTAACAGCTTTTTTGCGTTACCTCCGCTTATTAAGCTTTCAACTGATTGCAGTGCGCTTCAAAGGCATCTTGAAATGTATATTTCTCTGGCCTTTTTCAATCTCTTGCAACTTTCATGGTTGTGGCTCTTTGACGCAGGAAGGAAGAGAGGATGCAGGCTGTAATACCCAGTCCCTATGTTTATGAAAGGAAGGAGGCACTCATTGATCATTGATCTGAAATTTAGCATGAAGAGAAGGTTAACAATGGGAATCAGGAGGGATGCAGGCTTGGCCTGTGTCTACCCTTGCTCTGCCCGACTTGCCAAAGGCTAATGGGTGGCCAGGGCCGCTATGGCTCGCATTCCCTGGGCTTGTGGTGATATGCATATGGTCTTGTAGTGATAAACAAAACCATTTATTTTCAGTTTACTGTTTTGCCTGTGTCACCCCTGTTTTCCACTAGGCATCCCTTTTATGTGATCACAGGCCCAAGGGGTATCAAGCAGCGCAAGAGCCCCGTCTTGACTCGAAAGAGAAGTCGAAGAAGGAAGCAAAACAGAGGGCGCTTGCTGACGTATCAAAGGGCCATCCCTACTTGCAGCAGGCGTTGGTTCCTCACCAGGTGAGGTGTCAGGGTTTGCATTTGTGTACTTGCTTCTGCTTTGCCACGTAGCATGACATCATCTACAACAAGGCCAGCGAGGTGTCAGGGTTTGCATTTGTGTATTCGCTTCTGCTTTGCCAAGCAGCATGACATCATCTACGACAAGGCCAGCGAGGTGTCAGGGTTTGCATTTGTGTATTCGCTTCTGTTTTGCCAAGCAGCATGACATCATCTACGACAAGGCCAGTGAGGTGTCAGGGTTTGCATTTGTGTATTCACTTCTGCTTTGCCAAGCAGCATGACATCATCTACGACAAGGCCAGCGAGGTGTCAGGGTGTGCATTTGTGTACTTGCTTCTGCTTTGCCACGTAGCATGGCATCATCTACGACAAGGCCAGCGAGGTGTCAGGGTTTGCATTTGTGTACTTGCTTCTGCTTTGCCAAGCAGCATGACATCATCTACGAAAAGGCCAGCAAAACTTTATGCAAGCAGCTTCATCAATATTCCTGTAATTGGCCCCCAACGCTTATTTGAACACAACATGTAGAGGTGCGCATAACTGATGGTTTTCATACCACATCTTAATGGTGACAGTCAAGCACAGTTCTGCCAGCCCTATAAGTTCCAACCCATACCCATAAATACGCACCAAATCTAATTTATTTCAGTCCATCCTTTTAAGCATAAACCAACACTCCCTCGTCCCACTTACATTTAGCCCGCTCAGGAACCACTGGGTGCCCCCCCTCAGGCCATTAGGACAGCAAGCCGCCTCCGGCCCTTCTCCAGCCTAGTCTCACGCTCCTCAAACTACTCAGGCAGGACGGTGCACCACATCCAGCAGCAGCAGCAGCAGCAGCAGCAGCAGCAACAGGAACAGCAGACACAGCAGCAGACACAACAGCAGCAACAAGGCCGGTCGCACGACCAGCAGCAACAGGGCGAGGTCGGCTACCAGCAGCAGCAGCAGCAGCAGCAGCAGCAGCAGCCGCAAGGACAGCAGCAGCTCCAAGGCCAAGAGCAAGAACAGCAGCTCCATCAGGGAGCTTTGGGTAGTCACCAGCAGAGCGGGCAGCAAAGGGCAGATACTGATCCCGCCGCACTGAGGCAGCTTACTCCCCCATCAGGTGCTATAGCAATGCTGTTGGTAATTGTGCAGGCATGTGCTTACCAGTAAACTGGCTTTTTGTGCCCGTTGCTGCCATGTGTGTGCTTAGAGGAATGCCTGTTTGACACACAAGGCAATCACAGTGAATTGAAGTTTGACACAGATCAGGTCAACCTAACTCACATCGTATTAGTAGGGTTGGCCAATACCATGCATACATGCGTAAAGTGCATGTACGGTGCATCTAGCAGAAAGCCACCATACATACCGTCATGTACGGTGCATCTAGCAGAAAATCACCATACATACCGTCATGTACGGTGCATGTATACGGTTCTGGCCAACCTCACTTACATGCTCTGCTTTGCACTTCCTGTGGAGAGGAGGGCTACGGTAGACTTGGCTACTGTACTAGATTAATCTGATGCTACAAATTAGGGTTGGCCAGGACCATATATATATATATACAGTGTGTATACGGTATTTTTGGCAGGGAAATCACCAAATATACGGTCATATACGGTGCATATATACGGTTCTGGCCAACCCTACTACAAATGCTTGCCTGCCGCTGAAGAGGAAGCTAGTTCGGGGAGGGCATGTGCATCTCTCTTGTATGAGTGCTAAAGAGGCTGTTATGAGCCAGCAACGTGGCACAAGTCTACGACGTTGCAGGTTTAAAATTTACATGTGTGGACTGTGTTGGTTAGGTGTGTCCTTTCCCCAGCAGCACGTACCCTAGGTGTGCAGTGCCTTCCTTTAGTTTTCGTGTACCTCTCGTCTGACTGCGTCCTTCCTTGATACTTTATTCCTCCCATTCTGTTCAGTTTGCATTGTGACATGACGGTGCAATGTTTTGCAAGGACCAAGGAAATGAATGGAACGATTCCGGGGAAACACTGGAGAAGAAGCAAAATGATTTGAGAGATGCCACCTTGCTTCACTGCAAAAACTGGAGCTCAAATGCCACACATTGAGCTGAGCAGTTTTAAGATGCAGCATCAGGCAATGCTGCCACCATCTCACACGTTACTAGGGTTGGCCATAACTGTATGTGCCTTAGGTATATAACCGTGCATACTTAAACTCCCTGCTAGAAACACCGTATATACACCGTAAATACGTATGGTCCTGGCCAACCCTAAACTTCATACACACTCAACGCCATTGCTACCCAGGCATTTGTGGCACAAAACAAAAGCCACCTAATACCTCCACAGCGGCGGCAAAAGGAGTCAAAGCACCCACTTCTGCACGGAACAAGACCTTGCCTCCAGGTGACTAGTCTGTTGTGTAGCCCTATCACTTACAGCTTACAGGGAGAGGAGGACATGTAGGAGGGATTTGCAGATTGTTTGTCCGTGTGGTGAGAGTGAAATGCAGGTCAGTCACAATCAGACATGCAGAAACTGCACACCGCCTCCTATAACCCGCTCATGCTGGATAAGCAGGGTTTTGTGGAAACTGTGTGTTATAACCGAGGTAGATTTAAGTTCCAGGAAGCACGCTTGCACGCAGCTTGGACTAAAATGATTTGTGGGAAGCACGTCAAACGTCAAAGCATCCCCTACCCAATCATTCTCAGTACTCACTGGCATGCACACACAGATACTCACATACACACGCACACACACACACACGCACACACACACACACAACCATAACACACACACACACATGCTACGTTGTGCAGGCTTGCCACGCCCTCTGTCCCATACTGCTGTGAATGGAGCACGTGGAAGTTCTGCTGCTGCAGGAGCAGCCCATCACGAGAATGGGGGAGGAGGGCAAGGGCAGCAAGGTGGGAACAGTAGTGTGAGGAACATGAACACAAAAATATGCCATGTGCCAATGCCGCTGAGTGGGGTTGACTCATGTCCTGTCATGCACACTTTGTTTTGGCCTGTACAATAAATGTTTACAGATCAGCTAAAAACAGTGCAGCACGCAAAGTGCATGTACCTACAAACTGCATACGCAAGCATACATGCGCACACATAAACCCACTCAAATCCGCACACCCGCATTTGCATGCACACAAGCTCACATGTTCACCCGCTGACGCGCATACATACAGATTCACTCAAATATACTTGCTTGCGCGCTCATATATACACACATAACACACACATACACACACGTACACCCACACGCACACACTTACACACCACGCACACACACACACACACATACTTACAGGAGGAGGAGGTTCCCGCCACCTCCTACCTTCCCGCTCCGTGGTGCACTTCTCACCGCAGCACAAGGGCACTAGAAAAGGGAGTGAGGCAGAGGGTGCTAGTTTCCTTCCCACAACCAGTCCCGCGTCTGGAGGTCTTAACATGCGGGTCTCTGTGGGTGGCCGCAGCAGCAGCAGTGGGGGGCAAGTAACCAGCAGCAGTGGCATATTGCGGAGAGCTAGCAACGGGGATCCAGGGGCCTTGGTCTCTCCTGTAAGAGGTCAAATAGGGAGTAGTGGCGTAAGGAAGGGCTCTGTGTCTCCTGCTAAAAGGGGTGAAGAGGGAGGGGCAAACAGCGAGGGGAGCGAGGGGAGCAGTCGGGATACGGACGAAGAGGAGGAGGAGGAGGAGGAGGAGGAGGATGAAAAGGCGGCAATGCTAGCGTTACGGCAGCAGCAGCTTGCTTTCTTGGCCCAGCACTGGCGTCACAACGAGCTGGTGAAGCTACAGGTGTGTGTGTGTGTGTGTGTGTGTGTGTGTTTGTGTGTGTCTATGGCCCAATGCTGTTTCCACTGAGTGTGTGTGTGTGGCTATGGCCCAGTGCAGTTGCCACTAAGTGTATGTGTACGTCTATGGCCCAGTGCTGTTGCCGCGACAAGCTAGTGGAAATTTGTGTGTGCATTTATTGGCATTTAGACATCGAAGCAAATGTGTAGGGTTGGCCAGAACCGTATATATACACCGTATATGACTGTATATTTGATGATTTCCCTGCCAAAAATACCGTATATACACCGTATATATATGGTTCTGGCCAACCCTACAAATGTGCTTTGTTTTGCTTCCAAGTGTGTAGATCAATGCAGGTGGTTTTAGAGAAAAGGTTTGGCTCTTGGATTGAGATGATGCAGGAAGCAGCTGGTCTAAATGTGCTGGTTATATCTGTACAATCCCATCGTGCATGCCTATATATACTTTCAGCGCAAGAATGTCTGTTTGTGCACGCTATAAACGTGTTAAACGAGGGATTGATGTTTTCTTCTCATTTCTGTGGTGGTGGAGTTTTACGGTACTTGATACCAAAAGTGGCTCCTTTTTCTTAAGTAATGTGGGGAGTGGCTTTCACCACCTGTGTCGTTTGTGATTTTATGTTCTTTTTGTTGTAAACAGAGCTTTGGCATCAGAGTGGCATCAATTGTCTTCATAGCAAGGCAGCCCACTGAGTTCCTTAGGGTTCTTGAGCACACTTTTTCCTTCTTTGATCAAATTCTTGATTTGAGAAAATCATTCTGCATTGGATCTTAGCTCACTCTGGACACTGCACGCACATAGCGCAACTGCAACGACGCATGCAGTAACAACTGCAACAACAAATGTAGCAATGTTAACAACCACAGATCACTGCTTCATTTTTGTGCAGACCTACTTTCATGTGGATTTGGTGGCGGAGGAACTTAATCGCAGAAATCATCATCAACTTGCTCCCGCTGACCCTTTCGGTCCCACCACCGCCTCCTCCCTCTCTCCTCCACCGTCCCCTCGTCGCTACGCATCCCCTCCTTCCAGTAAACCAAGTATGTAGGGTTGGGCAGGACTGTATATGTGCACCGTATATGACCCTATGTGTGGTAACCACTACCTGCTGAAACTACGGTATACGTACCGTGCATACGTATGTATGGTTTTGGTCAACCCTACAAGTATGTGCTGGAATCCCTGCTTTCTTCACGGCAGGCCTGCTTTGCCTCTTGTTGTGCACATTTGTGTGCATCTGTGTTGGTCATCTTCCGTCTTTTCCTTGCAACCTCCTCTGTTATAGTTTACTACTGCCTCAGCATCTGTGCTACCACAGCACCTTTGCTCAACCTGAGTGTATACATTTGTGTGTGTGCGTGTGTGTGTGTGCCGCACAGGCATGCTTCAAAGGGCAACAAGCAGCGCCCAAAAATGGGCTGGTGGCACGCAAGGCAAGTCACCCAGCACTGAAGATATGGCGGTCACCTTACAGCCTAGTCCTCTTTTCACTGCCCCACTGAACTACCCAGGTGAATGCACGTTTGTGTTTACATCCTAGTTCAGTCCAGAGCGCCTCTTCCACGTACATGCAGGGTGCAGGGCTTTTGGCACTGTGAAATGCACCAATATTTGTCTTAGCAGGCACTGAGATCGCTACATGCTCTGCTCCCTCCCAACGTGCTCTGGAGGAATCGGACGAAGTGCTTACTCACAATCAGGAAACTAAAAAAGAATGAGAAAAAGAGGCTACGCACGTGACTAACGGTAGCAGAGCCAGCTTGACAAAGAATAGACGCCCCTATCAACCTTGTGACTTGTTCCTTGTGCTGCTGGGTTTTATGTGGTGGTGTACTCATTGCAAGCCGTGAGGTCACTGGGTACTCCATACCAGAGTCTTGGAGACCTATGCTTTGTGCATTTTTCTGCTGGGCTTCTAAAGTTTTCAAGTGGCGTAACCATCAAACGGGCCCCTTCACGAACAAACACACCCTGACAGACCTGCCTGCCTCATTGACATGTGACTGTGGCACAAGAAATATCGTTTGCGAACCTTACGCAGGCAGATACATGTAAAGCAGACATCTGATGGGCCTGTTCATCTCACCTAGGCGTGAATGCTGCTGATGCTCCATGACAAACTATCATGTGCAATATACTCTATACAGACAGACGCGACTGATTCAAATTAATGCAATTTTACAGGCCTATCTGCTACTTCTCTGAGGCATGACTTCTCCTTCTTTGCGCAACAAAACCAACCGTCTTTGCACAACAAAACTAATAGCACGACTGCTACTTCTCTGAGGCATGGCTGCTACTTCTTTGCACAACAAAACCAATCGTCTTTGCACAACAAAACCAATCTCATGACTGCTACTTCTCTGAGGCATGACTGCTACTTCTTTGCACCAAAAAAACCAATCGTGCGAACGATGCAGGCAAATGATCTCTGAACCACTGCTTGCCTCACTGAAGCATGCCTACTGCATTATGCAACAAACAAAAAAAAGCGCGTGCGCACAATACACAGGCACTCGGCCACATCTAGCCCAGAGCACGCAAGGAAACACTAAAATGTCTGGAGAGGTAGACGACCTCAGCGGGCAGAGCAGGGACGCTGGAATGGGTGTCACACAGGTGAGGGGTGGGTGCCACTGATGCGTAAACCGATGTTTCATACGGACTTTTGAGACAGACAAAAGGTAACATACGCGTTGAGAAGGTTTTGGCGTAATGTACAAATACGCCGTATGAAACATCCCTGGCGTAAACAACACCATTGACATGAATATTGAAAACTATTTAAACGTCACGATTCCAAGTGAACAAAGTGTTCAATGTAAACAACTTAGGGCCGCTTGATCGGGTGCCACGGATGAGGGGGGGGAAGTTACACGGAAGATCAATTGGGGAGGACAGGTGCAACCATATTGGGTATTTTTAAATTCTCTGTTGTATGGGATGAATGTAAGGGACCCTGCAGGGTGTATAAGGGAGTAGAGGATACAAGAGATGAATTGGGAAGGACAGGTGCAACAATCAGAGGTGGTCTTTATTTTTCTTTGGTAAGGGGGTGTACGCAAGAGGAACATTGAAGAAGTGGGGTGCAAGATGTGGGATGTGTACTCAGGTAGGTGATTGTGTTTAGAACAGGTCTGTTTAGGACAGGTCCAGCCGCTGTGTTAAGCCACTGCTCATCATGGTTTGCCAGGAATGCGTTCAAAATCTAATGATGCCTCTCTCCTTTGACCAGTGCATTTTTAGTCAGAGCAAGCGTAAGGCCACATAATCCATGTGCACTTCGCTAAGTGTGGCGCCATTCTCGTCTAGCTCATGCTGTGTGCAAAGCCAGATCTGTTTGGACATGTCCCTTACCACTTGACCAAGTGATTTGGTGTTCCTGAAAAGAGCCCTGTCCCTTACCCCATGCTTTGGGCCGATCCTGCTTACCAACGGCATATGTATTGAGACCTGCATACCGACCGGGCGCTTTGCACACCACAGAGTACTTTCCACAAATCGCAAAACCTACTGAGTTTTATTCAATGGGTAAAAATTAAGCTCCAGCTTTTGGTGTGAAGCAGAGCTCTATCGCTTTTTTTTGCGTGTTCCTCTTGCATTTCTGTTTTTTATTTCCTTATTCCTCACAAATGCTCTTCATTTCTAGTCTGATAGATTTCTGCCTTTTTTCTTCTTGTCTGGGCAGTTGTGAGGACCAAGGGAAAAACAAGTTATTAGCAGGTGTTCTTTGTTTGTAATCCACCGCCGTCTCACACCTCAAACAAAAGAAAAACAAATGTATCTGCAGGGCATCAATCCTCGTGCCAATTCTTTAGGCAGTGAGGCACACTACAAAAGCCAGAGGCCCAGTGATGTGCCCTTTGGCCACGCCAGAGAGCATGCTGGTACAGTTTTCAACCCCTCTCCCGGCATCGCCCATCAGCTGAGCAGCCTGCAAAAGGGGGGGGTGGGGGGCTTGAGCATCGGTATGCAGACAGGTGCGAGCTTGCCTGTTTTGGGTGATGCATGCAGCCGTAAAATTAAAGCTTGTGCACACACACTTGCACACACACGTACACACACACACTCACTCACAGACGCTCACACCCACCCACCCACACACACACACATACACATACACACACAAACACACACACACACTCTTTCAATTACTCGCTCACTCACATACATGCACACACACGTATGCACACAAACACACACACATTTGAACACCTCACATAACACACATAAGAACACATCACACACATTTGAACACCTCACATCTACACATACATGCGCACACACACATATACACACACATTTGAACACACACACACACACAGACACACACACACATACACACATTCGAACACCTCACATCACAGGTGGTCTAATGAAAGGCTTCAAGAAAGCAGACATCAGTGGCTTGGCTGCAGAGTTCAAGCGAGCACTGCCACTGCTGTGCAGCCAGACTGCTTTCATGGAGGGGCTTCAAACGGTGGAGGAGGAAGAATTGATTGCAGCTCTCAAGGGGGAGTTTGATGACGCAGGTGCGTGCTGTGCTCTGGCATATTAAAAGGCATATGGAGAACGTGGTATGCAGGGCGGAGAATTGAAGTAGGAGGGGTGGGTGGGAGGGGTTCGACGCAGGCACAAAGAAATGAAAATGGGTTGCCCTATCGGCAGTGAAAATGGGAGGCTGGACTTGAACCAGTGTGTCTTGCATGCCATACTTTGGTGGGAATTTGGGTGTATGGAATTACAATTGAGTCTTTATGTGTGTGTTGGCCAGGCATGCCTTTACACTACTGAGCAGTTGCCCCCCAATATGGCTGATAAGAGTCTAGCTCACAAAGCTCCTCGCTTCCTCCACCACCTTGGCACCTGTGCACACCACTCTCCAGTCACACACACACACACACACATACACACACACACACACACATACATATACACACACACGTACACACACACACACACACACCATTACTACGACGCAAAGGGACCAAAAAGAGGAGACGGAGGAAGGGCAAGCGCAGGGGCAGGAGGAGAAAGGAAGACCCTAGCGCTACCACCGCTACAGGAAACAGCACCGCGGCTGCCTCCATCAAAGCAGACCTTGTGTTTGGGGGCTGGAAAAAGGTTCCTACCTTGAACAGCCCTGCTGTGGTGGCCGCTGGAGCAAAAGAGGCACCTGGTGATAAGCGCAAAAGCACCAAACGGGGGAAGCGCAAAAAGAACTCCATGAAGGTGCTGCGTGCAGTCGACACGGCTGCGTACCTAGCAAAAGGTGGGTGCTGCTCTGTTGCTGTGCAGTTTGATACATGCTGTGATTGTAGGAGTTTGCAACAGAAGAAGTGCAAATAGGGGGAAGCATGTGGTGAGGGTGCTGCGTGCTATGTGCATGGCTGCGTACAATGCCAACAGTGGGTGCTGCATTGTTGCTGTGCTTAACATGATGGTGAGAGGACTTATGCGTGTGCTGCCACGCAACTCATGGTCTAAACAGGTTTAAAGTGTACGGGGATTATGTAAAAACTTGTGCTCCTTTTTGCTGGCATTTATCTGGTGTTTGTGTGCATGTGTGTGTGTGTGTGTGTGTGATTGCCATTCCTGTATTCATCTATTGCGTCACGTCCTCTCTTTAAGTGCCTTGCAAGTTGTTCAATGGGGAATGTCTACAGAGAGCTTCACACGGTAAGCGCTTCAACCAGATTCATACAAACTGAACTGCTCCCTCTCTCTCTCCCACAATGGAATGCAGTGACCCGTGGTAGTTTTGTGTCAAGCAAGCTGCTTCCTACACAAGCTTACTCAGCAATTGCCTGTTTTTTCTCTCTCCCACTTTGAATGCAGCGACTCGTGATGGCTTTGTGTCAAGCAAGCTGCTCCCCAAACAAGCTTACTCAGAAATTGCCTGCTTTTTCTCTCTCCCACTTTGAATGCAGCGACTCGTGATGGCTTTGTGTCAAGCAAGCTGCTCCCCAAACAAGCTTACTCAGAAATTGCCTGCTTTTTCTCTCTCCCACTTTGAATGCAGTGACTCGTGATGGCTTTGTGTCAAGCGAGCTGCTCCCCAAACAAGCTTACTCAGAAATTGCCTGCTTTTTCTCTCTCCCACTTTGAATGCAGTGACTCGTGATGGCTTTGTGTCAAGCGAGCTGCTCCCCAAACAAGCTTACTCAAAAATTGCCTGCTTTTTCTCTCTCCCACTTTGAATGCAGTGACTCGTGATGGCTTTGTGTCAAGCGAGCTGCTCCAATTTGAGCGCCACTCGATGCTCACCAACACAGGCCGCCACACACAGATTAAATCTCAAAACACGCCCATGGGCAGGTGCGTGAAACATCAGTGCGTGCAGCCCAGCTGTCCTTGTAATTTATGCCTGTGCCTAATTGTGCTCACAGCAAACATTTTTGCTAAGAGGACAGTCATTTCTGCTTGAAGGGAGAGTTCGAACTCCAGCGTACTGCCTCTGGCATGCTACCTGTGCGCGATTAGGTTGATGTGTACCCTTGTAACCCTTGTAACCATTGTAACCATTGTAACCCTTTGTAACCATTGTACCCTTGTGGCAGCTCTGCTGTGAAGCACACATGTGATCATCCCCCCAGTGTGCATCATACGCCTCCCCAGGCTGGACAATGTGTGTGCCTGATGTCCAGTCAGTTCTTTGCAACGAGTGCTGAAGTCGATGGGGGCATGTCTGCACGTGCTGTCTTTGGATGAAGCACGATTTGCTCCTTGAATTCTTTTGACAAATCTTCTTCAAGGTCCCTGTTTCAGTTATACATGTAGGTCTCCCTGTTACAGTCATACATGTAGGTCTCCCCGTAACAGTTATACATGTATAGGTCTCCCTTGATCTTGCTGGGTGTATCAACACTGTTGGCTTAGCCTACGTGTCACTTTTTCTTTTGCCACACAGGGGTGGTCTCGTGAGACCCCTGCCACGGCTACCCAATGCGCCTGGCAAGAAGCTGGAGGAGCAGCAGGGCAGCAACCTTGCTGTAGATGGCAGTGCAAAGGGGCGCTCGCTGAGTCATTCAAATTCTTATGCATGGGAGCAGCCTCCTAGCCTACAACGGGTAGGTGCCACTCTTTGTGGCTCTGCTGCCTCGTGTCATATTTTAGGGTTGGCCAGAACCGTACATTGGATTTCCATGACCTGTATATACGCCGTATTTCCGTATATACCGTATATGAGAGAGAATGGATTCACTCTGAAATAATTCATAGTGGGGTCATTTTGCAGCTCTTGAAGAGCTGAGTACGCACGACCCAATAATTTATACCAAAAAACGAATGGTTAGGGAGCTAGGCCTGCTTCAAGCCAAAAAGACCAAAAAAGGGCCTTTGTCAGTGCGAAAGGGAGTTCAACTACCATAACCACCAATAAAACTAATTATAATGCAAAACACGTGCATCAATAGAAAAGAGAAGCAAATGAAGAGCTCAGTAAGAAGAGAGAAAGAAAATTTGAAAGAGAGCAAAAATGACTGCTGTTGCTGGGAATTGAACCCTGCACCACCTGCAAATACGGTCCATATACGGTGTATATACAGTTTAGACCGAACATACGGTGTATATATACGGTCGGCCAAAACCCATGTACGAACATTCGGATGCGGATACGGTCGGAATTTCCATATACGGGTACGCAGGGATGGGTCATACGGCGTAGGCGTATTATACGTCGTATCGTATTTATCACGTTTTTAACCGTATTTTTCAAATTGCTCCGTATAATACGATTTTGGGCACTTAACGAATTTTGCAGCCACAAGCCCCCCAGAGCCCCCCAGAAGCACTCCCAGGCCCTCTAGAGCCCCTCAGAATGTAGCATGATCACTTGCTTATTGCTACCACAACCCAGAAGGTGGTGCCTATAGCGTAGATGAATTGTGCAACAGCTGTATCCACACAAGCCTTGGTCACTGCCCTCTTGCTGCAGGTGTCCAATGACTGTAGATGCTGCTGCTGATGTGCTTGCTGTAGTCCTGTGCAGGTGCCTCTCTTTTCCTGCATGCTCCCCCCTCTGAGCGCTAGCGTCGGCAATTTCTCCCATTGCTAGCGAGCGCTCCGACTACGCCCTGAGGTTTCCTGCCGGGTCAGCTTTGCATGCTGCTACACCTACACTGGGATTCTGCCTCATGAAGTGCTCGCGGATGCGGGGGGCACCGCTGCTGAAATCTCAGAATTCTGGCATCTGGCATCTGGCATCTTGTAAATCTGCCCCTTCTGTCCCATAACAACAACACGATGCCACTCAGGGTCTTTACCAGGAGGCATTATAATGTTCTGGAGGCTGGGGGGACAATCCGTGGTGGTTGGAGGGTGGTTGGTGCAAGCCCAGGGTACCCCCCAAAATAGCATAAATACGTTTTCGTATTATACGCGTATTGCTTATTAATAGCGTATTATACCGTATGGGACGTCTCAAAAGTCCGTATGACCCATCCCTGCGGATACGGTTATATGGCGTATCCAGATATTTTTGTATGTACGGTTCTGGCCAATCCTACATATTTTGTGTGACCCATGTACATAGGGCTGCCTCTTGTCATATTTTGTGTGATCCATGTATATAGGGCTGCTTTGTGTTATATTTTGTGTGACCCATGTCCCATGTACATAGGGCTGCCTCTTGTCATATTTTGTGACCCATATAAATATGGTAAAACCGCCTTATGGACGTAAACCCAGCTGAGATTTGTGCCGTGCAGCTTGCCGTATGTGATGATGTAACAAGGAGGTAGCATAAATGTAGCTGTTTGTGTGAGTGTGACTCAGCACAACGACAGCAAAGGAGAGGGGTGGAGTAAACTAACTGCTACACCAAACCCAACTAGAAAACTGTATGCAGATTGTATGCAAATGGATACAACAAAGTGTATTAGTACATTACAAGGCAGGTTTGGACCTGTTGCCCCAAGAGTCTGGCCTGACCTTGATCAATAAGTATTTGAGGCAGCTATTCTAAACATTATTCATTCAGTCATCAAGTCTTATTTTATCACTGAGAGAGTTTCTTTGCAACAATATGCCCTACCAGGTAGTACCCTCTCTCACCTGCGTGCCTGCCTCACTTTCACAAGAAAAACTGTTGTGTGTAGGTAGTTTATGTATCCTCCTTGGTGGGCTTTTCATTTCACAAGGGAGAGCAATACAGGCATTGTAGCCACCCTCAACATCCTTAGAGTTGGATTTTCATGAGGTTTTCAATGACGCATCATCATCACCACAATATAATGACGCGTCATCACAAGTGTTTTTCTGGCTTCGTCCACCCAGGTGGAGCCTCTGTCACCAGATGCTGCAAGTCTATTGGACCTCAAGGATGAAATAATTCAAGAACTCCATCACCTGTTTTCACTTGCTGCTCAGGTACTCACAATTGTTCCTAGCAGCAAGTATTTGCACAAGCAGTCGTCAACTGGAGCACCAGAAGACCCTCCTCTCCCCTCCCCCAAACAATCAGTTTAGTGCCCATGCATTAGTGGTGGCAGGCACTTTCAAATGTGAGAAAACGGCAAACATTTGTCATTTCAAAGAAGGCAAAGGAGGCTGATTGATTATATTGCAAGGCTAGAATAGAGCAGTACTGTCCATCTTGATGCAGGACTCGGTTGAGGAATACATATCGCCGACACTTTCTTTCTGCAAATGTATTGTCAATCGTTGTATATTTGACTTTTTTGCGCCTCTGACTGATGCAGAGTCCATAGTTTCCTGCTATCCCTGCCTGTTTTATTGCATAAGTATATATTATAACAATGGTGCTGTCATGCTAAATCGGCGGTATGGACAAATCGTGGGATTTATAGTGTGAGCAATGTTTTAACGGTCTATGGTTACAGGCCTTTTCGAACCTTCCGTTTAGACGCCCCTTGAGATGTATAGTAATATAACCATATCGTACCATACCTTAGAGGTTATTTGGTTATTTATTTAGATGATCCTCTTGTAACAAACTCGCTCTGTCTCCCAGGCACATCCATCAGCAGCATCCCCTGTGCATGTGATTCTTGAGTCGTCGCCTCCTTCTCACCTCAAGAGGGTGAGGAGACATCAAACGGGACCTCAGACTGGGCCCGGGACTAGACGAGACATCACATTAAACTTAATCTGATTCATACTCCTAGTGGTGTGCAGGTCTGATACCCATAAATAAACCCTTCCCTCTTCCGTATTCAAGGTCGCCTCCCCAATATGCTGACTTCTTAGCAATCATTGCTTGTCCCTGCACACCCTACTACAAACACCAGCTTGCCTTCCCATCTCATTACAAGGATGACCCCAACTCGTATGAGGACTGAGTTGGTGGACCCCAACATGCACAACAACAAACTGGCCACCTATCATTCTTGGTTTGCCATCCCTTTTTCTAGAAATGAGCGTATGCCGATTAATGTACCACG
>Ga0307942_1002144_pt1 | contig 15950 bp, 12 predicted proteins | sample OrgLakmetagen175_FD_201846 | JGI IMG/M metagenome (GOLD analysis project Ga0307942, IMG submission 201846) | Saline water microbial communities from Organic Lake, Antarctica - #175 | ecosystem: Environmental > Aquatic > Non-marine Saline and Alkaline > Saline | place: Antarctica: Organic Lake...
CTCTTCAAGCTCCTGATTGTAGAGACGAAAAACAGGAACTGCGGAATTTCGGTACGCATTAAAATTAACTATGTAGGATTTCTGCACATTTACTGTAAGTCCTTTCCTGGCAGCATACGATTCCAGTTGTCTCAACATTTTCTGCAATTGGACTGGGTCATTAGCTGTCAGGGTCAGGTCGTCAGCATAGAGCATGTGAGCTACCCTGAGCCCCTCAGTGCCAGTAACAGCACCCATAAAGCCAGTCCCAAACTCATCATCCACATCATTGATAAAAAGGGAAAAGAGGAGAGGAGATAAAGGACAACCTTGTTTTACACCTCTTCAAGGCGCAGTGGAATTACCGGTACTGGTAGTTTTGGCACCATCAATCAAAACATACTCGTCTCCATCGTACATTTGTTTGATAACATTGACAAGGTGAGTGGGCATCCTGATATTAATTAAGCGACAGCAATTGAAGCAGCCAGCTAGCTGGCTGTGTCACCACTACCAGCGGAATCTTTTCTTTTCTTTTCTTTCTTGACAGAATGAACAGGAAGCTTGGATGCAAGCTTCTTAATTCTTTGAGAATGAGCTCCTTAAAAGGCTCCAGCGTGTGATTGTTTTTGATGTGCCACCCACTCCCAAAAAGATAGTGTGGAGGGTAACGGAGGCTCCTTGAAGAATGGTGCAGAGGCCTTTATGCTGTTCATGTGCGGCGCTCAGCTGGTTCTGCGATCTAGTGTCCTCACAGTACTTAACTCGAGGAGGTGCATGTCACGTTGAGGAATGCTGATAAGATCTTTGGGTCGATGCTGTCTGGGAAAGGTGGATCTGCTAATGGCTGTCGGTGCTGCTGAGGTGCTCCTGGTCTCCCTCGGTTGCCCCCTGCCACTCTCAAGAACCCACCCCCCTTCATTGCTAGTCTGTTGCTTTTTGTTTTTGCGGAGATGGGAGCAACCAGTACAGCATCCGTACGGCTGGAAGTAAACCTATTTAAGTCTGAGACGCGGGGCTTTGGTATACTCCTAGTATCACCTGTTTTCTTGGGAATCTGAAGATTTTGCATAGCTAGCCGTTCGCTGCTACCTTTATCCATGCTGACAAAGCAGGATTCTAGGGAGCATGTCTTGCTGAGGGCTTTGAAGATCATGCTGCATGATAATTTGTGTCTCTCAGTGATCATACTTCTTATTTGCGTCCAGAAAGGATATGCAGGGCACTGTCTAGTTAAGGGCAGAGGGGACAAGTTAGGCTTATTGAGTGCTTAAACCATACCGCATGCTTTTGGTTGTACAGGGTTCCTGTTCTGTACTTCATAATGATGCACTTGGTTTTAACAGGGACATAGGACGCTGTTAGGTAAGCGTTGCTAGCGGCTCCATTGGCAGAGCCAATTTTAATAAGGGTCGGGTAGTATTCATGGTAGTTTGCAAAGGTATTGGCATTTCCTAATTTGTGGAGGGGTTGCATGTGTGCTTGCAAGGCATCATAGTAATTGGATAGGTACCAGAGCCTTGAGGTAGGTGACTGGGCTGTGTTTGGGTGATTTGATTGAGAAGAAGGGCTTGTGGTTTGCTTTGAACAGTGGCTTGCTTTGAACAGAAGGAAGCGCTTGTAGCTTGCTTTGTACAATGGTGACAATGAGGGGTGACCTTTAGCCAGTTTGTTTGGCTGATCATCTGCTGATTAATCTCAGCCAGCCACAGATAAATCCATTAGTTCAGAAAGGAGCGCTTGTAGGAGGTCGGAGGAAGGAGGTACAGAGGAGCAGTTCAGAAGGGTAGGAGGAAGGAGGAACAGAGGAGCAGTTCAGAAAGGAGCGCTTGTAGGAGGTAGGAGGAACAGAGGAGCATTTTATTGCTTCGAACAGAGGGCTGTCTCTAAGGTAGCCACTGGGGCAATTCCTTCCCCCTCTTGTGTGCACGTGGACAGAAAAACAACCTTTTGTGCAATATGTTGGAATGCCAGGACGGGGATTGTTTAGGGCTAATGAGGAATTTAGAGATTTCAGAGGCGGTATCACCTTCCAGCGCACTACCTAGTATGTGCCGTACTATCCTGCAAAAAGCTCAATTGGCTGATTTATGCTGGGAGTGCTTGTTCACCAGCTGCACGCTTTTATGTTCGCTTGTTGGCTTTGCTTGTGGCTTTGCTTGTTGGCTTCGCTTGTTGGCTTGTATCCGAGCGCTTCCCAGGGTCAGCCATGTTGTTGTCAATAATGGCATAAATACCACATAAATACGCAGGTGGTAATGAGGCCCGAACTGCATGCAGGTTTATTTCAACACATGAGTACGAGCTGTGTTCTGAACTTCAGGTGTAGAAATGCACAAATGTACTTTTGTTGGGCCCTTCGTTGTTTGAAGAATCTGGGTGGTGGCACATGCACGGAATGGTGATTAATGCGTCTAGTGATGTTCACCGCCTGTGCAGTTATTTCTTCCTGGTACAACAGGCAGTTCGTACTTCACTTTTTTTGCGTATGCAAGCCACCCCTTTTATTGGATGACAGTGTAATAAATGGTTACGAGGGTAGGAGGGGGTAACCTTCAGCCATTTGTTTGGCTAATCGGCTGCTGACTGGTCTCGGCCAGCCACAACCTGGTTAAACCATAGGCTCAAAAATAGGAAAGACAAAAGTTATAGTGTTCTGCTGAGAAAGGAAATCAACAGAGTTGAATGAGTTGATAAGCAACAATTGCCGGGCTGCTGAGAAGTCCTCAAAATAGGTGTGAGGTTTACAAGGCTTACAGAAATTACAAATTAAGCCATCAGACAAAAAGTGCATCTGCTAGGCTGCGTATGTAAACATTTTAAAAATTGCAAGGTGTTTGTTGTAGCACCAGACATGTAGCACCTACAAAAAAATTCTTTTGATGGGAAAAAGGCACAAAGCTGTTTGTGACATTGCAGCACTGAACGAAGCCATTAAAACCAATCAAGCATCTGCCAGGGCCAACCGACCGTACTAAATCAAAGAAGTTTACAAGGTTTACAAAAAAGCCTTCAGTCAAGAAGTGCAACTGCTAGCCTGCTCATAAAAAGCGATTTGTTCATAGACAGAAAAATAAAGCTTATTGTTGTTGTTACAACCTAAAAAAGTAGACACACTGTGAGCTTTTATTTGGGGAAATTGAGTTGCATATTTCCTGCGGAGAAGAATCATGTGGGGATTGAAGCAGTGGAAAATGTAATACGCCCTAGCTGCAGCGCAACAAGTTAACTGCCACAGCTTCAGGTGAAGAAGTGTCCCATTTAACTCAAGCTTTGGTTAGAATAATGTGCAAACAAGGCAGGGAGGATGCCTATATCCTTTCCTGATCAGCACGTGTTGGTCACGGATCAAGTGGAAGGAGTGAAGGGAACAAAGTTTGTGGGGCTGCAAGCCAAGAAGGAATAGGACGCAGAGATGTGGGCCGACAACAAGACCCTTGCATTCGTGCGCACCAAGCAGCTGCCTGAGGGGGTGGCCAAGCTGGAAAAAGACAGGATAAAGACGAGGAGTGAAGAGTTGGGATTTAAGGAGGACTAATTGTACAGGCTCACGGGAGACATGGACAAAACCCACCACCACAGGAAAGAGTCAGAATCATCAACAAGTGGCTCAATGCTGGGGGAAACTTCGGTGCAAAACGCACCTGGTCACTAGTGGAGCCCCACTTTTGGTGGAGAGGCATGGTTGGACGAATTAGCGTGTCGTCAAATCTTTCCGGCTGTGCGATCACTCCAACACCTCTTTCAGCGCCAAGGCCCTGCAACTGCAGACCCTTCCAATTTGTGGCATGTTTTATCGCTGGGGAGTAGACCTATCAGTACCCATGCTCACCACCTATTCAACTGGCAACAGGTACCTCGTGATTGCGGTGGAGTACATGTCAAAGTAACTAGTGGTGGTACCAGATCATGACAAAGTAACTAGTAAGCAAGGTCATGGCAAGTAAGATCATGTCAAAGTGAGTTGGTGGTGGTACCAGATCATGACAAAACAGCAGCCACCACCACACGAGCGTTTTTGCAACAGGTGCTCACCGAATTTGGCAGCAGAGCTAAAGTGCTCACAGACCAGGGTACAAAGTTCCAGGGGAGTTTGCAGCCACGCTGTCCATTTGACCACAGATTCCGATCAGCCAAACAGTCTGGCTGAAGGTCCCCCCACATAAATCTGTGCAGTCAATCTTTGCAGCCATGCTGTCCAATCGACCACAGAGTGACGACACCCAACCATACACAGGCAGATGGCCTTGCAGACAGGCAGTGCAAACATGAAGAGGCCCTTGAGGAAGCCTGTAGACTAGGGCAGGTGGATTATGGTCAACAATCTGGTCAACTGCGCACCCTTCCACCTGCCCGGGATTGACCCAAGCACTAATCACCAGCTCACCAGCTCAGATGCCAACCTAGCGTGCAAGATCTGGCACCTCACGAAGCCGGAGGAGACTTTGCTGCTATGCGACGCGTGCAGCACCGGCTGGCATATGGTGTGCATGGATAAGGAGATGGAAGAAGTCCCAGAGGCATTTGGATCTGCCCACAATGTGGCGCAGACGGCGTGGAGCCTAGCCACGTGGAACAAGTCAACCACGAGGCGGCGGCCGTCACAACCTTGCTGAAGCAGAAGCATGGCTCATGTGATGTTGTGGGTTTTCAAGACGTACGCGTTGTCGGCTGGAATGTATGCCAGTCAGATTTGGTCTACGCAACTGTTTTCAGCAATCCGTTGCAGGTCGCACACATGGCAATTCATTTATATATATATATATAAAGAATTTTGAGAGTTGAATCTACTTCTGCAAACTGGTGTATGCTTTGAGAAGAGCATGCATGAACCCTTGCAATTTTACTGGTTCAGGTCAGCTGCCAATTTTGGAATAGGGTGGTTGATTCAAATAGCAACACTTCATGCGAATATTTCCCTTTGGATTTCTGGGGCTAATTGTTGGACTAAACAGATGAAGGATGCCTTTGGTAATTTGCAGAATAAGCGAGCTTTTTAATTGAAGCAAATTGAGGAAGTCTGGTTTTTTGTTGGGACTGTCACAACGAATCATGGCACCAGCTTGAGCGGAAAATCACACGATTCGTCCATGCCACTTATTTAGCATTGGTTGAGCAGCCATGCCAAGCTGATGTTTTTATTTTACCAAGCGGAAGCTGGCTGCCCATCCAACAAGTTGTGGAGGCATTTGCGAGCCCAAAAGGCAACCATTTTCTTTGAAACCAGCCAAGTATCGTTGATTTGTGTAGCGTAGTTGAGGGACCTTTAGCAGAGACAAGGTTACCGTGAGAATATAACTTTGCAAAGGGGGTCAACTGGGGAAATGTCCAAATACGTGCCTTTTTTGCACTCAGAAACCGGCCATTCACAGCCCCTTCATCCGATTGGAACCAATTTTGCTTTGAATGAAAGCTTGCATTATGAGCTGTACGATGACGTGCTTACATCCATGTAAGTCACAGTGTGCGTAATTTGACAGGTGTTCAAGCTCACCCTGATCACCAAAACCCTAATGGTGTGGCTTTCTATGAGAAAACTGCATATATTCGTGTATATCACCAACCACTTCAACGTTTGATTTATTTGTTACAAGGAGTCCACACCACCTAAAATCATGTAATTTGGTGGAGTGGGTGAAAAGCTGTGAAGATTTTGTGGTTAAAAGTGGGGTTCATGCCGTGGGCAATTAGGTATGTGCACCACAACTGGCAGTTTTGAAGCTCAGGTGTAGCCAAAATCACCTCTGGGTGCCAAGTTTAGAAACTGCCAGTTGCGGCGCACATATTTGATTCACATTTCAAAAGTACCCCTGTTTAGGGCCTCAGTTGACCCCCTCTGGCAACTTTGTGAGATTATCTGTCATGCCATACAAGTAACCATCTCGTTCATTGCTTTCCAGGAATATCTGAGACAGGTATATCTGAGATAACATGGTTGCAGAGAGATTTGTAGATGCCTTTCCTAACGTTGTTGTTTGTTAGGACATGCATTTGGGGGCAAATCCTTTCTGCTTTGTGTGTACATTAATCTAACTAGCGCTTAAGATGAACACAAAAATGCAAAAAACTCCCCACAATAAAAGCGGTAATCACATTGTTAGCGGATCGAGTTTGTTACTTGCAAGTTTAGCATAGACTCCAGCACACCTGCAGCAATCAGCGACACAGTATTTGGACAACTTAATGAAATCAGCTAAGGTTCCCTTCTTCATCCTAATTGTCATAATCTCCATCTTCCCCTGCTTCATCCAGCTCATCCTGCTCTGGTACCTCTGGTGGGTCTTTCTTTGTGTAACTGTGAACATGTGTGTGTGTGTGTGTGTGCGAGTGTGTGTGTGTGTGCGTGTGAGTGAGCGTGCGTCAGTAATTGTAAGTGTGTGTGTATATATGTGTGTATGTGCGTATGTTATCACATATTCATACACCAAGCACTAAATTAAATGCAAGCAAGATGAGCCAGCATAGAAGGAGCAAGGCGGGGGGTGGCAAAGCATTGCGAGTTGACTGCAGGGGTGGCTGCAGCCTTGTGAGCGATTAGGTAGGACAATACGTCACAATAAAGCACAAGAATAAAAATTCAGGACAAAGCACCGTCACCACAAGGTATATGGTGCAGCACATCAACATCACTAACAAAGCATACACCCTGGCCGAATCTACGTACGCTTCTGGCACATACACAATCATCACGCACATACACGTGGGTCTAAACGCACAGCCGCAAAAAGATGTCACAGGTACGCAGATACACATAATCCACAAATCACACACACTCACACACACACAGCCGTTACAAAGATATACCAAAGGTCGCCCACGATAGATTTTGTCACACACCCACCCACCCTTCAGGCGTGTCCGTAAAAAAGGACGGAGGCAGAGACTGGGATGAGCCTAGCATGTGGAAGGCCTTGAAAGCTAAGCGAATGGAGACTGTCAGAATGAGGGGGATCTCCACCTGGTGTGTGTGTGTACGTATGTACGTGTGTGTTGTGCATGCTTGATGTGTGTAAGTGGGTATGCATGCTTGTGTGCTTACGTTTCATTTACTGTCCTCCAGTTGTGGCTACCTCAGCTCGTGATGCACGTGCTAGAAAGGTAGGGTTTTTCCCGTGCCTAGATCACAAAGACACTATTTCTTACCACCTGTGGGTATTACACATTCACAGGGTTGGCCAGAACCATACATTTATAGGTATATACGATGTATACACGGTACTTTTGGCTGGGAATTCACCATACACACGGTCATATACGGTGTGTGTACATACGGTTCTGGCCAACCCTACACATTCACCAGATTCTGTCGTGCATCACTGACAGCGCACAGGCACTTATGGAACTGCTGAGTACTCTGCAGCATGCAGAAGTACTCTAGTTCTTGTGTGTGCGAGTGCAACCGGACATCAGTTGCTACTCTCTCGGCACAGCTTGCGCTGTGCAAACCATCCTTTCTATGCTTGAGCCTGAGATAGTTTGCAGCTGTGTTTATGCTTGGTGTCGGCACGAGTGTAGTTTCTCCCTCCAGCAGTTCGGTGGATACGAGCCAGAATAGAATTGTAAAAGGGGCTGCACATGCCATTCAAAAGAGCCTTCCACATGCATACCCATGCATAAATGCAAAAAGGGCTGCACATGCCAATCACATGAGCCTTATTAAAGACTATTCTTCGATTTGTTGTGCACTTGTGTAAGTCCTTGCACTTTGTTGTGTAAGTCCTTCTGCCAGTTGCACTGCCCTTGTGTAAGTCCTTGCACTTGTGTAAGTCCTTCTGCTGCATCCCAAGATGGTGCATCATTAGGGTTGGCCAGAACCTCATATATATATGAACCGTATATTACCATGGTATATTACCGTACATTTGGTGATTTCCCTGCCCAAATCACCGTATATACACCGTGTGTATAAGGTTCAATCTAACCCTACGCATCGTTAACAGCGCACAGGCACCTATGGACCTGCAAAAGGGGCTGCACATGCCAATCACGTGAGCCTCACTAAAGACTAAAGCTCGTTTTGTTTTGCACTTGTGCGTTTATTCTGCTGCATCCCAACATAGTACATCGTTAACAGTGCACAAGTACCTATTAGAGTGCAGAAAGGACCTGCGCACGCCAATGCTTTTGAGATTGAGCCTTTCAAAAGACCAGCTCAATCTCGTTTTCTACAACAACAACTATCACAAATTTTACATGTTTCACGTACGCAGCCTAGCAGTCGCACTTTTTGACAGATGGCTTTATCTGTGAATTCTGTAACCTCTGTATAAGACCAGCTCAATCTCATTTGGATTTAAATGGCAGCAGAAGAACTTATAAGTGCAACACACTCAATCTCGCCATACATTGTTCAGTTGGCCAAAAACATGCGACACAGCAGGACTGGACAGTGTGCAATTGACTGGACAGTTCGCATTTGACTGGACAGTGTGCATTTGACTGGACAGTTCGCATTTGACTGGACAGTGTGCATTTGACTGGACATGGTGTGCGTTTGACTGGACCGTGTGCATTCGACTGGACAGTGTGCATTTGACTGGACCGTGTGCATTTGACTGGACAGCGTGCATTTGACTGGACAGTGTGCATTTGACTGGACAGTGTGCATTTGACTGGACAGTGTGCATTCGACTGGACAGTGTGCATTTGACTGGACCGTGTGCATTCGACTGAACAGTGTGCATTTGACTGGACAGTGTGCATTCGACTGGACAGTGTGCATTTGAATGGACAGTGTGCATTCGACTGGACAGTGTGCATTTGACTGGACAGTGTGCATTTGACTGGACAGTGTGTGCATTTGACTGGACAGTGTGTGCATTTGACTGGACAGTGTGTGCATTTGACTGGACAGTGTGCATTTGACTAGACACAGTGCAAATTCATGGCACGCTCTGGCTGGGATGTTTTGAGATATATGGTCACACACTTGAGTGAGCATAGTGTGTGTTGTTTATCACTCCACACTGAAGTCAGCAGCTGGTTTGTCTTTGGTTTTGTCTCGGGTGATATACACAGCGCACGGGCATCACTACACACTGAAATTGGCAGTTTTCTGTGATGGTGATACACAGCGCACGGGCGCCTATTAGAGTGCAGAAAGGACTGCACAACCCCATTTTAACACACACACCACCAGTCTTGATAATACCTTACCAGACAGACATTCAATCTCTGTCGCTTGTATCTAGGGAAGGTAGTTACCATCAAATTAACTAGAAACCAATATACATGTGCTGCACAAATAAGTGGCCTGCTGTGTTACTCATGACTAAATACTCATACCAAACTCTGTCTGACACTTTTGTGAAACCTTTGTGTGGGAACCCAGGTTTTGCAAAAAAGTGCACACACACACACACACACACACGCACACACACACACACACACTGTGTGGGCACCCAGGTTTTGCAAAATCTGTATATGGCTACCCAGATTTCACAAATTCTCCGTACAAGTACCCAAGGTGTATGCTACCCATTTGACGCCAGCCTGATGCCCACACAATAACTCCAACAACAAAGGGGCAGACGGCTCCATACGATCAGCGGCTTGACCGGCTGTTCCCTAACAGCGTGCATTCCGAGAGCGTGAACGCCTTGTTTGTCCTCGCAGGGGAATCCACACAGACATTGTTTCGTTCGATTTCCACGCCTATCTATTGATGTCACCACCTTCCTATAATTACAAACCACAATCTCTCAAACTAACTACCTAGCTCCTACCCACCTTTTCTAAAAGTTGCGAAGCTACCTGCAACTATCTAGCTCCTCCGTTACTCACCCTTACAGCTAGCTAGCTCCTCACCCTGACAGCTGGCCAGCTAGTTACATACATCAAGCTAGCTACTTACCTTGATAGCCGGCCAGCTAGCTCACCACCCTTACATCTAGCTAGCTCCTCACCCTGACGGCTGGCTAGCTAGTTACATATGTCTAGCTAGCTACTCACCCTGATAGCTGACTAGCTCGCTACACACCCTGACAGCTGGCTTGCTAGCTACACTCGCCCTGACAGCTGGCTAGCTCGCTACACACACCCTGACAGCTGACTAGCTCGCTACACACACCCTGACAGCTGACTAGCTCGCTACATACCTCGACAGCTGGCTAGCTCATTACTCACCCCGACAGCTGGCTAGCTCGTAACTCACCCCGACAGCTGGCCAGCTCGTTACTCACCCCGACAGCTGGCTAGCTAGCTGCATATACCCTGGCAGCTGGCTAGCTCGTTACTCAACTCGACAGCTGGCTGGCTAGCTACACATCCTTACAGCTAGCCAATTACTCACCCTGACAGGGAACTCCTCTCTATCAGCGTAGTTGGCCATGAAAGACTCCACCTGCGTGTGTTTTGTTAATTGCAGCAGGTGGTCATTGCATTGCAGCAGTTGCAAATTGCAGCAGCTGATGCAGACGAGGTGATTGCAGCAGGTGGTGGTTGTACCAGCAGTTTAAAATTGCGGCAGGTGAGGCAATTGCAGCAGCAGTTGAAAATTGCAGCAGGCGAGGTGGTCGCAGCAGCAGTTGAAAACTGCAGCACGCGAGGTGATTGCAGCAAATGGTGGTTGTAGCAGCAGTTCACGATTGCAGCAGTTGAAAATTGCAGCAGGCAAGGTGATTGCATTAGCATTTGAAAACTGCAGCACGCGAGGTGATTGTAGCGGGTGGTGTTTGCAGCAGTCGGAAATTGCAGCAGGCGGGGTGATTGCAGCAGGTGGTGGTTGTGGCAGCAGTTGACAATTGCAGCAGTTGAAAATTGCAGCAGGCAAGGTGGTTACAACAGTTGAAAACTGCAGCACGCGAGGTGATTGTAGCAGGTGGTGATTGTAGCAGCAGTTGGAAATTGCAGCAGCTGATGCAGGCGAGGTGGTTGCAGCAAGTGGTGGTTGTAGCAGCAGTTGACAATTGCAGCAGTTGAAAATTGCAGCAGGCAAGGTGGTTGGAGCAGCATTTGAAAACTGCAGCACGCGAGGTGATTGTAGCAGGTGGTGTTTGCAGCAGTTGAAAATTGCAGCAGGCGAGGTGATTGCAGCAGGTGGTGGTTGTAGCAGCAATTGACAATTGCAGCAGGCGAGGTCATTGCAGCAGCATTTGAAAATTGCAGCAGGCAAGGTGATTGCAGCAGGTGGTGGTTGTAGCAGCAGTTTAAAATTGCAGCAGGTGAGGCAATTGCAGCAGCATTTGAAAATTGCAGCAGGCGAGGTGATTGCAGCAGGTGGTGGTTGTAGCAGCAGTTGAAAATTACAGCAGGTGAGGCAGTTGCAGCAGCATTTGAAAATTGCAGCAGGCGAGGTGGTTGCATCAGGTAGTGGTTGTAGCAGCAGTTGAAAATTACAGCAGGTGAGGCAATTGCAGCAGCATTTGAAAATTGCAGCAGACGAGGAGGTGATTGCAGCAGGTGGTGGTTGTAGCAGCAGTTGAAAATTGCAGCAGGTGAGGCATGTGCAGCAATAGTTGAAACTTGCAGCAGGCGAGGTCATTGCAGCAGGTGGTGGTTGTACCAGCAGTTTAAAATTGCAGCAGGTGAGGCAACTGCAGCAGTAGTTGAAAACTGGAGCAGGCGAGGTGATTGTAGCGAGTGAAGTAAGCAATGACTGGTGAAGTAATTAGAGCGGCCTTGGTGATTGCAACAGGTGGTGGTTGCAGCATGTGAGGTGATCACAAAAAAGTAAAACAGGAGGAGAACGTGCGCATCACAGGCGCTTCATGACGGTGCCACTGCTGCCCCGTCTTTCCCTTTCGTGGGCACAGAGATGCTTTTTGATGAAGGAGACAGAAACACTGGACAAGCGTTGGGATCAGCTCCACATTGCTGGAGCAAAGAGGCAAGGCTAGCGCTGAAAAAATAAGTGTTTTTAGGCGGTTTAAATTAGTTAGTGTGCCAGCAGGTGGTGCCAGCAGATGGTGCCAGAAGGTGGTGCCAGTAGGTGGTGCCAGCAGGTGGTGCCAGTTATAATTTCTTTCTTTGATAATTTAGGATGGCGCTTACTTAGCAACAATGTAGCCCAAACAATATCTTACAACTCACACTCACCTCTTCAACTTAGTCACACATGTGTGTGCGCGAAACCTTGTCACAATTGATCAAAACCTTGCCACACACTGTTCAGAATCCAAGTGTTTAAGACCATGTCACACAACGATCAAAACCATGTCACACAATGTGGAAAACCTTGTCACAATTGATCAGAACCCTGCCACACACTGTTCAAAATCAAAGCGTTCAAGACCATGTCACACAATGTGGAAAACCTTGTCACAATTGATCAGAACCCTGCCACACACTGTTCAAAATCAAAGTGTTCAAAACCATGTCACACAACAATCAAAACCATGTCACACAATGTGCGAAACCTTGTCACAATTGATCAGAACCCTGCCACACACTGTTCAAAATCAAAGTGTTCAAACCCATGTCACACAACGATCAAAACCATGTCACACAATGTGGAAAACCTTGTCACAATTGATCAGAACCCTGCCACACACTGTTCAAAATCAAAGTGTTCAAACCCATGTCACACAACAATCAAAACCATGTCACACAATGTGCGAAACCATGTCACACAATGTGGAAAACCTTGTCACAATTGATCAGAACCCTGCCACACGCTGTTCAAAATCAAAGTGTTCAAAACCATGTCACACAACAATCAAAACCATGTCACACAACGATCAAAACCATGTCACACAATGTGGAAAACCTTGTCACAATTGATCAGAACCCTGCCACACACTGTTCAAAATCAAAATCTTCAAGACCATGTCACACAACGATTAAGACCATGTCACACAATGTGCGAAACCTTGTCACAATTGATCAGAACCCTGCCACACACTGTTCAAAATCAAAGTGTTCAAAACCATGTCACACAACGATCAAAACCATGTCACACAATGTGGAAAACCATGTCACAATTGATCAGAACCCTGCCACACACTGTTCAAAATCAAAATCTTCAAGACCATGTCACACAACGATTAAAACCATGTCACACAATGTGGAAAACCTTGTCACAATTGGTCAGAACCCTGCCACACACTGTTCAAAATCAAAGTGTTCAAGACCATGTCACACAACAATCAAAACCATGTCACACAATGTGCGAAACCATGTCACACAATGTGGAAAACCTTGTCACAATTGATCAGAACCCTGCCACACGCTGTTCAAAATCAAAGTGTTCAAAACCATGTCACACAACAATCAAAACCATGTCACACAATGTGCGAAACCTTGTCACAATTGATCAGAACCCTGCCACACACTGTTCAAAATCAAAGTGTTCAAGACCATGTCACACAACAATCAAAACCATGTCACACAATGTGGAAAATCTTGTCACAATTGATCAGAACCCTGCCACACACTGTTCAAAATCAAAGTGTTCAAAACCATGTCACACAACGATCAAGACCATGTCACACAATGTGCGAAACCTTGTCACAATTGATCAGAACCCTGCCACACACTGTTCAAAATCAAAGTGTTCAAAATCATGTCACACAACAATCAAAACCATGTCACACAATGTTCGAAACCTTGTCACAAATTGAATAAAACCTAGCCACACACTGTTCGGATCCAGAGTATAAAAGACTATGTCACAACAGCGATCAAACCAATGTGCCTGTCTGTGCGGAACATTTCCGGTGAAGCTATAGGAAACAAAAATATGTGCGCAGGCAACGAGAAACCAAATCCACTCCCCACATTGAATGGGAGTGTCGAACTTTTAAGGAGAAGGGGCCACTTAGGTGTTGAGTAATGTAGCCCCTCCAGCACAGAAACAAAAAAACTGCATAAAAATTGTATAAACAATTGAGCTGGGCACCTTATACAAGGGTGACATATAGTGGTGACTACATTTAGACCCTTTGACATATTCACCTTATAAAAGTGTTTGTTCGCGCCCCCCATGAGCTGCAGCAGCGGCAATATTTGCTTGAGAGACAGCGGGAACTTTGAGGCCATCCAGCACCTGCCAGGTTTCGAAATCCGAGGGTGTGGGGCTTGTTAGCTAGTGTGTGGGCAGCACAGAAAAACATGAAGCCACAGTTGTGGCCGCAGTTTAGACCGCAGTGCAAGAGTGAGTGTAAGATGCTGTGTGTATATGCATGTGTGTGTGCAGGTTGTTATTTTAGTGCGTGTGTGTGTGTATGTGTGTGTGTGTGTCTGTGTGTGTGTGTGCACGCACCTCCCCACCATACGTTTCTGCTGCTTGAGCAGCTCCGGTGTGGCCTTAAACGAAGACAGCGCCTGCGTATCTACCCCTTCTTGCTCCTCCCCCTCCTCCTCTCCCTCCTCCTCATCTCCACTCTCCTCTTCCTCTCCCTCTCCCTGCTCTCCCTGGACCCCTTTCTGCTCTCTCTGCTCTCCCTGGACCCCTTTCTGCTCTCTCTGCTCTCCCTGGACCCCTTTCTGCTCTATCTGCTCTCCCTGGAACCCATTACTATCCCGCTGCTCCCTCTGCCCTCCTCCCACAGAGGGTTGCGGAGGACTCCCTTGAGCAGGTGAAGCTTGCGATCTCCTCCTGGCCTTTGCTTCTACTTCCTCTATGCTCTCAGAATTGACTCCACTTGCTATGTCTCGACGCCTGCTGCTGGTTCCACCTGCAACAGCACAAGCAGCATGATTTCCAGCAGGAAGATGGTTAAAGGAAGGGTCTTACGCTGAGCAGTATCATGGTCATAGGAATGATCATAGGAATGGTCATAGGAATGGTCATAGGAACGGTCATAGGAATGATCATAGGAATGGTCATAGGAATGATCATAGGAATGATCATAGGAATGATCATAGGACTGATCATAGGACTGGTCATAGGACTGGTCATAGGAATGGTCATACGCTAAGCAGTATATTTTAGTTTGGTTTACGCTGAGCAGTATATTTTAGTTTGGTTTACGCTGAGCAGTATATTTTAGTTTGGTTTACGCTGAGCAATATATTTTAGTTTGGTTTACGCTGAGCAGTATATTTTAATTAGGTTTACGCTGAGCAGTATATTTTAGTTTGGTTTACGCTGAGCAGTATATTTTAGTTTGGTTTACGCTGAGCAGTATATTTTAGTTTGATTTACGCTGAGCAGTATATTTTAGTTTGGTTTACAAAGGCACATATTTTAGCTTGGTTTACGCTGAGCAGTATATTTTAGTTTGGTTTACGTTGAGCAGTATATTTTAGTTTGGTTTACGTTGAGCAGTAGATTTTAGTTTGGTTTACGCTGAGCAATATATTTTAGTTTGGTTTACGCTGAGCAGTATATTTTAGTTTGGTTTACGCTGAGCAGTATATTTTAGTTTGGTTTACGCTGAGCAGTATATTTTAGTTTGGTTTACGCTGAGCAGTATATTTTAGTTTGGTTTACGCTGAGCAGTATGATCTAGTTTGGTTTACGCTGAGCAGTATATTTTAGTTTGGTTTACGCTGAGCAGTATATTTTAATTTGGTTTACAAAGGTATTCAACCTGGGATAGCTGCTCAACCTGAAACAAAGACAGTAAGTAAGGACTGTAATGTAACTGGCAACATGCACACATACACAGCTACAAACATGCTAACCACATGCACACACACATAGCTACAAACATGCTAACCACATGCTAACACACACATAGCTACAAACATGCTAACCACATGCACACACATAGCTACAAACATGCTAACCACATGCTAACACACACATAGCTACAAACATGCCAACCACATGCTAACACACACATAGCTACAAACATGCTAACCACATGCTAACATACACATAGCTACAAACATGCCAACCACATGCTAACACACACATAGCTACAAACATGCTAACCACATGCTAACATACACATAGCTACAAACATGCCAACCACATGCTAACACACACATAGCTACAAACATGCCAACCACATGCTAACACACACATAGCTACAAACATGCCAACCACATGCTAACACACACATAGCTACAAACATGCCAACCAC
>Ga0307942_1002149_pt1 | contig 15938 bp, 14 predicted proteins | sample OrgLakmetagen175_FD_201846 | JGI IMG/M metagenome (GOLD analysis project Ga0307942, IMG submission 201846) | Saline water microbial communities from Organic Lake, Antarctica - #175 | ecosystem: Environmental > Aquatic > Non-marine Saline and Alkaline > Saline | place: Antarctica: Organic Lake...
TTGTGTGTGCGTGGGTGTGTGTGTGGGTGTGTGTGTGGGTGTGGGTGTGGGTGTGGGTGTGGGTGTGGGTGTGGGTGTGGGTGTGGGTGTGGGTGTGGGTGTGTATGGGTGTGTGGGTGTGGATGTGGGTGGGTGTGTGCGTGTATGTTGCGGGTGTGGGTGCACGCACTCTCTGTTGGCCCTGTAATCCACCCCTGCCTGGATTGGTTCTTGTCACACTCCATAATTGTGATAAGTGTGCGCGTACAACCCTCAACTCCTCACACATACAAATGTGCATGCACAAATACACAAGCATACACACTCAGCACATACACCTGCACACTCGCACACCACCTTTGCACACGCACAGGTGTGGCCCTAGTACCGAGCTCTCTTGTGAGGAGGGCACCTTGAGGCAGGACTTCACGTTTCCAGGTACAGGGAAATTTATTTGAGGCATGTTGGGGAAAGGCGTGTTGGGGAAGAGAAGGGAAAAAGGAAAGGGGAAGAAATGCGCTGGTGCCGGAACCGCTTCCCACATTAATTGACGGAACGGAGCTGCTAAAGTGAAGGGTGCTGTAGAACCTCTTCACCAGATCAAATGAAATAGGGGGGAAATGAATGGGGATCAGGAGGGTTTGCAGAATTTCCGTTCTGTGTGTATAGTTGTGGTGCTGTCCGTCTGTATAGTTGCGGTGGTGTGTGCTGGTCCGTCTGTGTGTTTGCTGGTCCGTCTGTATAGTTGTGGTGCTGTCCGTCTGCTTCTTGTGGTGACCATCCATGTGCTTCAGCAAATGCACCTCATTGGCCAAATTTCACCTCATTGGTCAAGATTCTTGTGGTGACCATCCATTCTCGCTTCAGCAAATTCACCTCATTGGTCAAGATTCTTGTGGTGACCATCCATTCTCGCTTCAGCAAATTCACGTCATTGGCCAAAATCTTGTCTAATAGCAGGTTCCTTTGTATCACTTATTGCATATTACGTGTTACGTATTATACGGACGGACGATGTACAAAAATTGTTGTGGCCAGTATAGGCCTCTTGTCTTCCTCGGAGGAGGAATGTGATGTCTGCGCTGTACCTGCATTTGATCCTGGCCATGTCTGCCACCCCAGCCTCACTTGCCTGCTTGCACAGCCTCACATGTCAGCCACTCCGTCCGCATGTGCCTGTTTGTACAGCCTCACATGTTTGCTTTCCAGTTGCTTCCACGACCTGCTAAGGGTTGCTGCACCCATTAAAGCAGGACGGTCAGGAGAGTGTGTGTGTGAGTGTGTGAGTTCAAAAGGTGTACGTACCTAAGAATTGGCATGGAACGCTCCAAAAGTACGATTGTGTACAGAGCAAATAGACGGCTCTGGCCAGCCCTGTATGTGTAGCATAAATATGTATGGATGCGGTATGGTAAGCTCTAAACGTACGGTGATGGCTAAATTATTTAGACAGCTTTGTCCAATCCTAGTTAATTCACAGACTTGGTTCATTCCCATTCAAATCTCGAAAACACAGGCTTGTCCTCTATTCCACGCTCCCAGCAAGTCAGGGTCAGCGCATAAGTTACAAACCCTGATTTGAAACATCTACAGGCACTGACCAAGGAGAAAAGGGGCGGGTGTTTCTGGACACTTCCTTCGATGGATAATCACAACAGTGTGTACTTTGTTAGACAGGTTTACTCCTTGCAGTATTCGTATCATGGACAGAGGATGCTCTTTGGCGCAAGTGTAGCCAAAGCCAGAGGCAAATCTAACTATTTCATCATATTTGCACATGGACAGAGGCTGCTCTACAGCGCGTGTTCCAATTGCGACTATTCCACTGCAGCACTGTTAGCCCTGCCCTCACCTAAACATGCCACACCACCTCACTAACTTGACTTGCATCTGTTCATCACCTCATGTCACTCACTTCTGAGTCTTCCTAATACTTTATCCTGTGGCTTCTCACACACAGGTGGCCAGGTGTATGGCGTGTGCGTGTGCGGGACTAAGGATGGGGCAAACAGGGGTGCTGGACGGAGGCTACAAGGTTTGAAGTCCCCGCCCTTTACTGGCCCCAACTGCACCTTTACATCCCCCCTTCCCCCTGCCAGCCCCAAAGACGCTGTGAAGCCAGACGTGAGTGTTTGTGCGTGGGTTGTGTGCGTGATTGCGCAGTTGTGTGTTAATGAGTGTGTGCGCGTGTGTGTGTGTTCATGTGTTCAAGTTTTTGATTGTGCATATTTATAGCATCTGACCTTGGCAAGCTAGTTCATGTGTCTTTGCATGAAATGTACACGTGTGCTTGCGTAAAATGCGTTGTGTAAGCCTTGCGGCTTTGGGTGCCTCCCCTTTAATGTAGTCTAGCTGGAAATACAAGCTCTATGTTGTTTGTGTCACCAGACGGTGATGGAATGGTCGAAAAGGAAATGTGCATGGTCTCAACAGTTTCTACACTGTTTGCAACGTGAGATGCTCAAGGCTGGAAGCTATTTACCAAAACGTTGACAAGGCAGGTGAGAGGCATAGATGAAGGACAAAAGTACGATAAAATGAGGCATGTGACTTTTGCAGCACCGCAAACGCTGGATCTCTTGTGCTTGATTTCTTCTGCATCGTGAGGTGGCGATGTATTTTTCACAAGGAAATACAAAATGTGTAAGCGGTTTTGAGTTTAGAAGTCTTCGCCCCTCCACCAGATATAAAGGTGCCGGTGTTTGTGTTCATGTGCTCGCGTGCTTTGTCCTTATGTGTGGGGGGAGCTTAAATAAGTCCTGCACTCCTGCTGATTTCAAACTGCCCGACTGCTGGGTGTAGAGGATTTAGGAAGGTTTGTGAAAAGCAAAGGGGACGTCCCTTTTGTACTACTTTAACATGCGTTGTGGTTCGCATTACGTCGTTGCACATGAAACATGCTATTGAAAGACACGGCTGTGCATGCTAGATCCTGTTTGCAGGATCATTAAGCGTGCTGTTGCTCTTGTCCTTGATGCTGTGGTCCATTTGTTTTGCTCCCCAGGGCACTGAGCGGTGTGACCTGACCAACACCCCGAACTTCTCGGCACACCGCCTCACTTTTTCCCACTCATTTCCATTTCCATTGTGTTGCTATTAATGCGCTCAGGGCGGTGTGACGGTGTGTGCAACCCTGATCACAGGCTATTGGGGGCTCAGTTTGGAATGCTCTTGGAGGCACTGCTGTGTTGTTTGCTATCAGTTTCCTCGCCACTCTTTGTACTTAGGGTGGCGTGGCGGTGTGTGCAACCCTGGTCACAGGCTATTAGGGGCTCAGTTTGGAATGCTCTTGGAGGCACTGCTGTGTTGTTTGCTCTCAGTTTCCTCGCCACTCTTTGTACCCAGGGTGGTGTGGCGGTGTGTGCAACCCTGGTCACAGGCCATTGGGGGCTCAGTTTGGAAGGCTCGTAGGGGCACTGCTGTGTTTGCTTTCACTGTTCTCACCACTCTTTGTACCCAGGGTGGCGTGCTTGCACCAAGCTCTCACTTTTCACTGTGTTGCTGTGTGTACTCAGGGCGGTGTGGTGGTGTGTGACCCTGGCCATGAGCTGCTAGGGGCAAAACCTGGAGGCATCAAGCTGTCGGATGGGCGACAGCTGCAGGGAGGGGGGAAATGCGTGGCCATCGCGCACGTGCACAAGTGAGTGGTGTAACGCAAAGTTTGAATTGCTTGCTGGCATCAAGCTTGAATACCATAGGCTGTTACATCTGCGGCAATAGCAAAATGGGAGGGAAGATGCGTGGCCGTCACACACACTCTCTATCACTCACATGCATGCACTCTCACACACTCTTATTTTTCATATGCTCACACACTCATGCTCATGCGCACACACATGCACTTACGGGCACACACTCATACTCATATATATGCACACACAGGGGTATAAGCACTCCTCTTGTTTTCCTGTGGTGCCTTTTTTCGGTGGCTCTGGGTCCAGCTCTGGTGGTACTTGTACGACGCGTCTACGTCTGGTGCGTGTGCATGTTTGTGTGTTTGTGTGTGTACGTGTAAGGCTTTGTTTTGTGTTGCACATACAAATGTGTTTGTGGTTGCATAGGGCTATGCTGCTGAAATGCATACTATACTCCTTAACTGTGCCTTGATCTATCATTGTTGCCATTGCTGTTGCATCAGCTTCTGTTTGCAGTGCCTGTTCCCTTGCTCAGAGTGCTGCCACAGTTTGGCTTGTCAGCAGTTGACTGTTGCTGTACCAAATGTTTATAATGTGTGGCAATGCAACCTGCTTCAATCCTTTGCTGACGCCACAATGAAAATTAACAAGTGTGCTTGCGGTTGTATGGGCGTGCGTGTGTATACTATGCATATCCTGTAGTTGTTTTTTCAACTGAAAATAGCCCCCTTAAGCATGTAGCACGCAGATCAGCCAAAGTAAACAGACACGTGGTATTCAAAGGTATTGCCTCCGCCACCCACACTGCCCCCTCAGGCATGTAGCGCGTCAGAACAGCCAAAGTAAATAGACACGTGGTAATCAGAGGTATTGACTCCGCCACCCACACTGCCCCCTCAGGCATGTAGCACGTAGATCAGCCAAAGTAAACAGACACATGGTATTCAGAGGTATTGACTCCGCCACCCACACTGCCCCCTCAGGCATGTAGCGCGTCAGATCAGCCACGGTGGCGAAAGTGAAGCTGGTTTGGGTGAGAGCTTGCTGGGGCACGTCCGCACGGGTAAGTGACAGCGTGGTTTTACGTACAGGATTACTGCAGAAAAGAGAAGCTTCGGTCATGTTCACACAAGTGGGTGAGCATGCAGCTCAACATAAAAAAGTAATAGGAAGAAGAGATCTACGTAGAGTTGGCCAGAACTGCATATATACACTGTGTATGACTGTATATTTGGTGATTTCCTGCCAAAAATACTGTAATATACACCATGCATATATACAGTTCTGGTCCACCCTAGATATGCGTCATGTTTGCACGGGTGGGTGACCATGTGGCTCAATGCTACAAAGTAGGAGTAGAAAAAAAATCTACGTCATGTTCGCACGGGGCTGGTGGGCATGCGGCTCAATGTTATAAAGTAGTAGGAAGATAAGTCTACACCATATACATATGGTGAGTGGCCATGCAGTTCAAAGCAAAGGAATACAGGATAGAGGTCACTACACGGTGATTTCAATACACAGGCAGTGAGATCATTCTGCAGGCAGTTAGATCACTCTGCATGTAGTGAGAGCAATGCAATGCGCAGGCAACGCGCAAAAGCTAGATCATTCTGCAGGCAGTGAGATCACTCCGCATGTAGTGAGAGCAATACGCAGGCAACGTGCAAAAACTTGCATGCAGTGGAAGGTAGCATTGAAGTCTGATCCTTTTGTTGTGATTGTGTCAATTTCAAACCTCCCATGGTGGTTTGCCCGTGTAGCTCGTGCTTTGTTCATGGGTCTTGCACGAATTCCCATTTCTGTGTGACATTGCAAGACACACAAGCATTCACGCGCACATACACACAGGGTGGGAGTCTTTGATGGACCGCGTCAGGGGAGATGGTGGGGGTGGGAGCGGGGCTAGGGAAAGCCGGGGTTATGGCGATGCCGACCCCAATTCATGGTAGCTCTGAGATGAGTCCTTGAATTTCCAATAAAATTGTCATTTTGTTGCAAGATGACAATACCTATGTGTAATAACGTGTGTGTGTGCATGTGTGTATGTGTGTGTGCATGTGTGTGTGTGTGCGTGTGAGAAAGAGTGCATATGTGTGAACCTGTGTATACGTGTCTTGCTGGAGCCCAACAAGAGATGAAGATTACATATGCTTGTACACAATAGGTTGAATGTTGATGGGGACGAGGCAGTGTGGCAATGTATTTGCTCTTGCAGTCGGTCGTGTGGGCACGGATAAATGTATGCAAGGCGGTTCCCTGTCCTTTTCCCTTTTGAGTACAGTAACTCGCTGTGCACTGCCGTGTACTTGGGATGCCAACATCCTTTGAGCACACCACATATGGCTCTACGATTGGTGATGCTTTGCTTAATATCTGGCATGTAATGCGTCAGATATGAGCAGTCCTGGTTAACCCTGCACCTTTGTACTTTTGAGGATTGCATGTTAATGTGCGGTAATGAATTTGAAAAGGAGGCGTGGCAGGCAAAACGGCGATGATAGATTGCACGTTTGTATATCTATGACTTTTACCGGCAGGGCTACGACTGTGAAGACGTGGTCCTTATTCAAATCTTGTATCTGCCCTGAACAAGGGCAGCCGTGATCTTGATATTGTTGTGGCTGGGGATTTCCCTTGATCAGGTTTGTGTACCAAAAACTGCTGTAGACGGAAGAATGTGCTATGTTCTAATTTGTCATGGTTTTGTTCAAGCCATCTTTTGTGTATTGTATCTCTAGAGACCTAAACATTAGCACTGGCAGCAAGGAGAGGCTGTTGGAGCGATCTAACCTTGCTATTTCCGTTAATTTTGGGTGTGCTTTCTATAATTCAGGATGTTTTATTGTAGCGTACCTTTTGGAATATATTAAGATTCTTAGTTTCTGCTTGTCACTCGACAGCCATGAACATCTATGGAAATAAGAAAAAGAAGACACTGAGCAGGCAGTGGCCACATTAGAAACCACTCCCCACTTTGGTACCGGAAAGCAGCATAAGTTCAAAAGATTGCATATGAAGCTTGGAAGCAAGCTTTTTACATCTTCGAGGGTCTAGACCCAAGTCCTTGAGAGGTTTTATTGTCAGTGCTGTAGATGGTGCCACTCAGCCACTCCCACTAGGATGGTGTGAAGGGTAGTAGGCTCCTTCAAGAACAGGCGCCTATGTGCTATTCTAACATTATAAAACGCCTAGAAACCGAAGGTATTATCAACAGCAATTTTTCTCTTTTGCCTGCGATAACAGCAGTTGAATTAGGCGCCAGGTAATCAAATTTGAATATTTGTATCACCTAAGCTGTGAAATTGCTGCGTAGAGGCCAAAACCTTAGCACTTGCCTCATATAGTGATGTAACCTTACCTTTCCTTACCTTAGCAAACCTTGCACCTTGAACTATTGTAGCGGAGCGAGGAGCCGCTTTGACACCTAATCCATACCTACTACCCAAAACCCTGGGATTTTTCTACGGCTTGAGAAGGGGAGATAAAACGTTAAACTGCTTACAAGCACCCAAATATAAACCTCTTTCAACACACTAATGTAACAAATTAAAAGCTTCATTAAGGAACGCCTCGAACTTGTCCGCCAAGAAAATTTGCAGCATCATGGTATTGCATAATATTACATGGCCACCTGCATGCCCCTTCCTCTCTCTCTCTCTCTCCCTTTCTCTCTCTCTCTCTCTCTCTCTCTCTCTGTCTGTCTGTCTGTCTGTCTGTCTGTCTGTCTGTCTGTCTGTCTGTCTGTCTGTCTTTGTCTGTCTGTCTGTCTGTCTGTCTGTCTTTGTCTGTCTGTCTGTCTGTCTGTCTGTCTGTCTGTCTGTCTGTCTGTCTGTCTGTCTGTCTGTCTGTCTGTCTGTCTGTCTGTCTGTCTCCCTCTGTCTCTGTCTATCTGTCTGTCTCCCTCTGTCTCTCTGTCTGTCTCCCTCTGTCTCTCTCTCTCTCTCTCTCTCTCTCTCTCTCTCTCTCTCTCTCTCTCTCTTTCTCTTCCTCTTTGCTATCTATCTATATTCTCTTTTTTGCACGCATGCACAAACACTCAAACTCACGTGCACAGACATACATGGTAAATATCTAAATATCTTAATAGAATATAACATGTGTGTATCCAATGAAATCGCCGACCTTACAAGGCTGGCCTAGCAGCTTGCTGCATGTACCTTCAATATAGCAGGTAGTAGAATCACTCCCACATCCTGCAATCATCTGCTTGCCTACTTTTTGCCAGGACATTGGGATGCCCAGTGTCCTGTGTGTGTATGTGTGGGTGCTGCTCTGTGTGTGTATGTGTCTGTGAGAGGACCCAGAGATATGGTGCACAGGATGGTTTTAGGTGTTAGATGGAAGGTCACAGAGCAAAGTGGGTGTGCTTGAATGGCAAATCTGCGATATCGTTTGCACAGAGAGGCTGTAGATGCACCTATGTGACACAAGCACGAGCCGGGTGCGTACATCTGGGTTTTCTTATTTATTAGTTTGAACAAACGCCATATTGACAAGAGGAATGCTTCCCCACCTCCATGTTTGTCCTTTGTAAAGGAATATTTTGCTTAAGCTAGGGGTAAATGCAGAAATGGAGCACCGGCATAAACAAGTGGATTGGAAAGCTGTGTTATTTATCTTAAACCGAGAAGGGAAACACTGGCACAAAAATACTGGGAGTGTCATTAAGCTTGTGTTAAGGCCACAGAATAACGTGCAAAGCTCGTAACTGTAAATGTTAATCCCTCCCTCAACTAGCTCGAAAAGACATAATAATACATAGATTGCACGCGCGTGCACACACACACGCACACACATGCACACACTTTTTAACAAATACAAACACACACCTGTTTGGCCGCACTTAAAGCACATGTCACCCCCCCTCCCTCGCCCGGATCCAGCAAAGCTACCTCCTGCTCCTCTTCCACGACCTGCATCAATGTGTGTGTTTGTTTTTGTGTGTATGTGTGTTCGTGTTCGTGTTCGTGTTCGTGTTTGTGTGTGTGCGTGTGTAAGTGTGTGTGCTTGCATGATCTTACAGTAATGGACGCCAGAGAGTCCAACAATCTGCCCATAATCTATGGCATAAGTTTTGTGCCTTGTCCTCCTACTTTATTGCAGCCCTGCATCATTAATGACAAAGAGAGAGAGAGAGAGAGAGAGAGAGAGAGAGAGAGAGATTGAGATTGAGATTGAGATTGAGATTGAGAGAGAGAGAGAGAGAGAGAGAGAGAGAGAGAGAGAGAGAGAGAGAGAGAGAGAGAGAGCGAGAGAGAGAGAGAGAGAGAGTGTGCGAGAGAGAGAGAGAGAGAGCTAGAGAGAGAGAGAGAGAGAGAGAGGGGGGGGAGAAAGTGAGAGAGAGAGAGAGATAAAGAGGGCAAAAGCACCAAACACTGGAGTAGAGAGGAGGACCCAGCACAGCAAATCATTTTAGGCATAACAGGAATGCACGATGGCATTTCCCTGGAATAGATGAGAAGTCGCAGTAACTGCAAAAAAAAGACAGACCTGCCCCCCAAGAGCTGCCGCCGGCACTACCAAAGCCATTTCCACCCCCGCCACCCCCGAAATTGCTGCCGCTAAGTCCTGGAGGAAAGGTGGATGCAAGCAGGGGCAGTGTTGGTTAGTGCTGCCAAGTGATGGCTAGTGCTGCCAAGTCCTGGAGCAGAGGTGGATGCAATCAGGGGCAGTGGTGGTTAGTGCAGCAGTGTGTTAGATGCAAACTGAAAGTAGTGAAGGAAAGGCAGGACTGCAAAAATATGAGTAGAGGTGGTCTTGGGCATGTGTAGGTTACCAGGGAACTTCCAAGCAGGAGGTGGAGTATTCTAGATGCAACTTAGAGTATACAAATTTAGCAGGGTTGTTCAGTTCGAGGTTTGGTCAAAAGTTCGGGTTTGCGAACTTTCACGCATTTTAACGAACCCTAAAAAATCCGTTTAAGAGCTATTAATAATTCGTCAAACTATATGCCCTTTTTTCGAATTTTTGGTCCAAAGTTGTAGTCCAAAATGCAGAAAAAAGCCTTAGATGGCCGTCAAACGTTCTGATTTTTCGTATACTGATTTAATATAAAATATATAATATGTATATAAAACAATTCAAGCATGTTTTGGACGAGTATGACCACAGAAACCAGCAAAATCCTCCATTTTCTAAATTGCACATCGAACTGATCGAACAATTCGAGGGTTCTAGAACTTTCACGAACTTTATTGAACCCTCGCTCCCAAAAAATTCAAACTGAACAACCCTGTCATTTTGCATGTAAATGAAAATGCAATATGAAGTTTACAAACGCACACCCACCCAACACAAAACATACAAGGACAATGAAGCATAGACAAACACACACGAGACAAACATACATACAACAAGCACAGGCAAAACACGCACAAACATTCACAAAACCAAAATTTACAGGGGCCTCTTACCAGCTTGTGAGCCACCCCTATTTTGCCATTGTGAAGCGACTGGCGACCATGCTGCAGGTCAGAGGGGGGTTATTGTTTGTTTGCGTGAGTATGCGTGTGCGTATACTGTGTGTGTAAGCTGTGTGTCTATGCTGTGTGTGTGTGCAGTGTGTGTATGTGTGTTCATGGGGCATGCCAGCTCTTTGGGCACGCCGGCTGTTGCAGCAAAGCACCCACAGCAGCCTCAGACTCACAAGCAGGACAGCAGGGAGGAGGGGTGCATGAAGATTATGCACAGGGCAGAGGGCAAGCCCATGAAAAAAATGCAGAATGCAGGGCAGGTGTATTAATCATAATGATGTGGGAGCCAGGACAGACGAACACTTTGGCTCTGGTTTGGATTGAAATACGTTCTTGACTTCTTGACTCACAGCTCCTGAAACACACAACCGCTTAACACTGTTCAAATTGCGTGCCTCTTTAAAGCAGAATTTTTGGAGCAAAATGACACCCTCTATTTAGATAGGGGTCGAACTTCTTCCTGCACCCTCCCATCTTACTGATCGAGCTTCAATCCTAATCACAACGTGTTAATTTATTGGGTACTTGCAAACATAGATGCTCCGACCCCCACCCACAAATGATAAGGTACACACGCACACCTACCTGCATTCCCTTGTAGACAGGCATACATACACACACCTACCTGCAATCCTTTATAATGAATACACACACACACACCTACCAGCTTTCCTTTATAAACAATTACACACACTCATACCTGCACCCCTGTACAAACAGATACACTCGCACACCTACCTGCATTCCCTTGCCAGGCACTTCTTTGTGTGCCATTGCCAGAGCGTAATGCCACCTGCATATGGTGAGGCATGGGTGGTGGGCAACTTTGGGTATATGCGTGTAGGTGGGTGGTAAGTGGTAATCATGTCTACAGGTGGAGAAACACGCCTGCTCACACATCTGTGAAGCACGTGCGAACGCGTGCACATGAATGTACCTGTTGCATTTTGCCTGCACTCATCTTTCTGAGTGCCTGCATTTGTTGCTCTTTGTCTTCTTGCATACAATTACCACATGTACACAACAAACCACATGTACACAATCAATTACCATGTGGTGTGTGTGTGTGTGACACGTACTCACACACAGTTAATACACAATCAATTACCATACACTCACACACAGTTGGTACACAATCAACTACCATACACACACTCGCACACAGATAGTGTACCTCTTGCTGCCAGGCGTTGCTGCTGTCTAGCAACTCCTTAACTGCTTCCTGACCTTGGCTCATGGCCTGCACACATTGCAGAAGTGCAGGTAGCTTGTGCTTGCGTGTGTGTGTGTGTGTGTGTATTTGTGTGCACACTTGTGTACTTGTGTGTGTGCGTGTATGTCCGCATGCGTATTAGTGCTTATGTGGCTATGCAGGACCTTATCAGACCCACCCCTGGTTTTCAGATCCAGAATATGATACGCCTTTTGTTAATAAAGAGCACCTTTTAAGTAGGAAGGTGCGACCTGCACAGGCTGCAGCCAAGTGGCAAAGTGGGGCCGTCACTTGTGAAGCTGCAATCAAACCTTTTACTATAAACTATGACTCAGCCTCCTCCTTGGAGGTTGAGTCATAGTATGGAAGTGGAAACGCATGCCAAAAGTCAGCATCACGCACCCACCCACCCACCCAGACACACACGTGCTCCTTTTAATAGAGATGCATGCCAGAAACTCAGCATCACACAGCCATACACATGTGTGCTCCTTCTGGTAGGAGTGCAGATCGAAAACGTAGCATCAGGCACCTGCACCTGCACCTGCACCTGCACATGCACCTGCACCTGCACCTGCACCTGCACTGTTGAGCCCTGGCGCTCACCTCATAAAACTTGGCCACCAGGGGATCGGTTTTGATGCAGTTAAAGTCATAGTCCAGCAGCTCCAAGCCTTCCAGGCTGTAAATATACGTTTACATGTGTTTTTGCGTGCGTGTGTGTGTAAGTGTGTGTGCGTTTGTATTGTGTGTGTATGTGTGTGTGCGATTGTGTGTGTATATGTATGTGACAGAGGGGAAGCATGCTGACAAATTTAATAGCTACAAATTGTAGCAAATAGACCTCTACCAAAGCAAGATGAAAAGCGTTGGTGGAGCAGGGAGGATATCACACCCAAGCTTGCACACCCAGACCCTGGTATGATTAACAAGCCAACCCACGTACGTGCTTGACTTAGGGCAGCATATGCTTGACCGGCCTGCAGCATTTCTGTCCTGACTCAGGAAAGCATATGCTTGACCGGCCTGCAGTACTTCTGTCCTTTCTTAGGATTAGCGAGGGTCAAAACATCGCGTACGCTTTTTTGCAATGTGCCATGTGATGTCCTTCCAGCCTTGCTAATGCACACAATCAAGCTCCACCTCCCCCTGCAAGAGTAGCATGTGCTCAACCGACCCCAACTGAATTTGAACGATTCTTATGACACTTACAGTTTGTTGCCTGCATCTAATAGTGGAGAAAGGTCATCCTGTAGCTGAGCCCTATCGTGGTTAGCATGCTGTGTAGATCACCCACCTGCTGCTGTGGTTTAAATGCATATCGTGGTTTGAATGCCGTGTATGCAGGTGCGTGAGGAGGAGGAGGAAGAGGAGGAGGAAGAATTGAGTAGATCTCTCACCGGCTATTGTGATTTGAATGCCGTGTATGCATGTGCGTGAGGAGGAGGAGTAAGAGGAGGAGGAAGAAGTGAGTAGATCACCTACCTGCGCGCTCGACTCAGGGCCACGTACGCTTGGCCGGCCTGGAACATGTTCTTCAACGAAACCTGACAGGGGGGATTGTGAGGCTTGCATTGATTTGTAATTCGAGGCAGGAGGTGCAGCAGTCGTCATGCAATTCAATAATATAACGACCCAGGGATTGTTAAGGAAAGGGTTTTGTTGTTCAACGCTGGGTCTGATCTTAAAATGGAACACCCAGGTGGAATATTAGTGGGGAATGACGTGCAAAGATGTGCGGCAAAAGGAATTAATCTTGCCGACAAGAACTGCCCCTTCAGCATCATTTGATGAGCAGAAATAGTGTACACCTTTTGCCTCCCTTTTTGCTTCTATTTCCACCATCTACCCATTGTCCAGGCCAGGAAAACTAATGTGTAGACGTCCTATCCTGCTTTTGTTCACTGAGCCCACCTGCAGCCGATCTAGCCCCAAGCCCTGGCTCTTGTGAATGGTGATCGCCCAAGCAAGTTTCAGAGGTATCTGAGAGCAGGGTTCAGGGAAACGCAATGATCTTATAAAGCGCTAAGAAGCACCATGACAGGTTTGTGTAAAAGCAGACGCATGGTGATCGCCCAAGCAAGCTTGAGAGGTATCTGAAAGCAGCAAAATGTGTGTATGATCTCCACGAGCACTCAGAGGCACCATTAAAGGTTTGTGTAAAAGCAGGCATTAATTGCTTCGACAAGCTTTAGGGGTGTCTGAGATCAGGATTTAGAAAGTCAGTTGTCACGCGCAACAAGGCAAATTAAGCCGGTGCAAGTAAAAAACATGGTGGCTGCTCAATACAATCTTGGACCAGAATCTCAGAGATGTGGTTTCACGTGCGTTATGAAGCATCATGAGAGGCTTATGGCAGTGCGAATGGTGATTACCAAGCAAGTTTCAGGGGTTTGTGATGAGGCTCGTGCAGAAGTAGGTGGTGACCGTGAGTGAGCTCCAGGAGGGTTTTCAGTTTGTGGACAGCACGTTATACTTTTGTGAGCACTTGTGTGAGCACTTGTATGAGCACTTGTATGAGCACTTGTATGAGCACTTGTATGAGCACTTGTGTGAGCACTTGTATGAGCACTTGTATGAGCACTTGTATGAGCACTTGTGTGAGCACTTGTATGAGCACTTGTGTGAGCACTTGTATGAGCACTTGTATGAGCACTTGTATGAGCACTTGTGTGAGCACTTGTATGAGCACTTGTATGAGCACTTGTATGAGCACTTGTGTGAGCACTTGTATGAGCACTTGTATGAGCACTTGTATGAGCATGAAGGGACACGTTACTTGTATGAGCATGAAGGGACACGTTACTTGTATGAGCATGAAGGGAGGTTGAATATGGAAGTTGCGACTCCTCAAGCGTAGGGTTTAGGGTTTAGGTTTTAGGTTAAAAGCCCTAACCCTAAACCCTATGTCTGGACAGAGCTTGAGACACAGACTCAACAATGCTGGAGTGCTCTGCAAATCACAGAAGGCAAAAGAAACTCATGATGGGGGCAACTGCAATATAGGTGTCTTTGTAAAGGGGTTCTGATACGGGTGCGTCAATGCCAACAAGAAAGTCCTTGGAGTTAACATGGCAACGGCCAGACACTGAGCGGTATAATCAGATCTACAACTGATACCGACCCCATCACTGAAGCCAAATACAAAGTGCCATTAGTTGGTTACACATCCCAAAGACATGGGAAATTGCGTCCATGGTACGGTGATTTGAAAAGTCGGGCGGCGATGACACCATTGTACTTGCAAAATTCCATTGCCCTGCTTCCAACCAAAGTGCCTGTATCGCAAATCTCCAAAGGTTTGGCTAATGATCTTGCAATGGAGAGGGCTAATGATCTTGCAATGGAGAGGGCTAATGATCTTGCAATGGAAAGGGCGAATGATCTTGCAATGGAGAGGGCTAATGCTCTTGCAATGGAGAGGGCTGATGATCTTGCAATGGAGAGGGAGGCAGACAGGATCTTGCTTGTGCTAGCAATGAAAGGTTTCGTTCTGATTGACAAATACAAGCACAAACACACACATAGATTCACGCATGTGACACACATACATTCACGCATGTGACACAGATACATTAACGCACGTGACAAACACACGCACACACACATGCACATATACATAGAGGGCATTGCGTGCCTTTCTCACCTGCTGGCGTTTCACAGTGCCCACGTTTGGGAGGGAGGCAGAGAAGTTGGCAGGGAGAACCTCTACCTCAGCCCCGTTGAGAAAACGCACTTTGGGGAGCTCCGCGCCAAACCATCTACAGCAAACACACAGCGAGAGCAACGTCAAGCCAGTGTGAGAAATAGCGTGCGGACTTGTAATTGGTCTCCATATCAGCCCTGTCAAAAAAAGGCACGTAAGCTCAGCGCCCGACCATCTACAACACACACACGCACACACACACACACGCACACACACAGACACACACGCACACACACACACACGCGAACACACTCACACACTCAAGAGGACTTGTGCACCATTTCGGTAACTAACAAAATGATGAAATTAAGGATAAGTTGAATATTGAACACTTGTGTAACCTTTGCTTCACTCCAAGATCTGGAGTTTAAGTGTTACACACTGAACTGAGCAGTTGACAAGGTGTGCAGCTGAGTCTGTCTGTTTTCTAGTATCCTTGGGTTTGTTACCCAATTGCTACCCACTCCTATAAGGCTGCCGGTATTCTTTTGACTCGGTTGTTGCAACATCAAATGAAGATTAAAGCAACATGGCTACAAAGTCTCAATTTCAACGTCTCAATTTTGACTTGTTGCAGCAGTACAGAGCTACCAGCTCAACCACTTGCGCACACTTATCCACAAACTCACACGCTCTCTCTCTCTCTCTCTTTCTCTCTCTCTCTTTCTCCCTCCCTCCCTCTCTCTCTCTCTCTCTCTCTCTCTCTCTCTCTCTCTCCCTCCCTCTCTCTCTCTATCTCTCTCTCTCTCTCTCTCTTTCTCTCTCTCTCTCTCCCTCCCTCACTCTCTCTCTATCTCTCTCTATCTCTCTGCGTCTGTCACACACACAAACGCACACGTACACACACAGTAGACACCCACCTGCGCAGAGAGTCGATGCTTCTGCTGAGGTTGCCCACCTTCTGGCCCATCTCACTGTTATCTTCTCCG
>Ga0307942_1002151_pt1 | contig 15922 bp, 19 predicted proteins | sample OrgLakmetagen175_FD_201846 | JGI IMG/M metagenome (GOLD analysis project Ga0307942, IMG submission 201846) | Saline water microbial communities from Organic Lake, Antarctica - #175 | ecosystem: Environmental > Aquatic > Non-marine Saline and Alkaline > Saline | place: Antarctica: Organic Lake...
TATATATATGCGGTTCTTTCTGGTCAACCCAATGCATGTGTTGTGCAACGGCACATGGTGGTCCCAATGAGCGAGCTGGATGAGTGGTATCAAATGTCAAACAAACTGTAGGATTTTTGAATAATTGCGTGGCTAAGCTAGCAACAACCGTTTAAAACTCCTATCGAAAGCTCATAAGGCAGGGCCTTCTCCTGCTTGCTTGCTCGGCACCATCACTGATGTTACAGTGATTAAGTGATTCACTACTGGCCTTTTTATTTCCTACCGTGATCCATCAGGAAAGGGTCCTCTCCTGCTTGCTCAGCAACATCACTAATTCTTCAACAACAAACTCAGTGACTCAGTACCACTCGTTTCTTATTCTACCGTGATCCAACAGGAGAGGGTCCTCCCCTGCTTGCTCAGCACTGCCTCACCCACACCCCGGAAAACACACACACAGAGACACACACACACATGTACACACACAGAGAGACATACACAGAGACACACACACATACACACACAGAGACACACACGGGCACACAGAAAATCCCCCCCATTTTGCACGTATTAACAAAAACCTTGTCCGTATGCATTTTCTCACACACATACTCTCACACACACACACACACACACACACACACACACACACACACACACACACACACACACACACACACACACACACACACACACACACACACAAAACAAAACAACTCAATCACACACGCATGCACACGCACACAGGCACACGCACAGCGCACACACGTCTGAACATTGCTTGATCCCAGTCCTCTGTCCTGCTTCTTCCTGTTTTTAATTACCTGCTCTTAATTTCATATTCTCTGTGCCCTTGCAAACCACGCTTGCTGTTGTAGATTTGGGCTGGAGTCTGTGATTATCCTGCTTTTATTTCATGATCTCTGTGCTCTTGCAAATAATGTGTGCTTTTGTAGATGTGGGCTGGAGTATGCTGAACCTGGCGGCCAAGCGCAACGCCCAGATGGTGGCAGGGGTGGATGCAATTAGAGATAGAAACATTGCTGTCAACGAACAAGACCCACTGCAGCAACCAAACATGTCAATCTTCGAGCAGGTGGGCATGGGAGTGGGCGTGGGCGTGGGGCTGTGCATGAATGGATCTATTCATGAACATGCATCAGCTGAACCATTTGCGTTACATTGCTGTTATTTGTTACAACACACACACACACACACACACACACACACACACACACACACACACACACACACACACACACACACACACAATAACAACGAGAGTGTGATCCGCGTGAGATCAACGTGAGTGTGACCCGTGTTAGATCAACGAGAGGGTGACCCGCGTGCATGTGCTGGTTACGATGCCTTTGGTGCCCGACCAGCCTTGCTTTGCTCGCGCGCACACTCTGTGTTGCACAAACATGTGCAGTTGTAGCAGACTTCTTTCTACGATGCCTTTGGTTCCCGACCAGCCTTGTTTTGCTTGCGCGCACAGTCTGTGTTGCACAAACATGTGCAGTTGTAGCAGACTTCTTTTTACGATGCCTTTGGTGCCCGACCAGCCTTGTTTTGCTCGCGCGCACAGTCTGTGTTGCACAAACACGTGCAGTTGTAGCAGACTTCTTTTTACCTTGACCCTAAACGCTGACCCTTACCCTTACCCTAATAGGGTACGTTAAAGCTGTCGTACTTGCACAAAATTCATCTGCTTGGCTGAGACTGCACGGAAAGCACGTCGGCCGTTAAAGCTGAAAGAAACACTGCCTCCTGGCAGTAACAGTGGACACATACAACCCCTGCAGAATAATGGCCTCCTTTCCACCCAATTTGTAGGTATGTTATGAAGAAACCCCCGCGCCCTGAGTGGGGCACATCAGTGTATTCTGTTGAAAATGTATGATTGTGCATTCAGGGAGGGCTGCAGGCTACGTGCGTTGTGACCGGACATGGGGTCAGGGAGGGCAGCAAGCTATTTGCATTACACACACACGCAGACACACACGTACTTGGGTCATAAACAGGACAGTGCTGCATTCTTGCGGTTTAACAATGCACAAAAATACACTTGTACCCTGCTGCGAGAGGGAGAGGGGCTCTGGTTTTGGTTGTGTGCTGCACAACACATCCAGGTTTGCCTTGGTAACACACAAGCTCCTCTCAGACATTTTTAATGTGCGAGATAGCTTGCACATCGACCTGCTTGCTCGTACAATATTACGGTTGGCCAGAATTGAAAACGTTTCAGGGGTTATTTTATGTAGCGTATTTGTATTATGTACTGTGTCATGGTTATTCCTTTCTTACTCCCTTGTTACCATGCAACCATGTTTGCTGAGAATATATATCAGATTTCCACTACCATGCATTCAGAGATCTCCCTGCTCTCACCATCTTATGTATGATCTTACCATTTTATGTTTGCTCCAACCATCTTATGTATGATCTCGGAGGGGTCTATCTGACCCCCCAAAATGGGCTTGTCTTTCAAATGTTCCCATCATTGGCTGCTGTGAAACTTGGTTTCAAAGTATTGCTATCCATGCCAGTTGAGTTTCATTGTAGCTAGTCATGGGGCCCATGCTCAATCGGCTGTGGAGTGAACCCTACTTTTTACCACCAAAATATTCACAACAGATCACCCACCACATTAAATCACATATTTTGTGATGCTATGGTTTCCTCCTATATAATTAATACGCGGAGCGAAACTTTGTGCTGTTATCCCGTGGTAAGCCACCATATTAGGGTTTTGGTGGCCAGCGCTCGAGCTTTGATTCCTGTCAAATTGCACGCACATTGACTTATGTGAATACAAGCAAATATGCATGTAGCTAACAATGCCAGCTTTCTTTTAAGCAAGAATGATCGCAATTGGATGAAGTGTCGGTGAACGGCCGAGAATGGCTGGTGCAAAAAGAGAACATTTATTACATTTTTCCCAGATAGCCCCCTCTGGCATAATAACTGTCTTATTAACAATGCACTGTGTATTATTTTATATATAAACATAGATAGATATAAATTTTTATGGCTCTGGCCGACGCTTGAGTTATGCTACCAGACACAAGTCCATCCATGGGGCATGCAAGCAATTAGCTTTGCCTAATTAGATATATGTAGGGTTGGCCAGAACCATATATATACAATGTATATACGGTACTGTTGACAGGGAAATCACCAAATATACGGTCATATACGGTGTATATATACGGTTCTGGCCAACCCTAGATATATGATAATCCTCCTAGTTACTATTAATCCAAGCAGGCAAGTGTATCCAGAAGAATGAAGCCAGTCCAGCATGACATTCATCCTAGCAAGAAAGAAGGCATGCCTCATCAGAGGCAGCGAATGTGCCGTGTGGTTGGAAACTGCTGAGTACTCGCAGAAGTACTCCAGTTCTTGGAGGCGAGTGCAATCGAACGTCAGTTAGTACTCTCTTGGCACAGCTTGCGCTGTGCTAACCATCCTTTTTATGCTTGTGCCTTAGATAGTTTTTATGCTTGGTATTGGCACAAGTGTAAAAATCCCCCTCCAGCAGTTCGGTGGATACGAGCCGGAATAGAACTTGTTTAGAGATGGGTTAATCCAAGTTAAACTGTTTAACGTTTAACGTTTTCTCTTTGGGTCTCTTAGTCAGCTGTTGCAGGATTTGAAGAACACAGCGATTAAAAAGTATAATGCTCTCGTGATGAGAGGGCTTGATTGTGTACCAAAGTGGCACCTGTTCCTTGATTAATGTGGGGAGTGAGTATCACTGCGTGCGTACATTTGTTTTATTTCTTTTGATCAGCAGGCAGAGCTACCAAATACTGCGCTGTCAAAAACAATAGGTGGCCCCTTCTCTCTGACAACGTGACAATGCCCTCTCACAATACAGCAATGCTCTCACATTAGGACAATGCTCTCTTACTACATAACATTGCTCTCCTTCAGTAGGACAATTCGCTCCTACAACATGACAATGCTTTCTCACGATACGGCAATGCTCTTACATTATGACAATGCTCTTTTACGACTCAACATTGCTTTCTCTCTCAGTAGCACAATGCGCTCCTACAACATGGCAATGCTATCTCTCAATGTGACAATGCTCTCACATTATGACAATGCCCTCTCACAATACAGCAATGCTCTCACATTACGACAATGCTCTTTTACGACTCAACATTGCTCTCTCTCAGTAGCACAATGCGCCCCTACAACATGGCAATGCTCTCTCACAATGTGACAATGCTCTCACATTATGACAATGCTCTTTTAGGACTCAACATTGCTCTCTCTCTCTCTCAGTAGCACAATGCGCTCTTACAACATGGCAATGCTCTCTCACAATATGGCAATGCTCTCACATTATGAGAATGCTCTCTCACGATACGGCAATGCGCAGAACATCCGCGGCATACAAGAGCGAGCTAATGCGAGCAGGGTTCCGGCCAAGGGTGGAGAGAGGCCAGGGAAGGAAGTCAATGCAGAGGCTGGGTTCAAAAATAATGTGGTCCTCGGTTCTGGAGGGTGAGTATGGAGTGGCTTGTGTTCTGCAGGGTGCCAACTTTTTTTGTTATAATTTTTTTTGGATGACAAAAGGAAAGGAAGCGTTAAGGTGGGTCAAACGCTATCTATGGAGATGCACTGTGGGGTAGTTGTGGGATGACTGAAGGAAGCAGTGTTTAGGAAAGTCAAAGGCTTCCTGTAAACATGATGGGTGATTGCTGGGTTACAGAAAGAAGCGAGGGCCAGGATGTTTATAGGCGTTCAGTAGGGATGATGCACTTTTGGGCAAAAGCAAGCGAGGGACAGAAGTATTTGCTGGGTGACAAAAGGAAGTGGTGCCCTGGCAAAGAGGTGACGGTAAAAGAAGTTTCGAGTCTAGTGGGCAAAGGAAATTGGTGAAAGTTGGCAATTTGGGAGAAATAAAACATGCAGAAAAAGAGGAGAGACAGATTTGGCGTGACCTTTTAGTTGGTGACGAAAATGATTGAAGAGCTCTTAAAGAGATACTGTAAAAGTACGCAGGCGTGAACAACTGTAAGGGCCATTTGTTCATTAAAAACCACATGCGTACCCGTTTGTTTGCAATCACTCAGCCCTCTCTGGAATCTCTGTACGTACTTGTTAGGCTTTTTGTGGCAGGTCAAAGTCTGTATGTAGATGTAATCCATAGAATCACAGTTCTCTCATGTAAGTGCATAAATACTGTCTAATGTAAATCTTGGGTATATCCAGGAGGCGGCCAAAAATAAATTGGACAGGCATGCCCAAATTTTGTGCTGGGCCCCCCTAACCCACCACCCACCCCTTAACCCACCCTTCCGGTGCCCCCACCCAGACAAAAAGGGTACCAATCTGTTCCTTTTTCAAATAGGCATACTTCTGCATTCTCATCAAGACCTGAATCTGAAGTGTTGCAGAGGTATGGGGCAAAAACTGAGTTACAGACGTCGACGCCCCTGCACACGTGACCTACCAGGCGCCCATCATAACTGGCTTGCACAGTCCCACATTGCTTCCATTTCTTCAGAATTCCACTGACTGTCTCATGCTGGCACAATCCTGTAAGTTTGGGGTAATTTCTGCTTCATTGGCTTGATGCACCCCGCGGCCCGCACCCAAGCGCATGTGCCCCTGACTATAGGACGTGTCCACAGACCCCCCCCTTTACCCAGTTTACTCAAAAAGGGTCCCAATCGACTGGGCTTGAGCTAAAGATTCCGATGATATCTTTGAAATTTCCTAGAAGTGGCCCAGTAAATTTTTGGAGACCCCCCCAAAATGAGGGACCCCCCCCGGGGGACCCACCCCCCCCCCCTCCGCGGATCGGACCCATACTTATACCAATTGAAAGCTCTTGACGAGAGGATTCCAAATATGTCATTCTTATTCGGATATGGGCACGCCGTCCAAAAGTTATGCTAACGGACGCCTCCTGGTATATCCATCTCATTGCGCATCTCACGTACATCCATCTCGTAATAAAGCTCACGTAAATTTCCATCTCACTGTAAATCTCCATCTCACTATAAACCTCCATCTCACTGTAAATCTGCATCTCACTATAAATCCATATGGTAATGTACATCAGGTATACAACACGCCAAGTCGTCACCCGTGGCCCTGCACCAAAAGGAAGGCACGAGCTGGACCCAATACCCTCCGAAAAGTGAGTCTGGCATCCTCTTGAGAGTTTTATTCTTGCTTGTGACACAATCCACGTCAGTGTGGGGGAAGCTTGGATAAGTTTGGTCAATCATGTTCCTTCCTTGGCCCAATTTTTATCATACAATTTTGCACTTCTGCTTCACACACATGCACACAGTCACATGCCCTCCTGTACACAGTCACATGCACACATGCACATGCCCTCTTGTACACAGTCACATGCACACATGCACACATGCACATGCCCTCTTGTACACAGTCCCATGCACACATGCACACATGCACACATGCACATGCCCTCTTGTACACAGTCACATGCACACATTCACATGCCCTCTTGTACACAGTCTCATGCACACATGCACACATGCACACATGCACATGCCCTCTTGTACACAGTCACATGCACACATGCACACATGCACACATGCACATGCCCTCTTGTACACATTCACATGCACACGTGTACACATGCACACATTCACATGCCCTCCTGTACACAGTCTCATGCACACATGTACACATGCATACATTCACATGCCCTGCTGTACACAGTCTCATGCACACATGTACACGTGCACAGAATTTACATGCCCTCTTGTACACAGTCTCATGCACGTGTACACATTCACATGCTCTCTTGTACACAGTCACACGCACACGTGCTCACCTGCACACTTGCACACGATACATTAATCTCACATACATAGGGTTGGCCGGAACCTTATATCTGCACCACCGTATATGACCGTATGTATGGTGGTTTCCTTAATACCGTATGTACACTGTATATACCTATATTTGTATGGTTCTGTCCAATTCTACACATACACATTGACACGCACGTGCATGCACATACCTAAGTGACACAAAAGTAAGTGAACGCGCACGTGTACGCATACACTCGTACTCGCACTTACACCCATATACATGCGCGTACAAACCTACAATCATACACTCACAATCGCACGTGCAGGTCCGACCCTTCCTCGCAGCATAAAGTTGCTGAAATAAGTCCCCCCCCTGGGAGCATCCTGCCCGGGCAGAAAAGAGACCCACAGGGTCCCACAAGGATGGCAGGCAATCTGTAAGGTGCTGAGTCCATTTGGGTTTGACTCTTTTTGGTTTGTGGGGCCAGGAGTTGAGCGCCTCTCATTCCTGCATGCTCACCTTCATCAGGGCAGGCAAACCTTGCAGTCAGCTGCGAGGGCTCTGCAGCTGTAGCAGAGTACTGAACTTTTGTGATAAAAAATGTCTACCCTGCACGACGTGTTATGATGCCCTTGTACACACACCTGCTCTGCAAAGTGGCAAGCGTGGGTGCGTGTATGTGTGTGCGAGTGTGTGTGTGTGAGTGCATGTGTGTGTATGTGTGTTGTGCTTCGGTGCTTTGAGAGAGAGCTACTGGTGAATGTTTGTTTGAAGCATGAGGCACGTGTGTCTGCGCAGGTTCAGAGAGATATATACAGTGTTTGCCGTAGGGGGTTTTTAGGGTTGCTCTTCGTTGAGTCCCTGATTCCTTAAGCGTTGTATGATAAAAGTAAAAGTAAAAGTCTACGCTGGAAGTCACCAGCGTGCATTAAGGAAAGGCTCTCAACTAGTGCTCACACTAGCCAGAGCCCCACCAAAAATAGTTGTGCGTTTACTGACGCAGGCAGTAGCTGATGTATAGTTCTTAGGCAGCTCTCGCTGTTGTACACAGCAAAGCGAGGAGTATTATTTGCAGGGGTGCTCTTGCCTGTGTCAAGTGAAAAGCCTGTTACCAAAACCGGTTATTATTTAAGGCGAGGAGTATTATTTGCAGGGGTGCTCTTGCCTTTGTCAAGTTGAAAGCCTGTTACCAAAACCGGTAATTATTACAGGCGAGGAGTATTATTTGCAGGGGTGCTCTTGCCTTTGTCAAGTTGAAAGCCTGTTACCAAAACCGGCTATTATTGAAGGCGAGGAATATTATTTGCAGGATTGCTCTTGCCTATTATTTGAACCGATTATTCTTTAGGGCATATTTTTGGCTGCACTATTATTACGTCTCGTGGGTTCAGGATGGCTATGATTTGTTTGCATGTTGGTACCCCAGGAAAACAAAGGCGTATGAATACGAAATAAATGTTCGGTGTGACGTTGCTGTAAACTGATTTTGAAATGGCTATGTTTTTGAGTGCAAGCTGGAACAGAAGTGAAAACCAAAGAGTACAGGTTGGATTAGTATTCAGTGTGACGACGTTGATTGGATTGACAGATAAGACTTGTTTACTGTTGGCTCTGCTTCCTGAAGTCTGTCCTGTCCCTGCTCTGCTCTGCTCTGCTCTGCTAGTATGCTCGTGTCTTACTAAGGTAATGTATCTTACTAATGTTCTATCTAAGTTTGTGGAGGAGTTTTACGATGCTTGACCTAAAATAAGGTGTGGCTAGTTTCTTACGTTTGATTGCGTTTAAATCTATCGATCAGACACACATTCAAACCTTTTTTATATGACTTTTTCCAGCAAACGATGACCTTTTTTTCCCAGCTGGGTCTTTTTTCTTCTTCCGCCAGAACAGCAATTCATCTTACCTGTAAGATGCTCCTCATAAACCTCATAAAAATATACGCAAGGGGTGATACCATCATAAGCATGGATTAAGAAAACGGAGACGGAGAGTGATGTACTCACGCTACCAGGCGGATTCGAATCCACGACCCCGAAGAGGCTGGCCTGACCACGGGCCACTAGGGCTTTCAGGGCAGCTACCCATGCTAGATAGATAGATACCCAGAGCTGCTCTAGTACTTGTCCTCAGAAAGTGAATTGTCTATACCGGATACGCTGCATGACTCTCCTCGGTTCTTGGCTACATGTGCTAGCACCACCAGGGTGGTTACAATGGTTGCAACAGGGGGCGATGGTTGCAATGAGGGGTGGAAGCCAGGAAATTTCAAGAAAAGAATGTCTGGTAGTGATGACACAGTCAGCAAGATCAGCATGTTCCATTGAGGGGGGTTTGAAGGTGTCCACACCAGCAGAGAAAATTCCAATGAAGCAGTCAGCCAGCCTATGCCGGTCAACCCCGCCCCACGAAAGCAAATTATCCTTGCCATCATAAGAGCCAGCCAGGCAGACAAGCACGTGCGCTCTTCACTGGCCCAATGTGGAGTTGGACTCAATTGGGTTGTCACGCCCAATCGATGGCAGCGACGAAACGTATGACAGAGCAGTTAAGTTGGTTGGCAGTTGAAAGTTTCTTTATGTCTTGTTTAATAAGCTGGATGGCCAGTCTCATTGATAACATTTTTCTTCTGTTTTGGTAATCAATTGACAACATGTGAACAATCTAAGAGGCACCATAAAAGGGGATCCTCAAGAGACCCTGTACCGTGTAAGCAGTACTTGTTCGTTCATTTAGCGATGTTAATATGTAGCCACAATGAGGCCGAGAGGTCTGACGGTGTCAATGGTCCCAGCTCCAGGAAGGGGCAGCAGTGTGGGGGCCAATCAAAGATGAGTGGCACTAGTAGATACGTGTGTGTGCAGAGAGCGCAAAGGCAAGAGCCAGAGAACTGGTTGAAGCATTAGGGACGCACCACAGCAAAACAAACCTACTTCTCTGCTGGACGGTTTTTCCACTTTACCAGCCTTTTTCGGTCCAAAGGCACAACCAAAACCAGTTGTTGTGCTGAGTGATTTGATCTGACATGGTACTCAACGCTGTAAAAAAATTTCATCATAAGAAGGAGGATAAGAACGCCAACAGAGATTAGGTGAGTTTCAGACTGAAACCAGAAAATCAAAGTGCACAGGAGGAGCGCGCTCAGAGGCAAGCTTGTTTATTCTACTCTTGACCCAATTGCTCGAAAAGCCTCAAGGGTAAGGGTTACACAAAAAGCTTGCTCGAAAAGCCTCAAGAGATGAGTGTTGTAGATGGCTAGCTAGTCACGCATGCCCAAGATAGTGATGTGGAGAATAGTGCAGGCTCCTAAGAGAACGGTGCAGGGATTGTGCTGTTCCTTTTTGGGGCGTCTAGTTGATTCTGCGGTATAGTGTCCTTCCAGTTTGATTTTAATGAAGTGGATGTCACGCTGAAGTATACTGAAATCTATACCAGGTCAGTGCTGTCAGGGGTTTTATAAGTGGTCCAATCTGCACTATCCACTCATCGCCAAAATATTACATCTGATGCTGACGACCCTCAGCCAACCTTGTAAAAAATGAATCTAAGCACCTTTTCCCCAACATGTACTACAGCCATTTTAGAGGGACAGAGGAAAGATCTAGCTGCTGTGGTGAATCTGCCATTTTATGTTCTTGCGAATGGAGTCATCCCCCTCGACCTTTAAAAGTAAAAGTTTACGCTGGAAAACACCGGCGTGCATTAAGGCATCCCTCTCTACCTTTTACACAAACCTGGACAGACATTAAAAAGCAGGCGGTACACCAATTCTCTTTTTTGAGCTCCCTGCTGGTTTATTAATAGCATTCCCGCCTATACTCTGTGCAGCATAAAATGCTGCAGCTCCAGGCGCGTTCATCTATACAGCAATAAGTGAGTGTGTGTGCGAGTGTATGTGTGTATGTGTGTGTGTGCAAGTGGCGGTATGCGTGTGTGCGTGCGTAGATGCATGTGTGTAAGGCAGTTGCAAATCACTGACGCCTAATAGTGTATGACACATAAGCACATAAGTATTGACAAGTGGTTGAGATAGGAAGACCGCTCGGTAAGATGCTCTTTTCATAAAAAAGTTGCAAGGGAGCATAATTCTCAGCATCTTTAAGCTGGGACGATCATCTTTATATATTATTGCAAATATATTTGTCTAGATTTGCTCAAAATTACGGCAGCCCCTTCCCTTTTATGCACCTCTCCAATTAGCATGTGAGGAACTCTTCAATAACTTGCATACATGCAAAGGTGTTCACTTGTTCTCTCATATCATTCCCCTCCCACTAAATCTGCCATTTTACTAGCAGATATTGGCAACAGAACCTGCAAGAACACACACACAAACACACGAGCACTCACACACAGACACCCCCCCCCCCCAACAAATTAGATCGACGCCATTGGTGTCAAAGAGTCAGGAGCCCACTGAGAAAACAAAAATGTTGAGATACACAGCTAGCGCATTCATAAAAGACTGTGTTCCTTTCCCCCTTTTCGTGTCCAAACCAATCTCCTCTCGTGTGGCTCAAGACAGCAGGGATATGTTCAGTTTCCACTGCTTGCGGACATTTTCTCTTTCCTGATCCTCTTCCCAACAACACACACACACATACACACACAGTCACACACACAGTCACACACACAGTCACACACACACACACACACACACACACACACACACACACACACACCGATCACCTCACCTCGTCAGGCTTAGGGCGGCGGACCTGTTCAATCTCTTTGTATTTTCTGTTTTAACCCTCTTCCAAAGCAATCTTTTCACCTTAATTGGCTCATTGCAGCAGATCTGTTCAAAACCCACTGTCTGCGTATCTTCCTTTTATTTTTTCCTCTCGACCTGTTTCTCACCCAATCAACTCACCTCGCTTGGCTCAGGGTGGTGAACCTGTTTGGAAGGAGGGGGGGTGCGTTGTTGCTGCATTGGCAGCACCCTAGATGTCCCTGAAACCCCTGTTTTCCCCCATGCCTTAGCTCCAACTTGACCACTGCAAACTTGTCCTGTCTTCACATAACCGAGGCCAGGCTTGTTAGGCGTGCCTGGTTTATTAACGGGGCATGTGGCAATTGCAAGACCTGTGTGTGTATGTGTGTGCATTTGCATGTGTGTGTGTGTGTGTGTGTGTGTGTGTGTGTGTGTGTGTGTGTGTGTGTGTGTGTGTGTGCGTGCATGAATCTGTGTCAGAAAGTGAGTTGCAGGTTGGTTGTTGCGATGAACAGCTTACACCATGAGCACCTTTCTTTTGAACACCATGAACAACTAACTTTTTAACACCATGAACAACTTACTTTTTAACACCATGCACCATGAACACCTTACGTGAGTTGCAGGTTTTGGTTGTTGCGATGAACACCTTACTTTTTAAACTTGTTTTAAAATGCCGGTTGAAAACTTCAGTAAATCATTGCTGTTTAAAAATGCCGCAACATGGGAGAGGAGCGTGCACACCAACCCAGGATTGGTCTGGTCCAAATGACCCAAATTCCACACATAAACGCAGTGCACATTTTGAGTCCAGCGAGGTATGAATCCCACACTGATCTAGGAATTACTGCGCCAATAACCGCCTTGCCTCCACGCTGGCATATCGGCCTAATCTAGGCCAAGCAGCTATGCCGTGCACAATTTTAGCATGCAACGCGTTCTGTTCGTACGCTGTATAATTCATGAGACAGAGAAAGAGAGAGAGAGAGAGAGAGAGAGAGAGAGAGAGAGAGAGAGCTGCCAAGTGGCCAATCTGAATGCTATAATTATATTATTGAGTCCTCTGCAGCATGAATGTCCAATCCTTCTTATAAGCGAGTGACGTGTGCAGGGTTGGCCAAAACCATACATACTTGCGTGTTTTTTCGGTGCATACACGGCATAGTAGCACGCATGTCACCGTGTGTGTACGGTCATATACATTTTGTGTATGCGTAGGGTTGGCCAGAACCATACATATATACGGTGCACACATAGTCTTTTTGGCAGGGAGACCACCAAACATGCAGTTATATACGGTGTATAAATACGGTTCTGGACAACTTTATTCATCTGTATTAGCCAGCCTGCCTGTGTTATATGTAATAATTAACGAGTTATAGTAGAACCGAAACAAACTGTCACGGTAGAGTGTCTCATATATCTCCATATGCACCACACACACACACACACACACACACACACACATGCGTACTTGGTATGCATCACAGCCTATGATGTCATGGCCCAACGAGCTGAATCTCAGCCTTTGTCCAGCAACTAAACCATACGGGCGTACTTAGCATGAACAGCTTATAAAACTAGCATTCATATACTGCATGTCAATGGTCACATTACAAAATAATAATTAATGGATCTCATTGAAGGTTTACAAGATAAAAGATAAATATCTTATTGATTCGTCTTACGTTCAAGAATTCAGCCTTTGTCTAGCAACTTAACCAGCTACAGGTCTTTTTTTTAAAACTGCAGCACACTCAGTTGCCCTAAACCAAATTAGCAGTGCATTGGACTGTGCACTGAACATGCACTGCTGCACGCTGCACTGAACGCACTAACTAAACTGCTGCACGCTGCACCAAAAGCGCACTGCAATGTATGATGTTAGACTTGCACTGCACCACACTGCACTACACTGCACAACTCTACATTGCACCGCAGCACACTGCACCAAGCTTGCATTGTAACGTAGGACACTTACTGCACTGTAACGTTGGACACTTACTGCACTGTAACGTAGGACATCTACTGCACTACAACGTTGGACACTTACTGCACTACAACGTTGGACACTTACTGCACTGCAACGCAGGACACTTACTGCACTACAACGTTGGACATTTACTGCATTACTACGTAGGACACTTACTGCACTACAACGTTGGACACTTACTGCACTACAACGTTGGACACTTACTGCACTACAACGTTGGACAATTACTGCACTACAACGTTGGACATTTACTGCACTGCAACGTAAAACATCTACTGCAATAATATGTAGGACACTAACTGCACTGCACCTCACTGCATGAATTTAGCACTGCAGCGCACAGCACCGAGCCTGCATCGCTCAACATCAAACTTGCCTTGGGTGGGATCGTTGAAGCTCGGGGGCCGTGCTGTGTGTGTTCCTGGGTTGTTCTGAAGTCCAATGCCTTGCAAATAATGCTGCAAGAGCGGTACAAGCATGTATTAAGGGTATGTATTAATGATGGTATGGGTATGTATCAAGAGGTGTGTATAAAGGTGGTGCGAGCATTTATCAAGAGGTATGTATAAAGGGTGGTATGAGTATGTATCAAGAGGTGTGTTTCAAAGATGGTACGAGTATGTATTAAGGGGTATGTATCAAGGGTGGTATGGGCATGTATCAAGAGGTGTGTTTCAAAGATGGTAAGGGTATGTATCAAGAGGTGTGTATCAAAGGTGGTATGAGTATTTATCAAGAGGTGTGTATCAAAGGTTGCAAGAGCATGAAACAAGGGGTGTGTTTAAAGGTGGTATGAGTATTTATCAAGAGGTGTGTATTAAAGGTTGCAAGAGCATGAAACAAGGGGTGTGTATCGAGTCCATTCTCTTTACAGTCATGCTTACTTCAGGATGGAAGTGCGGTCCAAACACAGCATCACAAAAAAGGGTGTACCCAAATTAACTGCCACAGCTTTTGGGCCACATGTCAGCACTTAGGACTGCTGTTCAGGCTGCTCTGCCATAAGTGGAGTGTACGGCTCATTTGAGCATCAGGCCGCTCTGCCATGGGTGGAGTCTACGGCTCATTTGAGTATCTGAACGCGTGTGTATTGCCAATACTATACTGCTGTCAGGTGATTCAGGGCAGCTTATGCGTAAGTGTTGATGCGTACTCTTTTCCTTTTGCACAATCCCCTCTTTCTTGGACACTAGTTCAAAACATTATAGGCAAACACACACACGTACACACACATAAACAAACATACGTGCACACCCCTCACCAACCTGCTCAAACCCTTCCTACCCTCTTCATAATGACTTTGGCCCTTTTCTTTACTCACCCGAATCCACGCAAGACTCACCACCCCGCTAACCCTATCCACGCCCTCTTTCTTGCTATTCCTTTTTACACCCTCTTTCTTGCCACTTCCGTACTAACTACGCCCTCCTTCTTCCTTGCTATTCCTTTTTACACCCTCTTTCTTGCCACTTCCGTACTAACTACACCCTTGCCACTTCCGTACTAACCCCCGTACTAACCACACCCTCCCGTACTAACTACATCCTACCTCCCGTACTAACCACACCCTTGCCACTTCCGTACTAACCCCACTTCCGTACTAACTACACCCTTGCCACATCCATACTAACTACACCCTCTTTCTTGCCACTTCCGTACTAACTACACCCTTGCCACTTTCTTGCTTCTAACTACTACTGTACCAAGCTACTAACAAGACCCTTGCCACTTCCTTGCTTTTAACTTTTACTGTACCGAGCTACTAACTAGACCCTTGCCACTTCCTCGCTTCTAACTACCACTGTACCGAGCCACTTACTCCCGTGCTACTTTCTCCGCCCGATTTGTGAGAAGCAGGCGTGTCCTCCTCATAATTTTGGGATGCGTACCTGGGTAGCCGTATGTGGCAGCCAGTGGGTGTGAGAAATAATGTCACAGTGAGTGTGAGAAAAAACGTCGAGTGGTTTGCATACTTTATCAAATTGCGGCTAGGATTGGCCACAGCCATACACGTTTGCGTATACCGCTAGGGATAGCCACAGCCATACACGTTTGTGTATACCGCCAGGGTTGGCCACAGCCATACACATTTGTGTATACCGCTAGGGTTGACCACAGCCATACACGTTTGTGTATACCACTACAGTTGGCCACAGCCATACACATTTGCGTATACCGCTAGGGTTGGCCACAGCCATACACATTTGCGTATACCGCTAGGGTTGGCCACAGCCATACACGTTTGTGTATACCGCTAGGGTTGGCCACAGCCATACACATTTGCGTATACCGCTAGGGTTGGCCACAGCCATACACGTTTGCGTATACCGCTAGGGATAGCCACAGCCATACACGTTTGTGTATACCGCCAGGGTTGGCCACAGCCATACACATTTGTGTATACCGCTAGGGTTGACCACAGC
>Ga0307942_1002152_pt1 | contig 15919 bp, 12 predicted proteins | sample OrgLakmetagen175_FD_201846 | JGI IMG/M metagenome (GOLD analysis project Ga0307942, IMG submission 201846) | Saline water microbial communities from Organic Lake, Antarctica - #175 | ecosystem: Environmental > Aquatic > Non-marine Saline and Alkaline > Saline | place: Antarctica: Organic Lake...
GAAAGGATGTGCAGGGCACTGTCTACTTGTGGGCAGAGGGGGCAAGTTAGACTTGTTGAGAGTTTGAACAATACCGCATGTTTTTGATTATATAGGGTGCCTGTTCTGTATTTCATAATGACACACTTGGTCTTAAAGGGGACATAGGATGATGTTAGGTAAGCATTGCTAGTGGCTCCATTGGCAGTGCCGTCCTTGATGAGGGTCTGGTAGTACGCATGGTAGTTCGCTTCAGTTTTGGCATTTCTCAGTTTATGGAGAAGATGCATATGTGCTTGAAGGGCGTCACGGTGGTTTGGTAGGTACCAGAGCTTCGGGGGAGGAGAATGGGCCATGTTTGTTGTATGGGTATGATTATGGGTCTGTGTTTGGTTTTCTATGTCTTCTTCTTTTGCAAGCCAGTGGATGTTGTAGAAAGGATTCCCCTCAGGGCCTGCTGTTTTGATGGAGGGGATAGCAATGTCGGAGTAGGTGGTGGCTGACTTTTTAGCAAGGACGTCAGCATGTTCATTACCGATAATACCGGCATGGGACTTTACTTTGAAGAAGTGGATGGGCAATGGTGATTGGTGGATTGCTTTATTAGCAATGGATTGAAGGACGTCTCCTTGAATGTAGTGGCGATGGAGATTCGGGTGTGAGAGCTGCTTTTTGATTTGGTGCAGTGATGTAAGGCTGTCTGTGGCTATATGTGAGTTGCCGTGTATGACTGCAGCTACGATAGCTGCTAGCTCTGCATGTGAGATGGTGTTGGTTATACCCATGCCTTTTGGGTTGACATAGTGGGAAACATTTAAGTGAGGGTGATATACGCCTGATCCAGTGTCTTGCCCTACTTCATTCTTGTGGAGGCTGCCATCAGTGTAGGTTCAATCCCGCCAATTTTTTAACTTCTGGGTTAGGTTTTGGCTGGAGCTGTTTTGGGGTGCTTCGTCAATATTACAATAATTATGAGGTTGGCCAGTACTAATCAGGGCCTTTGTTTTATCTGGGCCTTCTGAGGCTTGAGGGTGGTCATTGGGTAGCTTATTAAATTTGTTGAGTCCTGAGTGTTGTCCGAAACCTAAGGCTGTTTGGTAGGGATGGTTATGTATGTTTTGAATTTCCCACTTTGCCTCAGGGATTTCTTTGGCAAGTTCTATTAGCCAGTCTTTGTTGTGAGCATTGAGGCAGACCCTGCCCTTGGTGTTCCATATGGCAATGATCTGCAATTCCCAGGAGTGTTTGGAAAGTGGTACTTGTATGTTTTTCCAGAAGGGCACTTTCGCATACTGGAGTTGGTCTGATGGGATGGTGCCCAGGAATTTACACATGTGCCCAGGAACATACACACTCAGTATTTGCTGTCACACCCAAATGGTGGTCGTGACAAAACCGTGTGACAAAAAGCTAGTTGGTTTTTCAGTTAAGGTGGTAGTCTTTTTTGTTGTGCATGTGCTGCTCCTCACACATGAGTTCATATATAATATTATTTGCCTCCCTCATTCTTGGTATCCTCAGTGTGACAGATCCATGTTTTTAACATGCCCCCCAAAACTCACAGATGATTCCCCCTCTTTAATTTATTGCGGTCGGTTGGTCCTAGCAGATGCTTAATTGTTTACTGATTCTATTCAGTGCTGCAATGTCTCGAACAACGTTGTGCCTTTTTTCCCTTCTTTCCAGGAGTTTTTTTGTAGGTGCTACAAGTCTGGTGCTACGACAACAACTATCCCAGTTTTACACGTTTTACATACGCAGCCTAGCAGTTGCACGTTTTGACTGATGGCTTTACTTGTAAACCTTGTAGTCTTTTTTAATAAGCTCATGGTGAATTCCGATTCTTATGCAGAATCAGGCTGACAGCAAAGGCGCCTCCCAACAAGCTGCTTTTGGAAGCATTTACAGAGCAGTGGGGATTGGCTGCTTCAGAAAAATGAGCGCTGACATCTCAATTGAAAATGGTCTATACGTTGGGTATACGTTGGGTATAAACAGGTTAGTCCCTGTCTGAGGGGGGGTCCAAGGAAGAGTGAGCATATTTTATTAATTTAAGTCTGCTGAAAGTTTGTGGGCACGTCAATGTTTACACCTTTTACCAAGCACGTGTATAACCCAGAATTCCGAAACTTCTTTGAAGATCCTTGTCGCTAACTAGTAAGAACAAAGGCATGCAATAATGCTACTACTGCTGTTGCTGCTGCGGCAAAAGCTGAGGGAATCGTCTCGTCACGTCCTGGTTAGCGCGCACGTCCCACACTATCACGCTGCCCATTGCTCCACCCACAGCTAAAAGGTGAGGGGCATCTGCGGAGAAGCCCATCGTGAAAACAGCTCCAACCTGCAACAGGCGCAAGTGATTGCCACGTCTGAACTTTCTCCTGCCTCTCATATTTACTAGCTGTTGTAAGGGCATTACAAGAAGGGCATGCTTCCATACAAGAAAGGTGGCCTCTTTGAACTTCCATAGCCATTGGAGGTAACCACAAATGCGTTGCACACACGTGTTTCTGCGATCTATAAACCCCAAATAACAGCAGCTCCCATTCAGGTAAAGCAAGCAGCTCTTGGAGTGCTGCAACTGAGGGGGACTACATGGGTAGCCACGACTGCATTTCCCCCAAAATACAGTATGTATTAGCCAAGCAACGTGCGTGTACGTGCGTGTGTGTGTGTGAGTGTGTATGTGCGTGTGTGTTTGTGTAACTGTGTATGTGCGTGTGTGTTTTGTGCATACGTGTGGACGTACATGCGCCCTATCTAGGACCCTATCTAGCCCTACCTGCAGGTCTTGTGACGCTATCAGGGAGGGTGCACCCCCGCTCACGTCCCACAACTTTGTCTTCTTGTCGGTGGCAGCTGTTGCCAGCAGGCCAGGCACCGAGGGGCAAAACGACATGGCACAGGTGGGCTTGTCATGAGCGGCTAGGCGAAACAGGGGTTCCGAACCTGTGTTTGTGTGTGTCCGTGTGTGTGTGTGTGTGTTTGTGTGTGTGAGGAAGTGCATGTGCATGTTTTAGAGCAATGCGCTGGTGTACTGTGAATTGGTACAGCAGGTACAGAGAGGGTTAAAAGCTGCGTGCATGTCAGCTCATTGCAAGGGTCTTACACCTGATGAGGTATAAGTATGTTAAAGTACGTGTGCATGTGCATGTATGTGTGTGTGCATGTGTGTGTGTGTGTGTGAAGCATCGGGCAAGGTTCCCACCCCCTTAATATTTTACATAACAGCTGCAGTGAGGCTGGCAAATCTGGCAGATAAGGAGCCATGTACCCAACATGTGCATGCAAGGAGGCCACAGACTGAGCAGAATGAATGAATAGGGTCGTCCAGCACCGCATAAAAACATAATGTATGACCGTATCAACATCACTGCTACAAGTATATGCCGTGTGGTTTTGGTCAACCCTGTGTCTATATGACCTATGATATAGCAGAATTTCCTCCTTGCGACAATATCTGGGTATGCTGTGTACAAAAATGGCTTTGGCCACCCTACACATGAGAAGGCCATGATAACAAAAGGCACACACACACACAGTCTCACACACCCTGCCTGAGGTCTGCCCTTTTGAACACTGCACGCAGGAGCTTTTAATAAAAAATTTCCTGACAGCCTCGTGTAAATTTTGGGCCTCCGGCCTAAAATGACCCCCCCTCCCAACCCCCCTTCCTGACTTCCCACGCTTTTAAAAAAAATGTCTATCTGCTCTGAATTCAAGCACCTACCTGCCTGCACAGTTCTCATGTCAATAATTTTAATACTTGGAGTTATAGGGCAAAAACTGGTTTGCACACGCTTTTGCACTGACCACCTGTTTAGTGCACAAATCCAGCCTAAACCTTTGCCAAAGCACTTCTTTACTTCATTCATACAACTTAATCATAGGAAATTGTGAACTGCATGTTTGGATCAATTGCTGGTAATTTGCCTGAACACACACCCACGGCTTACTTGGGGGCATTCCATACATTTCTGTGACCAGGCACCCAGACCCCCTTAAATCAAATACCCAACCAAGGTGCCAAACGAACGGGCTTGAGCTGAGGAATTCAAAATATATATTAAACATTTGCTGGAAGCGGTCCGGTATAATTGTGGAGCACCCCCCCAAAATCCCACCCCACCCCGCCGACCCACTCAGAATTGGACTCATTTATATACCAATCGTTAGTTCTTGACGTCAGGACTCCAAATATGTAATTTACATCAATCAACACGTGACGTCAAAAAGTTATGACAATTACAGGCTCCTGCTGTACAGTAAGAAAAAAGGCGAGAGACATTGAAACTGATGTCAAGAGGGTCGGTGGACAGGCAGCTGATATCTGCTCACACAGGCCAACACAAGGTTTTGTACACACACACAAAAACACACACGGACAAGCACACACACACACATAAGACACTATACACACACGCACCGGCTCCTTTTCTTGCATCAAACACCGCCACCAGCCCATCTTCACAGGAAACCAAGAAATGTGTGGGGTCATGCGGCGACCACAACACTGACTCTACATCTGCACTGAGCTGCCATTTGGCGGGCTGTGTGTCCGGGGAGCGCACGTCCACCTGCGTGCGTGCGTATGTGTGTGAGTTGTGTGCGTGCGTGCGTGTGCGCGCTTGCATGAGTCACCTTTTTCACAATATGCATTTATGCGACGTGCAACACACGCACGCGTGGCAAGCCAGGGGCAAGCACACATCCACCTGAATGTGTGTACCTATGTGTCTCTCTACGTGGGGAGCGCCACACTATAGCCTGTACGCATACGTGCAGGGATGGCCAGGTTCGCACATGTGTACCGTATTTGGTTGGTGTTTACTTGGAGATTTCCCTGCCACAAACGGAGGAATACAGTTTCTGGCCAACCCTGCACAACAGTACTTGCTTTACATACTTGCATTTACTGTGTGCTGTACTTCTACGCACACTCCTGTGTGTCTTTGAGCCGCATCCCAACGCATGTGGCACAAATAAAACCACACACACACGCAAGGTGAAAGCACCTCATGCACACAAATAAAAACCAGCACAAATGAAACCACACACACGCGCAAGGTGATAGCACCTCAAGTAGGAGTAACGCAAGCGGACACCGCTGCTTCCAAGCAGCTTTGCACTAACGCCAATGGGTAATTTCAAACCCACAATCATAAGGAGGCAGCGGAGTATTAACATTTCAGGGCACTACCCCCACCCACACACAAACTGTTCACTGCTTACAGCCACGTACAGCCACATGCAATTTTCATGGTTGTATTTGAGCATAGCCGCCTGCAAATGTGGGCCAACCTCTCTTAGCGTTCAAGTCTACACTGATTCATCCTGTGTGGGCATATACAGCAGAGCAGTCTTAAAAACATCTCTGCATCAATCAATGTGCGTGTAAAACCACTCACCAGCCTCGCAAACTTGTCAGATCTACCTACCCCGTCGTTAACTCCGTACATGCAAAATCACGTACCACTAGGGTTGGCCAGAACCGTATATATACGCCGTTTATGTAGGGTTGGCCAGAACCATACATTTATAGGTATACGGTGTACATACGGTATTTATAGCAGAAATCTCACCAGAGGGGGTCAACTGAGCAAATGTCCTGAAAGGTGACTTTTTAGATGCAAATCATGTTTAAATGATAAAACTAGATGGTTCATGAAGTTTTAAGCCAAAAGGACCACCCCAGTGGTCTGGACAGAAATACAGTTCAAATTTTGGCACTGAGTTTCCACATTACAGGCCACCACGCCTCAACCAGGGCCTCTTTTTATCCCAAAACAAGACAGGAGGAATTCCTTTATGATACCAAATCATCCTGGGGTTTGAAAAGTATAATTGGTGAAGGTTTATTTTCCACCTTTTTGGCACCCTTTTTGCTGATTTTGTTTAAGGGAAATGGGCCAAAATGGGGTATCTGGCCAAGTACTGCCCCATTTTTGTTGCAATGATATTTTTATTATAATGTACGATTCAAATTAAAATGACACAAATCAGGTCAGTGGGTGATGAGATATGAGAGAATGGTGGTTAAAAACAGGGTTCACGCCGCGAGCAATTAGACATGTGCGCCGGAACTGGCTATTTTCAAGCTTAGGTGCTATCAGTAGAGGAAGGATTACCTCTGGGTCCTAAGCTTGAAAACAGCCAGCTCCAGCGCTAATACTCTAGTCACAATCCTAAAGTACCCCTGTTTGGGGCCTCAGATGACCACCTCTGGGAAATCACCATGCATACGGTCATATATGGTGCAGATATACGGTTCCGGCCAACCCTACGTACATGGCCCTACATTCGATGAAATCCCTGCAAACAATACCGTACATACACCGTATATATATGGTTCTGGCCAACCCTACATGCTACACACCACTGAGCACGCCCAGTCTCCACTTGCTCGCGTGGCGCGCTTGACAAATCATCAGCTGTGTGCATACAAAGCTACATCCACCGAGCCCGTCACTGAGCACGCACGCCAGCAACGCCTCCACTCACCAGAGCGGCAAGCTTGTCAAAACCTCCAGTCAACAGCACAGGCGTCTCCACAGGGTTCCAAGCAACGGCTTGCACCTTGTCGGTGTGGTGCTGAAAGGTGTGCTCCACCGTCTGCCTGGATACATCCCACACCTGAAGCAAGAACGTGTGTGGTATGCCGCAGCTTGCAACTAGTCTTTCTATGCGCTATGTATGGTGCTGAAAGGTGTGCGGCATTGTCTGCCTGGATACATCCCACACCTGAAGCAAGAACGTGTGTGGTATGCCACAGCTTGCAACTAGTCTTTCTATGCGCTATGTATGGTGCTGAAAGGTGTGCGGCATTGTCTGCCTGGATACATCCCACACCTGAAGCAAGAACGTATGTGGTATGCCACAGCTTGCAACTAGTCTTTCTATGCGTTATATATGGTGCTGAAAGGTGTGCGGCATTGTCTGCCTGGCTACATCCCACACCTGAAGCCCTAAAGTGTGTTTGTTGTGTGCCACAGATCACGAATACACTGGAAATGCTGATATCCACCATACCCCCACCCCACCCACACCCACACCCAAACCATTCCACACACCCTTCACCTCACCTGCAACCCTCCCCAACACGACCCTCCCCAACACGAATCGGACATGCATGTGCGCCCACCTTGACGGTCTTGTCGGCAGAAGCAGACGCGAGTACGTTTCGGTATTCTCTGTTCCAGGACAGTCCTAGGACAGCATCTGTGTGGCTGCCTGACACGTACACAGGCCCCTTCCCCTTCACCTTATCCTTCAACTTCTGCGCACATCAAAGGCAGCACACAGCGTGTATCGATGTCGCGCTGTTAGTCATCACACTAATCCCTGAACCATGTGCATCCAAGGCTCTTGCGCCACCAAAGGGGAGTGAACAAGGACAGCAAAATAGATCCCTGCAGCTTTTTGGCATGTTTTTCAGCAATGTCTTACTCTTGAGTACTGCACCCCCCCCCACCACACACACACACACACACTTAAGGAGCGTGAGGCGCACAGGTTTTGGCATAGTTCAACAGTGAGCATGGTACTGTACAGGTGCGTGTACATGTACAGGTGCAGACGCAGTGCAGTACATACGCAGTGCAGTGCATACTGTACATACCTGCACATACATACTGTACATACCTGCACATACATACGCGGTGCAGTACATACCTGTATGTGCATGTACAAGTGCATACGCAGCAAAGTTCCTAGCGTGAATTTCAGACTAGAGCTTTAAAACGTGGGGCATTCCTAGACTTGAATAAGTTGCTCGACCACCCTGGTTTCTGCAAGCATGAGAAAGGTATGTGCGCACGCATGCACGCACGCAGGCACTCACACAATACATACACACATGCACAAACACATCCATCAACAGACAGGCACACACACACACACACAAATACACACACATGCACATACACACACGCACGCTTGCAGGCACTCACACAATACATACACACACATGCACACCTTTTTCTTGGCTTTGTCTAATTTCCCCCCTGCTGCTTCTTTAGCTTCTTGTAACGCAGCCTCTCCAGCAGCTTTGTCTAAACCACCCAAAACGGCTGTGGGCTCAACCTATAAGTAGGCGTGCGTGTGTGTGCATGTGTAAGTGTTGTCGTGTACAAGCATAGCCTTGCTAGCTCCCCCCACAATAACTGGCTTTGCAAACGTTCAATGCCCTGTGAAGTCTTCATTAGCTGCGACTACGTGCCCTGTGAAGTGCCCTGTGAAGTCTTCATTACCTGCGACTACGTGCCAAGACCTGCTCGTAACGCAGTCACAAATGCTCGACAGTGCCAGGTCGTAAAGGCAGCTCAGGGTCACACTCTCCTCACACTCCTTAAACATCCCTCCTACCGCATCTCTTTGCATCCAGGCCCCATCTTGCAACCCTACAGGCACTGGATTTGCAAGGTCACAGAATCCAAGCAGGGAGCTGTGGGCGAGGAGCACACACACCCCTTTCCTGGTCTCCCTGATGACTGGCATCACAATCCTGCCCACCGGTGCACCTGAAAAACTATACCCATTCGCAAAATTTATACAAGTAAAATCCTCGTCCCTCCCTTAACGCAGCATTCATTCCATCAATCCAGGTCTTGGATCTCAGCCCAAGCTCCGAATTAGAAGCACCCGTGCTTGCCAAACTAGCAAGCTTACCCCCTCACCGCGTCTATTACATCTAGGTCCCATATCTCGATTCCAGGCTCCATGCTGCCCACTGCCACAAAATTGCTCTTGGCCCTTGGGTCTGGCGCACTGGTGCTGGCATCGCCACTGCGTGGACAGCACAGAAAAAGGAGTGCGCTGTTGCAACGCTACACAACCAGCCCCCAAAATAAGCCCTTAAGCCCGGCAAACTAATGCTGGCCATCACCACACAGGTCTGGCTCTCCCAATATAATTCAGCATACTAACCTCCTTGGCTTGAAGCAGGGCAAATGATTTATAGGGCTTTGTCAAACAGGTAACCAGCGCACGCACACACACAAGCACACACACACGCACACACACACGTACACACAATAACATACAAACACACAAGCAATTACACACACCTGCACACACATACATACCTGCACACACATACATACCGTACCGCCGATATATCACCGCGTGGCGCAAATGTTTTTGACCCCCTCACGGAGTGTTGTGACCAACAAAAACAACTGAGTCAAAAAGGCCTCGCAAAGCTTGCATTGGCGCAAATGACAGGTGTGTTCTAGAGGTCCTTCATACAAATCCAGGTCAAAACACCCAAAAGTGAATATTTACTCCAAAAGTTGCCGATTTCCGATTTCCCTAATTATTTGCTTTCCAAGGCATGCTTATTTCTGTCTTTGGTTTTGAACACGTATATGTCTTCCCTGCTTGATAGGAAAAGGGGCTTAAAACCCTAGCATAGGTTCGCACAGTGTTTATTAATTGCGTTGCCCTCTCGTATTGGGGTTTACCGACTGGGTGTTCTCAAACCTTGCGTTGCTTACGCGGCAGTACGGTACGTACATACACATATACGCGCACCTGCCGTGCTGCCGCACTATGGGGCAGTCCAGCCAGGCTAAGCAGAGGGGGAAGGCCGGCAGCATGAGCTCGTGGTGTACATACACATTGGCTTCTTCACCGAGCGTGTCTGCTTCCTCATACACCCACAGCTCCAGTGTGCTCACGTCATCCTGCAGTGTGGATGTTTGTGTGTGTTTGTGTGTTTGTGTGTGTATGTATGTGTGTGTGTGTGTCTCTGCGTGCATCGTTGCAGTCCAGCAACGGCATAGCCATTAATACACATTCACACACGCGCACACACACACAATCAAACGCAAACGCACAGGTACACGTATACGCACTCACACAAGCACACGCAAAGGCAAAGGCCTGCTCACTCACCTCATTCCGTGCAGCCATAATGACCAAATCCGAGGGCTTAATCTCTATATCGGCCTTTTCAGACCCATCCTCAGAGTCCCCTTCGTCCGCTGCCTGTGGCGTGTGTGTATGTGTGTCAATGTGCTGCGCATTTGGCAGTGCAACAAATACAATTATACACCAAGGAAACCCTTTATCCCCTTGTAGGTATCCCTGCCTGCTGCTGAAATTCCATGTACAGCGCCACGGCAATGAACTGCCGCGGGCACTTCAATTAAACTGATGATCTCTCCTCAGCACATTCACACATAACATGGCAGGCACTTCATACAACACTTTTCACAAACATCAACGCTCATCAACGCTCGCCAAAACCATACATATATACGCATATACAATGGTACGGTATTCTAAGCAAGAAAACTACGACAAAGTTCGGTCATGTACAGTATTTACTGGCCAGCTTGCATAACATTCAAAACTACCATGTAGGGGTCATCCTCAGGGTAAATGTCCTGTGCCTGGCCGCCCATGCCTCTCGACACCAAATTGGCACCATCATCGTCATCGTAGTTATCCATGTCCTGGGTACAAATACGCGTTCAATGCTCACGTACACGCGTGTGTGTGTGGGGGGGGAAGTGTGCTTGCTCCAATGTTTATCTTTAGTGAGCGTGCGTGCGTGTGAGTGTGCGTGCATACGTGTAAGTGTGCGTGCGTACGTGTAAGTGTGCGTGCATGCGTGCGTGTGTGTGTATGTGTGTGTGTTGTGTGTGTGTTTGTGTGTGTGTATGTATGTGTGTGTGTGTGTGTGTGTGTGTGTGTGTGTGCGTGTGTGTGTGTGTCATCGATAAATTTTGGACATTGCTTGAACACCAAGAGGTTTAGCCACTTGCCTCCGCCCCTGTATCCATCCACACATGCAAGAAATGATTAGACGAGAAAGAAAGCATGGGGTGGTAGCTGCACGTGCAATGTATCGTCTGCTTAACAGTTTGCGAAGGTCACCCCCCATTGTACCATTAACAGTTTGCGAGCATGCGATAGTTGTGCTTTTTCCAACATGTGTGTACACATGAGGTGCTGTTGTTTGCAGGTATGATGGTAAATGCTTGCGTATGGCATGTGTGCAGCCCCTAGGGTTTTGAAGAGTGAACATCACCCGTGCGACGCAAAAACCAGGGGTGCAAAGTGTGCGAGACAAGCACAGGGAGCTGAGCAATTAAGCAGTCCTTCCTCCAAGCCAGTGGCAGCTCACCAGCTCACGAAGGGAAGCCTCAATGTTGTCTGTGGAGGTCCCCCCCCCTCCCCCCATTTTTTTGGAGCCGCCGCTGCTGGTGGAAGCCACGGCCGCTGCAACGGCCCTGGCCCTTGCCACTGCACTCTCTCCGCCCTCTTCCTCCTCCTCGCTCGTGCTGGCTGCTGCCGCTGCGTCCTGCATCTCGTCGCTGCTCCCCCCCTCCTCGTCTTCTTCTTCTTCTTCTTCTTCTTCTAAATCCTCACAGTCAGCATCCCTCAACACCCCCCGCTCTGCTTTTTCCTGAAGCTCCCGCTTTATGGCCTCCAGCTCCGACTCGTCGTGCTGCTCGTGCTTTGGTTTCTCGTTACATGCGCCCTTGGGCACCCAGGCCAGTGCGGAAATCATATTTTGTTAATATCAAACAAACGACAGAATAGGCATTTGCAGACCTAAAGTGCAAGCCGGACAGCCTTTCCTCCTAATTATTTTTATTTTTTAACCATCCGTGCAAATTGTTTTGAGAACGGGGGGGGGGTTGTTGTGAGGGACCTGATCCATTGAGTACCTGAGTCCTCCCTAGGGAACTATGCTTTCATCACGTCTGAGTCCCTGTGCCTCTGCATTGAGTTACCCAGTGGTCCCAGTGAGGAGGCACATGTTGAGACTGCACATGTGCAGAAGTGAGTGAAGCTCGCCAAATTTTTAGTCAGTGACACCTCTCAAAGACTATTTCCTAGCTCTGCCAGCTGCGTCTAGGGTCACATCCTCCTGAAGGAATTCCCACAATTTCCACAGACGTGCATCTGCAGTTCACATCTGATCAATCACAACAGGGTCGAACAAAGTAAACACACATCAACGAGCATGCACGCAGAGGAAGCAGGAGCAGCCTGACCTAACGCTAAGACTCAGAAAACGGCCTGCGCATCCCTTTCCCTCTCAGTAGCAGGAATGCTCATCCAAGAGCACTCATCATCACGTGCGCTGCGCTTCATCACACTGTGGTGACGTTTTTCACGTACATCATCTCGCAGGTGCAAACCAAGGAGAAGTCAACTCATCCTCTTTTTCCACTAAGGAGAGCCTGGCTTTGTCTGAGGAATCATCGCTAGATGTCATTCGAAGTGTGGTCAGGTGGGCCCTCCTGTTGTGGCTCCCAAAAAAAAATTGCCGGTTGGTTGGCCTGCCCTCGTCGGAAGAAATTCTGTTTTCTGGATCCCTGTATTTGTTGTCCCTCTCCCCAAAAGAACAGGAAAGACCTGCTGAAGCTTCTGTTCTGGATAAATTGTCAAAGACGAGTGGCTACCTGCACACCCAAAGAAAACACCCTTCCCCAAAATGTAGTTAGTGCACAAAATGGGCTCTCAACTGTAAACATATCCATGAAACATTCCATGAAATGTGAAGATGCAGCGGGACCAAACCCTCCTCCTTTCCTGTTATCACAGAATAACCTGCCAATGTGTTGAGAGCGGTTATTGCTGGAACTCGTTTGGCCTGGTTCTACCGGACAGGGTATACAAAGAAAATCATCGCTTTCTTTACATATTGAGAACCGCCTACTTATTGCTACCTTTTTTAGGTTTTGAGGACCTCTGAAATTACACCACGGGGGTAAATTAGAAAGCCACTTTTGACATGAATTTATGAGGGACAAAGTCTGAAATGGTATCTCTGAGGAAACCCTCCCAATATAGAAAACGATTTTAAGAGAATCTGTCTGGAAATGCAGAAATGCAAAACAACTTGGAGATAGCAAGGCTTCAGTCTGGGTGCCACATCCCACAATCCCCCTGACCCATAAGAAATCGTGGCTATTCGCTAGCTGTAGGGGAGCTGCCTGCTGCGGGCACGTATGTAAACCCTGACCCCTTTCCTCCTAATCATTGTCCTTTTCTTTGAGGCACATGCTGCACTCATTCATTTGCCCATCTAGGAGGGTTTTGCGTTTCTTGCACAAGACGCTGGCCTATAGTGAGCAGCCAGCAGTAAGACGCTTTGACCTTACGTCTTTAAGGCAAATCTTGTAGATTGCGTCTACAATACGCAACCAAATACAGCGGTAATTACCGTGGCTCCCCTCATTGTAGCGTAAGCAAAGTCACGGCAGCTGTGTGAGCTCTGTTTGAATACCAAATGATTGCAGGGGTGACCTTGAGCCAGAGGATGCTGCGCATCAGTTGGCTGCGTTTTCCGCTGCTCAAACAGCTCAAGCAGTACAGCAGAGCAAACTCATGCAGACGGACCCCTCCAGCGTGTCAAACGTATGCGTGGTGCTATAAGTGCTGCAAGCCAGTGCGATGACGTGCTCTGCTGCAAGCGAGTACACATTATGTGCTCTTGTTCTTTCTTTGCGGCTGCGTGTACCTTACAGAGTTGCATTGAACATATCATGTGTGCGTGTACGCTTACGTGTGTTGCAGTTACGCTAGTGATTTATGGTACTTCCGTTTGGTTGCAGATCATGGACATCATTCAGCAGCCTACTGGAGTGCCGGAGGTGCGTACCCTTTGTGTGGACGTTTTAAAGAAGAGAAAATGATGAGCAGTTGCCAAATTGACCCCCTCCCTCTGTGCAGCGTCATGTCATGACGAGCGTCAGTTTCTGCTGCTGCAATGCTGGCTTGAACTTCAGTTATACTCTCATTTACCAATTGAGTTATTGTCTAGCCAGGTCCAGAATTTTATAACTCCCTTTGTAGGACCGTATTATTAAAGTATGTGTCTGCCCACATGTGTCTGCTTGGTGTGTGCGTGTGTGTATGTGTGTGTGTGTGTGTGCGTATGCGCACGAGTGCATGTGTCGCTCAAGTGCTCACTGCTACGAGGCTCTGACCACCTGGTTTGATCAAACAGGTCGTTTTTGGGACGGGGAAGAGCCCGGACCAACTGGCTGCCTCCCTTCAATCTATTGCCACAAGACAAAGAGTGGTTTTAGGTATGCATTGTTTGTTTTTCCTTTAAATAGCTTATACAACATCAAGCGCTGGCCCGCAATCGTCTATTACTTATTACTTACGAGTGCACTGTTGTCTTTGGGAGCATTTCGATTGGCAGTGCAATACACATTGCTGGGGCTATATGTCTCACCCCTCGTCATCAACTCCAACTGGTTGCACACAAGCAAGGCATGAACAACAAGTACCACGCAACAGCAGGATTCCTGGTGTTTGCTGTTCTCTCTTTAGTTCACGAGTGTCCCTGCACTGTGTGCAGCAACTAGGGTGGAGCTGTCTGTGCCACAATCCAAAGTACGCACGCAGTGATGAGCACACCCCACAATGATTAATCCTTTGCTCATGCTCAACTTACGTCCCATTACTATTCCATATAAGCATGACGTTATGACGTTGCTACTTGGTACCCTGTAAACGTGTGGAGCTGTCAGTTCTATTGCATTGCTCAATTACTGCTCTGACCATAATCGACTTGTTACATGGTGTCCTGAGCATGGGTAGAGCTGTCAGTGCCCGTATCCTTGTTGACGCTAAGTGTGTAGGGTTGGCCAGAACCGTATATATACACCGTGTTTGACCATATATCTGGTGATCTCCCTGCCAAAAAAAACGTGTATATACCGGATATATATACATGGCTCTGACCAACCCTATCAATTGAATCACGATTTTACTTAGTTCTCTGTGCACCAAATGGGGCTTTCCATGCCCCTCATGCTGTGACTCAATCTTGATTGCCCTGAACGTCGATTCCTTGCCTGCAGCAATGCAGTCCAATTGGCCTGTATCTTCTTTCTCGTTACTGTGCCACACATCTTTTTTCAACTCACCTGCCTGCAGCAACACGGGTAGAACCCTCCATGTACGCAGCCGTAAGAAAACTAGTTCAAGGTGAGTAATGTTCCCTGACAGCCCATGAGGTGAGATGCACCCTGGTCGCTGGTCCAAAGTGAGATGCACCCTGGTTGCTGGTGCCAAGTGCGAAGTGTTCCCTGGTTGCTGGTGCCAAGTGAGAGGCACCCTGGTTGCTGGTGCCAATTCGAAGTGTTCCCTGGTTGCTGGTGCAAGGTGAGAAGTGTTCTCTGACAGTTCACAAGGTGAGGTGTCCCCTGATGTGTGGTGCAGATTAAGGTGCACCCTGGTTGCTGGTGCAAGGTGAGAAGTGTTCTCTGATATTTCATAAGATGGGTTTTCCCCTGATCTCTGGTGCAAATTAAGGTGCACCCCTGTTGCTGGTGCAAGGTGAGAAGTGTTCCCTGATAGTTCAAAAGGTGAGGTTTCCCCTGATGTCTGGTGCAAATTAAGGTGCACCCTGGTTGCTGGTGTGAGGTGAGGTGTGTGCTCGATTGCGCATGAGACGTGATGTGCAGTGACTGTCAATGCGAGGTCGTCAAAGAAGCCAAAATCCAGACAGCTTCCTCTTGTCTGAAGGCATGTGTGGCGTCCCTATCCTGGTAGCAAGACATCACAACACTGAAGCATGGCAGCAGGATTAGGTACGAGTGACGCCCACTTCGCGTCTCGTTTGTTGTCATCTAACCCTGATGTGGCAAAGCTGACCAAGTCCTGACATTTCTCCTGCAAATTGCACTTTTTAATGGACATGAACGCACACAGACAGACAGACAGACAGACAGACAGACAGACAGACAGACAGACAGACAGACAGACAGATAGACAGACAGACAGACAGACAGACAGACAGACAGACAGACAGACAGACAGACAGACGGACGGACGGACGGACGGACGGACGGACGGACATACATACATACATACATACATACATACATACATACATACATACATACATACATACATACATACATACATACATACATACATACATACATACATACATACATACATA
>Ga0307942_1002153_pt1:5000-15911 | contig 15911 bp, 20 predicted proteins | sample OrgLakmetagen175_FD_201846 | JGI IMG/M metagenome (GOLD analysis project Ga0307942, IMG submission 201846) | Saline water microbial communities from Organic Lake, Antarctica - #175 | ecosystem: Environmental > Aquatic > Non-marine Saline and Alkaline > Saline | place: Antarctica...
ATGCGTTCCACACAACACAGGCAAGGTGTGGCCATCTGGGGTGGACCAAACTGGGAGCGTGTGAACCGTTTTGCGCACTCAGGCGTGTGCCTTCTGGAATTCTCTCCAAATGAAAAGTTCATCATCACATACAACAGCCAGGTGCGTGTACGTACAATGTGTGAATGTGAGCGAGTGTGTGCGTGTCTTGTGCCTCGCGCACGCACCAGTCAATAACCGCACAGATAAGGACGTGTTATTGTTTGGTGTTACTTTGTTTGTGTTTGCAGGCTGAAGCAGGAGTCCTGTGTCATTTATCTATGTTTGCAGGGATAAGCTGTTAGTCCTGTAGTTGGATGCCACGAAGTAGGCCAAGTAGTGGCAATCGCTAAAACACGTGTTTACATTCCATTTGGTCACGAAACGTCGGCCTTTTATTACCTGTCAGCCATCATGATTTTCTGCCTTTTTTCACACTGCCTCCAGAAGTCTCAGCTGTGGGGCTCCAATGCATTGGAGACAGTGTGATGGCACAAAGCCTAACAATTGTTGCAAATTACCTGCGTGCAATGTGTGAGAACTAGGCAGTAGGTGCCTGGTGATGTACGCAATCACGAGTCTCCTCTTTCACCTTTGGCGTGCATGTGCAGGAGCCCACCAACCCCCGCGAGTCTGTTTCTGTAAACTTCATTGTGCACGACGTCCGCACTGCTCGCAAGCAACGTGCCTTCCAGGTGTGCGCACTTGCTACTTGGTGGTGCTTTGTAGCTGTCATTGGTTCTGCAGTTTGGCAAGTGCAGCGCGTGTGTGCAGGGTAGGTGTACATTCGAGGTGCAAATGTATGTGCGCGCTTTGATCCTGCCAGGGTCAATCTGAGATGTGCCGATTCCTTTGTATTCGAAATAAATATCTGACTGAGCCTTGAGCAGTACCATACGTTTTCATTGCCCCTGTGAATGTGAGAAACTTCTAGCTAGGCATTCCCCCCCATGATTTCTTTTAATGCTTTGGCGGCATTGCACGATCATTGTAAGCATACCTATCCCTCATCACCAGCGAAAAAATTGCCCTCTCCTAATTCCTGCTCCCTACAGTTTCCATCGCAAGATGGGGCCCTGCCAATGACAATTCCCACAAAAACGCTTCTCCCTCAATTCTAGCTAACATGTCTGCACTTGCTTTCCCTCCCCTCTCACGCGTGCACACACTTGCACACATGTACACGTATGCACGCACACATACACACAGAATTGTTCAGTTCAGGGTTCGGTCAAAAGCCCGGGTTTGCGAACTTGACGCATATTAACGAACCCTAAAAATGCCGTTCGCGAGCTTTTAAAAGTTCGTCAAATTGTATGCCCTTTTTTCGAATTTTGGGGTTCAAAATTGTAGTCAAAAATGCAGGAAAGAGCTTTAGATGCCCGTCAAACGTTGTGATGTTTTGTATACATATTAATTGTATTATATGATGTATATTCAAGACAATTTTCGCGTGTTTTGGACGAGTATGACCACAGAAACCAGCAAAATTCCTCCATTTTCAAAATTGCACGTCGAACTGCTCGAACAGTTTGAGGGTTCTAGAACTTTCCCAAACTTTATTGAACCCTTGCTCCCAAAAAATTGAACTGAACAACCCTACATACACACATTTTATTGCACACAATCACACACCGTGCACCACGTACACACAAAATATGCATACATGCCTACACATGTGCTCACACACACATACACACACAAAGGGCCCTGCTTCTGACTATGCCATTGGCGCCAACCAAGGCCTGGGGGGTGCTCTGAAATGGCCCGTCTTCAAGTGGAGTGGGGGCAAGGACGATGCGTACTTTGCGTGCCTGGGCAAGGGCATCATTAAGGTGTTCAAGACAGTGGACATGCGCATGCTGGAGCCACTCAAGATGGATGGTGTGCATGTGAGTGGGGGGCATGTGGGATTGGCGTCTGGTGTACGTGTGTGTGTGTGTGTGTGTTCCAGGTTGCTTTGTTTGGGGGTATGCAGGTAGGGATGGGGTTGTTGAAGTGGAGTAGGGAGCTTTACCTGTGCAATTGCATGCACTCCCTGTTTGTGGAACAGCAGGAGTACGCAACACCAAGTATCTCCAACACACATGCACACACACTCTCTTGCGAGCAGGACTTCGAGTGGTCTCCTAGCGAGCCCATCCTGGTGGCTTACACTGCTGAGGAGCACAACATGCCTGCGCGCATCGTGCTGGTCATGGTGCCTGAGCGTACAGAGATTAGGCAGAAGAACCTCTTCAATGTGTCAGACGTCAGCATCTTCTGGCACCCACAGGTGAGAGAATCAACCGAAGTGTTGAGGTGGCCATGGGTCTGATTGAGAGTGAGAGCACGTGTCACAACACTAGAGCCATACGCTTTTGGGGGTGTTACCCGTTCTCTTTCTGCACACAAGCAGCCAGTGCTTGGACAAAGAAAGGCTGCTCAGTTATTCCTAGGCAGTCCAAATGCTCAGTTATCTGGTGATTGGCCATCATCTCTCATACAATCACACTGAAAACTGTCAGACAAAACACACTTATGCTCAAGATTGTGGTTATTGCGCTCAGGGTGATTACCTGGCCGTCAAGGTGGATCGCTACACCAAGACCAAGAAGTCTACCTACACAGGCTTCGAGCTCTTCTCCATCAGGGACAAGGTACGGCACAAGCCACGTGTCTTGCAAGATGTGCTGCAATCACCACGTATCTGCATCCTGAAAAAGATCGTGCATAGAAGCAATGAGTCAAGCACTTACACAGAGCGTATTCTGTGCTCACGCAGACAGTTTGGCTGCACGCAGTTCCCTCGTGCCTACACAGGTACAATCGCAAAGGCAGTCTCATGAAAAAATGCACAAATCACGGCATGCACATTTGTCCACACACACCCCTATGCACAGGACATCCCAATGGATGTGCTGGAGCTGCCTAACAAGAGCGAAAAGATTGTGAGCTTTGCATGGGAGCCAAAGGGCCACCGCTTTGCTGTTGTGCACGGAGATGGGCCACGCTTCTCTGTTTCATTCTACAGCATGCGTGACGAGAAGAATCGCCTGGCGCCTCGCCTGCTCGGTGAGTTATCGTGGCTGTATTACTCAGACGCGTGTGTGGCAAGAACAGGACGTATGCAATTTACAATGATGTGGCAGAAAGATGACACGAGTGCACAGAGCGCCTCATAGCTAACAGAAACAGAATCTAGGAATAGACCACTTTTTAGGTGTCCTAGCCACCGTTGCGAAGTGCCAAGTTAATGTTTGTCACATGCGTACACACACACACACACACACACACACGCACACACACACACGCGCACACACACACACACATACACACACACATACGCACACACACCCCTGCACACACTTGTATGCACACGCACACACATCTTGCTCAGGCACCATCTCCAACAAAGCCTGCAACCAAGTGCACTGGTCACCCCAAGGCAAGCACATCGTACTGGCGGGCCTTAAGGGCTTGAACGGTCAGTTGGAGTTCTTCAGTGTGGACGACATGGAGACCATGGCTGCGGCAGAACACTTCATGGCCACAGATGTGGATTGGGACCCCACAGGTGCGTGCTTGCTGTTGTTTCGGTGTGTGTGTGTGTGTAAGTGTGTGTTTGTGTGTGATCTTGGGTGTCAGTGCTTGGTTGGGTATGGCATGGGCCTCGTCCCTCTGTGACCTGACCTTGCAGTGTGCTCATGAATTAAATGAGCACACTGCAATTAAACTGGAAGCAGACTCATTAATTTATGTACAGATCAGCAACAGCATCAAATGTGGGCCTGGCTACACCTGAAACATGTCTCTGGCCAAAGACAAGCATTCATTCCTTCACTGCAGGCCGATACATTGCAACCTCAGTCACCTCCATCCACCAGATGGAGAACGGATTCAACCTATGGTCTTTCCAGGTGGGTTCACCTGATGTCAGCTGCGTCATGTTAAGCAGACAGGCTTCTCTGGGCCTGTTGCTCATTGTAAGCGAGAGCAGAAACGCTCACAAACCGCAGGGCAGTGGTACAGCTTTTAATGGCCAGCGCTTGTTCGATTAAAAGTGATTGTGTTTGTTCATGTTGCCACACTTTTCCCTGGTACACACTGTAACAATCTGTTTTTCCTAACAAAAAGGGCAGAACTGTTGAGCATGACACATACTATAACTGGCCTACAACCCCTCAGCGGCTGTGCAAAGAAAATGTGGATCCCTATTGTATCGCTTTCTGTCGTCATGCTTTTGCGCACAGCTTGGGTCTGGAGCCGAGCTGCGGAATCAGTAATCATGGTGTTTATTAATATTTATGGTGCACTTGCAGGGCAAGCTGTTATACCAGCAATCACGTGAGAGACTATTCCAGTTCAGTTGGCGGCCTCGTCTACCTAGCTTGTTACCCCCAGATCGTGAAGCTGAGATCCAGAAGAACCTCAAGTCCTACTCCAAGAGGTGCGTTGCCTTGCTTGTTCACATTAGCCATGCTGCTCTGGATGCGTCAAACTCAAATACAGAAGGCCACCTGGCTGATGGTCCTGTCTGCAAGCGACTTGGGTTGCTCAAATGAATGATCATGTGTGAGAGGGATGAGTGGTTGTGAATGGATCCGTGTGAAGAGTGAAGTTGGTTGCATTAGACTTGCTAAGTATGGGAATTAAATCAATGGCTCTACACATAATTGTTGTTGACATGCTGCCCGGACTTGCTCCGATTTGGTCACGCATGCACGCGTACACGTGTGTACTTACATGTGTAAGTGTACTTACATGTACTTACTCACATGCTTTCATCTGCAGGTATGACGAGGAGGACGAAGCCCTGCTCATGCAGGCAGACGCAGACGTGCTGCAGGACCGACAGAAGCTGGCGGACGAATGGCAGTCCTTCTGCCAAAGACGAGCAGAGTATGTGGCCCTGCTTGATGGCTTCAAGGCCAGCATGTGAGTACAGACACAAGAAACCTCTCCCTGCTGACATGGTTTTAAGTCCCTTTTGAGCCCTTATCTAGGGGGTGAGGTAAAAGTTAATTATTTCGATCGAGACCACAAGCCTTGTGGATCAACAGGAAGTGCAGAGTTTACAGAACTACATTGAACCTGTATTTTAGGCCTTGCTTCTGATCTTTGACCCTAACCTTATTGCTTGCGCAGGTATGGTCCCCGGTATGCAGAGAAGCCGTTCTCCATCGAGACGGTCACTGTAGAGCAAGTTATTGACACCAAGGAAGAGCCCTTGAACAAGGACAAGCCTTGATAGAAAAGCTGATAGTACCCCATTCTCTACTCCCCCTCCCTCTTCGATATCAAAATATAAAAATTAGGATGCACGTTGTATGTACTCAGCAGATTAAAAACTGGAGCAGGGATCAATATGTGCATTGCAGGTGTGTGAAACGAAATTCTGAGCAAATAAATGTTTACATTTACTTTGGAATTTATGGTTCAAATGATGTGCCCATTGAGGACCTGTCGCAGGTCAGTTTAAACCCTACTTTTGGAATTTAAAAGGCAAGCGTTGCCGCTGTTAAGGTGCAGCAGTCCTAAGTTTAGTTTGGATTACAAAGGCCTCCAGTCTGGCATGGCTGCTCAACCTATAGGTCCCAACAAATAAATAAATCAAAAAGATCGACAGCCAATGAATTTGTAAACCTCTGAGTTACCGTACCAAAATTATATCACCCCGCAAAAATAATGTTTTTGAGGGGTGCGGCTAAGTGCGGACAGAAAATTAAATAAATAATTTTAGGCCTGCCGATTGGTGATAATGGCCTAAATTGGTGAGAATGGCTTTAAAATGGCCTGCGGATTGGATTATAATAAATATTGAAGGGGTTGCGGATTGGTTGCGGAATTGCAAAACTAAATATTTTTTTTTGGGGTGCGGGATGATTAAATTTTTGTACGGTATGTTGAAAAACAAAACCTTTGATATCACCTTCAGAAATATTATCAAATAAATGGTTGAACTGGTGCCGTAAATGTTCGGTGCCCATTGGGAACATGGAAAATGTGTTTCTCATCTTGAATATAATCCCCGTTTTCACACAAACTGCAAACACGTGCACTCCTGTCCGGACTCCTGCCGTATAAACCAGTTTTGCACTTCAACCCATGTCCTCGAATCCTGAACCGAACTACGTTCCTCATGACACTTTTGCTCAGAGCCATCTTCAAATACTCCGGCAAGACAAATGGTGCACGTGCATCAGAGCAGTCCTAAAATCCAAGGCTTTCAGGATTCAGGGAAATGGCTTGAAGTCAAGGCGCTTGCCTGCTGCTCGCAGTGCCAGCAATTAGATAAAAAGAATCATTTAGTTCAAAACGTAATGAAACAATTTGTTGTTGATATAATTAGCAAGCCGCATGCAACCATATTTACTCCGACCCAGCAACCACGCACCAAAAGCCTTGGTCTGCCAATAATTCAAGGAGAGTTGCATGTAATAACCTAGCAGACGGCGCTGCCAATCCGTACCTTCTGGCTATAAATTAAGAGACATACAACCAAACAAACGCGATATATATCTGATTGAATTTGAATACTGCCTGTGGAAACACTTCCCCTACCCAACAAGCAGATTTGGCACGAGAACAACAGAAGCTGCTAATAGCTACCTCGCTTACTCAGACACCGTAAAAACCATTCACACCATCCTGCTAGGAGCAACAGGTGAAAAGTTTAAGCTGGAAAACACCAGCGTGCATTATGGAAAGGCTCTCGTCTAGCGCTCACATTCGCCAGAGCCCCATTGGAAATCGAAAAATGAGAAACAACAGAAACAAGTGAGGATCCGGCGGGTTGTCAGCCATGCGACTCGGCCTACGCCTATCCCTCCTGAAGCCAGCCGCTCTACCAGTAACCCCCCCATCAGATCCCTTATTCTTATCACTGTTGTCGTTGTCAAGTGTATTTTGTGTCTTGTTTTTGTTTAAGCTTTTTATTGCATGGCACCATCTACAGCAGCCACACAAGAAACCCACTCCAAAGCCTCAGGATTAGCGGTCTACATGCCACAGCACTCATGACAAAATCAAGCCTACATGTAATCAGATCTGCAACAAAAATCATGCAGATGAGACGAGATATCGAACACAACCCCCACAGATATCTGTGCAATACTCCTGGTGGGGTGCAGGCTTCTGTCTCTTAACCACCTGATCCCCACTGAAAGTCCCTCTTATGTTTATTCTCCAGGTGGGATGTTGTATGTCTTTGCATTACATTGGGTGGTGCTGCACACAAAACAACATCCTTTCCTAGTATTTATGCCGGTAGTATTTTTCCTTTAATATGATATGATGGCGTATCACAGGGGAGATAGCAAACTCCCTACTACGAGGTTGAAACGAAGCTGAAAGTTGATAAATAAAAAGGGAAGCAAGAGAGGCAGGCTGGAGGCGATGACAGAAAATAGGGGGGACAACCAAGGTGATGAGAAGAAGGGCAAAACGTGTACGAGAAGGTCAAGCACGGGAAAGAAAGAAGGAAGGAAAGCCTGCGTACTTTTTCTATTTTTCCTTTCTTCCTTTTCATGGACCAGCCACCGGAGAGCCAAACATCCCCAGACAGCACCAACCTATAGATCTAGGACAACTTCAACGTGAAATCCACGGACACTAGACCTCAGTGAAAGCAGAGGAGCGCCGCGCAAGAACAGTGCAAAGATATTTGCAGTGCACCAACTTGAAGGAACATTGCCCTCCACACCATCCTTTCGAGAGAGGGCAGCACCATCTAAAACACTCATACGGAAATTTTTGTGTAAATCGTTTTCCCATTCTTCCTTTTATCCAAGCATCATCCATCAGAGCAGAAAAGAAAGGAAAAGGACGCCTTGGTGTAAACACTTCCGGCATTAGGAAAGAACACATTTATGGGTTGAGCCACACAGCATCCCACCGTGTCAGACAAAGAGGAGAAGAAACACAAAGAAAGAGTCTCAGGCCTAAAGTCAGCAAAAAGCAAAAATCCCAGAGCAGTAAAGGAGAAAGCTGGTGATTTGTAGGTTACAAATAATGCGAAAGAAAAGATGGATCCCTCCCAATACAAATACAATGGCGATGCCTGGCTCTACTTTGGCAGCAAAAACCCTATTAGGTTGTACATGTGCTGCTGCTGATTAAGCTTAAATGGCGAAAATAGTTTTTCTGTTTTGTCATCATTGCCAACCACTATCCAACAGAGTAACATCAAGCCAAAAAAACTTCCTTATTCAGACACTAAGGGCTGGCCCGTTCAAAACCCCAATTTTAAGCCTGACCACGCTCTGCTAAATACCGTACTCCCTGACAGGTATCTGCGTAATGTCAAGCTTTGAAAATGTTTCAGGACTAAAATAGGACTGGCCAAAGGCTGAAAAAAAGACCAGCCACGGCAGGAAGAGGGTTGAAGCAGCAAGGAATCCATACAGCGACCATCTTGTGTCTGCATAGACGAAAGAAAGAGGAGAGGTATAGACACAAACCTTTAACGACACAACAAGAACAATAATTGATGCAGAACACAGATTTGGAAGACTGCAGAGGAGATTTTTTGGGAGGAGTGTATGACAGTTATTCCAAGAGCTGACAGGAAGGGAGAAGGAAAGTGTACTGCAGCACAATCGCACAGCACCCCATATCACTCACATCGTGCAAGCACATCATCCTGATTTGTGCGAAAAGATGGCCAGAAAAGCCATACATTAGTGATCCACAAGAAAGGTAGCCCAGCAAAGCCCGCAAAAAAGACTGCATAAGTTGGAGTTTAAGGATTGATTAAACTTGAAGAGCAAAACTGAGGGGAAAGATGCGATGGTAAACCTTTGCACAAATCTGCAACTTGCTTGCTGCTTTGTGGAATGTGCGTGTGCGTGCGTGTGTGTATATGTATGTGTGTATGTGTGCGTGTGTGTATGAGTGTGTATGTGTGTGCGTGTGTGTGTGTGCATGTGTGTGTGTGTGTGTGCGTCTGTGTGTGTGTGTGTGTGTGTGTGTGTGTGTGTGTGCGCGAGTGCATGCGTGCGTGCATGTGTGCGTGTGTGCGAGTGCATGCAAGTGTGTGTATGCAAGCGTGTGTGTGTGCGTGTGCGTGCGTGTGTATGTGTGTGTGCGTGTGTGTGTGATCGTGTGTGTGCGTGTGTGTGAGCGTGTGTGAGCGTGTGTGTGTATATGTGTGTATGCGCATGTGTGCGTGCGTGCGTGCGTGCGTGCGTGCGTGTGTGTGCGTGTGTGTGTGTGTGTGTGTGTGTGTGTGTGTGTGTGTGTGTGTGTGTGAGTGTTTCACTTACATCCCTTAGCTACCCTTCTCGCCCGATTGATTTGAAACACCTCTCCATCTACGCTTGAAATCTCTGCTGACATTTAATTTAATATTATTTGAATTGATTTATTTTTTAATTTGATACAAATTTTTTTATTCGTTTCATTCGTTTGATACACGAATGGTTTTGGTAATTATGGTGACTTGCAGGTATAATGTCCCAGTTGTGTCCCCGGGAAAAACAAAAAAGTGAAAAGTATCAAAACAAAACAAAACAAAACAAAACAACCAAAACGGAATTTATGATATAAATATAGAAGGGCATGCAAGCACAGCCTCCCCGTCACCGTCCCTATGACAAGCACTTGAGAAAACAGGTTGTGCACCTCTACTGAGTGGCGTGAAGTGCTCAGTCATTGCTAGATGGTTCAGCGGACGTCTTTGCCAGGAAGACTGTCCAGCGGATCATCCAGGACTACAGGGTGAATCGTGCAGTCCGCGTGCCCCAGCTGGAAGGGCTTTCTCCGCTCCCACAGAAAGCATGATGCAGTGGCTGCCCAGCTGCTGGTGTCTATTGTGCAGGATAACATGCAGGTTTGACACATGCTTGCATTGCACATCCCTTGCCATGCTTGCACGCACATCCATGGCAGGGGCGACCAGGACGCACACCTTCCGTGCTCTCCTCCTGTGTGTTGGCAGCAGCTCCTCTGCGCCTACGAGGAAGGGGGGTGTCTACGTCTGACGGCTCAGGCCCCAGCTGTCTCTCTTGCTCCATCAGTTCGGGGTTGAGCCCTGCGCCCTGTGCATTGCCGATTATAACAATCATATTTGTATTTGTTTTGTTTTGTTTTGTTTTGTTTTGTTTTGTTTTGTTTTGTTATTTTTTCACTTTTTTAGTTTTTCCCGGGGACACAACTGGGACATTATACCTGCAAGTCGCCATAATATTTGTCTGGTTCAATTACGGTATTGCATTTTCACTTACGGTATAATATATTTTATCGTACAATTTGTTCTTTGTCGTTCATTGACTCCGTTTATGGATTTATTTTCTGAGCCCCTGTTCATCTAATGTTAACTAATTACATATTTATGAATGCGTGATTCCGCGGACCACGTTAATAGTGGTCAGACTGGCTGGCTGGCTGGTCACTTGTTTTTGTTTAAAATTTCATATTCAGTTGCAGCTTAATATACAATTAGTTGCAGAGGATGATTATATACAGCAGCCATTCTCAAGTACGTACGTACCGCACATCAGCAGAGGTTTCGACGAGGCAAACATTATATGACGCACGCACACTGCTGTATAAACTGTGTAGACCTCAGGACGTAAATTTTTATTTTATTTTTTATGTCCTGCTCTATCCAACTTCCAATGAGGCCATCTTTTATATGTCCTGCTCTATCCAACTTCCGATGAGGCCATCAACCCTTCGTTCCGGTACTGGAATTCCCCTTCAGGAAGACTTAAAGATGCATGTGCGCCGTACAGGTGCAAAACAATGCTTCAACGGATTAAGTACTCGTAATTAATGGCGACTTGCAGGTATAATGTCCCAGTTGTGTCCCCGGGAAAAACAAAAAAGTGAAGAAAAAACAAAACAAAACAAAACAAAACAAAACAAAACAAAACAAAACAAAACAAAACAAAACAAAACAAAACAAAACAA
>Ga0307942_1002154_pt1 | contig 15894 bp, 11 predicted proteins | sample OrgLakmetagen175_FD_201846 | JGI IMG/M metagenome (GOLD analysis project Ga0307942, IMG submission 201846) | Saline water microbial communities from Organic Lake, Antarctica - #175 | ecosystem: Environmental > Aquatic > Non-marine Saline and Alkaline > Saline | place: Antarctica: Organic Lake...
TGAAGCACTCAGCGCATAATTCAGTACATATGCATAATTCAGTACATAGTGAAGCACTCAGCGCATAATTCAGTACATATGCATAATTCAGTACATAGTGAAGCACTCAGCGCATAATTCAGTACATATGCATAATTCAGTACATAGTGAAGCACTCAGCGCATAATTCAGTACATGTGCATAATTCAGTACATAGTGAAGCACTCAGTGCACAGTGAAGCACTCAGTACATAATTCAGTGCACAGTGAAGCACTCAGTACATAATTCAGTACATATGCATATTTCAGCACATAATTCAGTACATAGTGAAGCACTCAGTACATAATTGCGCCGGTCCCTCAACGCTTTTTGCTATTCACTGGCTTTGGGGCCTGAGACTCTTTCTTTGTGTTACTTCTCTCTTTTGTCTGACACGGTGGGATGCTGCATAGCTCAACCCATCATAACAGTGTTCTTTCCTAATCCATGCCGGAAGTGTTTACACCAGTGGCGTTTTTATTTACTTTACATAAACACACCTCATTCACCTACCCAAGGCTCTGGTACATACTAAACTACTAGCGTTATTTTACATTAATTTACATAATGGCGTGATGGATAGAAACTGCCTCTTCAGCAAAATATGACAAGCATTATCATATCTGAGGAAGCTAGAGAATCAGACCATGATGGTAAGCAGTAATCTGTAAGTTCAAAAGAGAGGAAGAGGGAAACCGTAGCAAAAAGGACGCGTAGGCCGAGAGATAATGGGTTCTTTCTATTAACGCCCCCATTTGATTGGAGGGTACGAGAAACACAATTCCGCACAGCATTCACTGTTAGGTAATCTGTATTGAAGGAGTTTGCTTAGTAATGTGCAGGAGAGGTTGCTGCGCTGGATGTCTTGATAGGAGCAAACGCTTCTTTTGACAGGCATGCAGGAAGACGAAATATACATAGCATTGTGAAACGGTCTGGCCTGTAGGACAGAGAATCGGCAGTAGTGCACCATGGTTTGAACCTAATCCTGCGACCGTCGCAGCGTAGCAAAGTGCTGGAGGCGCGCAAATTAAGGTGATTCCCAATGATTGCTTTGGTAAGCAGTATTCATCGCCAGCATGCCTGGCACCAGAAGTGAATTTTGATATGCGAGAGTGCTATCATTTTTTGGCAGGACCCCCAATCTTTTATGGCTTCATAGAGAAATTTGAATACTTTCAGGATCATTTAACAAGTAGCTATATAGAAAAACGTTTCAGAAGGCGTTGGTACGCAACAAATACCTTGTAGTAAAGCCTGTGCTGATTGTTCGACGAGATATGGCGATGTGCAATCTGATCCCAAATGATATAGGAAACACAATTATCGACACGCAATGAACCATTATGGTACGGCACCTTGTGCTTTATGGCAGCCATAAGGCACCAAATGAGTCATCTGGCTAGAATGGACGACCCTGATGATCTGGGCAGGTGCGCAAACAGGTGTCCTTATTGGAGTCTCCTTTCTGTACTTGAAGAGCCATAACCTCCTCCTTCCGAACTGAAGGTGGATAGGAGACCCAAGCGATCATTATAAGTAGCTAAGGACCTCTTTGGTTTTTTGTTGATCTGATACGCACCTTTATGAACCGGATCAGGCACGCACCCTGTCAACTGCAATCTAGGTTATCTAAAGGTAACCTCTGACCAGACTAAAGTGGTTACAGTTTAAGCCTTGCTAATGACAGTGACTGAATGTAAAATAATACGCTTGCAATTTTAGGATGAGGCAAGTGTAAGCACAACATTGCAGCAGTTAGCAAATGTACCTAAAACAACTTCCAGCTGGCCTGGCTAGCAATTGCTGATTTTTAACCTGCTGATACGATTCCAATGATACGATTGATTGATTGATTGATTGATTGATTGATTGATTGATTGATTGATTGATTGATTGATTGATTGATTGATTGATTGATTGATTGATTGATTGATTGATTGATTGATTGATTGATTGATTGATTGGTTGGTTGTTTGTTCGATACGATTCCAGCTGACCTGGCTAGTAATTGCTGATTTTGTACCTGCTGATACGTTTCCATTGAGCCTGGCAACAAAAGCAAGTGCAGAACAGGACGATGCCTGAGTAGTGCTATATAAACAACCAGCTGAAACTTGAAAAGAAGAACAAAGCCGACCGGGTAATTAGGTGCTGAAAACAAACACGAACGAAATAATAGCACCTTAAGAATGCCTCACCCATCCTTGCAGACATACTTTCATATATTTAGCACACATGCACAACGCCCAGATGCTTTCGCCATTCATGTGAAATCGGGTCAGTCCAGTCAGTCTATCACATTTGCTGCTTCTGCATTTTCTCTAGCACTATATATAGTTAATCTGTCCTTTTCCCTCCTTGGCCTCAACAGCACCCTGAACATTTTAGGTCACGTCCTTTGCCGCTTGCTTGACTCTATAATTGACAACTGAGCACAAGTGAAAGTTTGCATTTAGGCAGAACCAGCATAAGGATAGATGCAGACCAACCCTGCCTAATAAGATGGCAGCAAAAAAACGATTGGACAAACTGAAGCTTGCAAGTATCATCAGGTGCAGCTGTGCAGCAGTATAACTCACAACCTACACACCTAATCTGTGCTGCTTACCTACGTTCGAACGAGCAGCAGTCTGCTCGTGGAGATCAAGTAATTACAAGCTCCTCTGCATTCCACCTTTTCTGCATACACAGACCTTTCGTTAATTGTTTTACAGTGCAGTCGAGGAATTTTGACCGGCCTTTCTCTGCAACAGTCAGCCAGTTAACTTCCGATTCTGTCTCAGCTGCAACATTGCGTGATCTACAGCATTTTGTGACCACGTGTTTATAATTAATTGTAGCGGAAAAATGAAAGCGAAAGGGAATGCAATGTGTACCTTGATTAAGGCATGCCCGATATGACACACACAATTGGAATATACATGCCCGTTACAAATTTCCAGGTTTCGTGTTGTCAAATGTCCCGACGGGCCTTGAAAAAACTACGAAAGTTCATTTAATAGTTTTACTAGTGAATTTAATATTCAAATAAAGTGTATAACAGGAATTGCAAAAGCGTGAGTATCATGACACATCAGCAGTACAAGTGATGGGACCCCTATACGTACACATGCCTAAGCATGCACATATATGTATGCACGCAGCAAGCACAACATAGAAGGAGATGCTTTGCATGTACAGGCATAGTTTAACTAATAATAGTAAACCTGTTCTTGTACACAATACACTTGTTACAAGCTTAAGATGAGCTGCGGTTGTGGGTACCCTACACCCACCGAGGCTGGATCTACTGGACCTCGGGAGACGCTCCTGTATGTGACTGCTATATGCCCGGACGCATCTCGACCTGACTACCTCACTACAGTTGGTACGTAGGATAGAGCTCTACTCAAGAAGCTGGTGACTTCATTTTGCTGCCCAGTCTGCTGTCCTGTCAAAACAAACAACACTCAGAGGGCTTTACAGTCTCAGCAGTAGTACGCATAAAATTGTAAACTGTTAATCGTCATGCGCGACAAGCTTTGCATCCAGAAGCTGAAGTCATTACAGAACGCACGTTTTGAGGTCTTCCTTGCACACCAGAGCAGTATTACGTGATGTATGTATTACGTAAAGAACATAAAGAACAGCTTGCATCTGTCGGATTGTATCCTTCTTGTAGCAACTTTCCACAGAAGGGGGCTTGGCTGTGAGTAAAAAAGGCCAAAGCGGATGAAATTATTTATGGATGATAGATGATAGAGATGAAGCTATCGCTTCAACGGATTGCTCGCGGATGTTCCATGAAGCTGCTAGCATTGCAAGAACAGACAGCAATCGTGCCTACTCACTCTTCATCTTGTGTGTAGATGTGGATCCCAGCAGCTCCACCTACTCGCAAATCGTCCACCGCCTTCACATGCCAAACAAAGGGGATGAGCTACACCACAGGTAGTGCAGTAGTGCAACGTTTTCTTGGGCAAGAAGATGCTAGATCCTGTCGCTGTCTTTGTTTTATTGGCTTAAATGTGTGCGCATACACAAGCCGCTTGAGCTCAACATGTGTGGATCAGGTGCACCAGGGAACTAACAGAGGTTGCTTGTCAAGTCCTTACGCCACGATGTATGACGATAGGGCATAGCTGTGCACGGTAATGAATGGAGCCTGCCTTCTCAAAGTCTGATCAAACCATTATTGAAGAGTCATACGAGCGTGCGTGGAAAAGAACAGTACAAGCTGTTTGAAATATGTGCCTTGCGCAAACGCCATCTTTTGTATAAGATCGTTGCTGCCGGCCAATTAATTCATAATTCATGCTAACTTGTATCAGCGCCTTTATCAGTGCTTGAAAAACCGGCTGTGATTTATCGTATTATACAGAGAGCAGCTGCTCTTCTGCTGCAATAGATAAGGTGAATGAGTTCTCTTTGGTGATATGCACACATCCAACTTCTATATTGCGGCTGCTCAATCACGTGCGCTAAACCCGTGAGCCTAAAATACACTGCAAATTGTCCGTCCTAATTTTGCAGCTGAAAGCGTGCGAGTGCTATGGCATACGATCGCATGCATTGAAGTGCATACACACATCCCATGTCACACACAACACACACACACGAATACACACACACACGAATACACACGCAATGTCCACACACAAACAAAAACACATACACAACACACAATTTCACATGTCACACACACGCACACACAATTTCACACGACACACACACGCACGCACACGAATACACACACAATTTCCACACACACACACAAACACATACACAACACACAACTTCCCATGTCGCACCTGTGCAGTGGCTGGAACGCTTGCAGCAGCTGCTATGGCAAGCACGCACACGAACACACACACAATGTCCACACACACACACACACACACACACACACACACACATACACAACACACACTTCCACATGTCGCACCTGTGCAGTGGCTGGAACGCTTGCAGCAGCTGCTATGGCAAGCACGGGGCTAAGCGCTCCATGTTGATACTGCCGGGGCTCAAGGTCAGCTTCTGTTGCATGACTTTCTTGCTCCCCTCTGCTTTAGATAACTGCTGAGTTCAGTGTGTAACACTTGAACTCCGGTTTATGAAGTGACGCAAAGTGATGACTCTCATATCGCTCTTGCTACCCGTAAATAATCCACCTCCATCTCACGATGCAAACGTAATAGAACCATCGTACCCACCTAGACACATTATGAGTAGGGTTGGCCAGAACCGTATATATACACCGTATATGACCGTATATTTGGTGATTTCCGCGCCAAAAATGCCGTATGTAAACCGTATATATATGGTTCTGGCCTGGCCAACCCTAATTATAAGTCACTTATCCCACTGTCAGGTAGAACCAGTGGTTGAAAAAGAGAAACGAGAGGAAAAGAAAAACGACGCAGGCAGCAAAACACTCCCTACATCAATTAAGGAAAAGGAGACACATTGGCCCGAAGTGCCGTGAGTCTCCCCCACCAAAGGAGAAAGAAAACTAGTGGGGATCTGCTGGAGGGTGGCTGGCAGCCCCCTGCTCCAGACCCAGACCTTGAGAGCAGTTCGTTTTTTCAAGTGCGCATTGTAGTCAGTTTGTGCGCATAATGCACAAGAGTGAGCATGAAATGTAAGGGCAGTCTATGTGGGAGTGATTGATATAACATCAATTTTTAGCGACGTATCATAACACTAGCTTATTGGTGCTCTAATATACCCGGGGGTACACAATAGTCAACATCAGAGGGGGTGCAACAACATCAATTTTTAGCGACGTATCATAACACTAGCTTATTGGTGCTCTAATATACACGGTGGGTACACAATAATCAACATCAGAGGGGGTGCAACAACATCACACAACAACAAAGCAACCGTGAGTCAACACTACGAAGTAGTCAACACTACGAAATAGTCAACACTACGAAATAGTCAACACTACGAAATAGTCAACATCAGAGGGGATGCAACAACATCACACAACAACAAAGCAACCGTGAGTCCTGGCAGCGCCAATCAGTTTCCTGTAGTAATATAATCTCTACAGTGGGCACAAAAGTCGCCAACATGTTCAGAGGGGTGCAAGGACACAGCAGTCGATATTAAATTTCTTCAGGACTCCAGATCGACTGCTGTGGTGTTATTGTGCTGACAATTTTGTTCCCACACTTGGAAGTTGACTATTTTGTTCCCACCACCGTATTAAAAAGTACCAAACATTCATGTACTGCTTGCACGTCATTCACTTGCTTTGCGCTACCCAGCCTTTAAAATATATTACGGGTCGCCCTGCCTTTGAAACATATTGTGGGTTAAAGTTCAAAACCCGCTTTTTTTGCTCTGGTTCAAAATACCTCTCTGACGCCTTGGCACACTAATGGCCTTAAATTAGCATCAAAATAACAAAATCCAAATGGCATTTAGTCGGTTGTAAGGACGCTAAGAGATGACGCCAAATTCCATAGATAAAACAAAGGGTCCAACTTTGCACGAACGACATAAAGCCCTTACACCACCCTACAAATAAGCAGGCGTAAACCAGCTTCCTATCCCATGCTGTTTGTGTGTACACTACCTGCGTTTTTTCTTAGCAATCGTAGACTTGGCACTTTTATGCTGGCACGCCATCCTTTTGCGAAAAACCTTCTGTCATGTCATTCAATCCATTTATGTGCAATACCTCAACAAAGATTCTGGTTTCTGGTACTGGCTGATATACTAACAGTTCCTCATCAAACAATTGAAGTGTTCTGCAAGGTCTTGCGATTTTGAGCATTTCCAGTAAATAACCTGCGCCCACATCTTCAAACCCCCCCCCCCACACACACGCACGCACACACACACACAACACACACACACACACAACACACACACACACATAAACACACACACACACACTCATTTGTGCAGAGTGGCCGAGTTTATGGCGTTGACACTGAAACCGACCCAAAGGCCCCTCGCCTGATCAAGATGCTGGAGCCTGAGCAGATGGACTCCTTGAACCTGTCCCACCCTCACACCTCACACTGCCTGCCCAGTGGCGAGATTATGGTAAGATGATGGTGACTTTCATATACCTGAAGTATTATATTGACACTGAACCATACAATTGAACTGTCCCACCCTCAAACCTCACACTGCCTGCCCAGTGGCGAGATCATGGTTAGCAGATTGTTAGATACTTTCATGTTTTGCAGTGACACTGAACGTTAAACAAAAAGCGTCCTGCCCTCAAATTGCACATACTGCCTGCCCAGTGACAAGATCATGGTAAAATGATAGTTACTGATTTTTCACGTTTTACAGACACTGAACCATACATTTAAACTGTCCTACGCTCACACTGCACACACTGCCCGCCCAGTGGCATGTTCATGGTGAAATTGTGTGTAATCATTATCATTCATGTTTCACAGTGAGGCTGAATCAAACATAGCAGCCTATGCCGTGTGGTGGCTTTTATAGTAAGCAAACTCTGACCTTCCCTCATGCACCTCACATGTGCACATGTGTAGGGTTGGCCAGAACCATACATATATATATATATATATATATATATATATATACATACGGTATATATATACATACGGTGTGTATACGGTATTTTTGGAAGGGAATTCACCATATATACGGTCAGATACGGTGTATATATACGGTTCTGGCCAACCCTACACATGTGACACTGAATCAAACATTGTAGCCTGTGAGCACTTGTGCCGTGTGGCAGCTCTTCAGACATGCAGCCCCTGTCCTTCTATCAAAACAAATCTCACCACACACACACACGCACACACACGCACACACACACATACACACACACACACATACACACACCACCACCTTCCCGCGCCTTATGATGGACGTCATCTCAGAATTCGAGATGTTTTTTGTGTTGTGCGTCGCTGAGGTTGTTTTTTCAATCACTGTTCCGCTACTGTGAGTGCTTTAGTTTACAAAAAGAGTGACTGACCCAGATGTGTCTCTCTCTATATTTGTGTGTGTGTGTGTGTGAGTGTGTGTGTGTGTTATTGACTTGATGTCAAATCATCCTAATGAAATATAAGGAGGGTAGCAGCAAGTACGTATTCCCTCCTTCTCTCACCCCATATTCCACACTGTTTGAACCAATCATGTCTCTGTGTGTGCGTGACTGACTCCATATTAGATCAGCTGCATAATCCACACTGTTTGAACCAATCGTGTATCTGTGTGTGTGTGACTGGCTCAATCTCAGATCAGCTGCATGGGAGATAAGGAAGGCAACAGCAGGGGCGCCTTTCTGATCCTGGACCAAGACCTCAAACCAAAAGGCACTTGGAGCACTGAGGAGTCCCGCTACGGCTATGACTTTTGGTGGGTGAACCTGCAACCTGATGCAAAAGATACCTGGAGCACTAAGGGTTCCTGGCTAAGAGTTTGGTAGGTGTGGATTATGATACCTGGGCCAAACCTCTGGCCAAATGCAAACACAACCTGGAGCACTGAGGAGTCTAACTACCGCTATGACCGTTGGTGGGTGCGGATGGCCGTTTGGTAGGAGCAAACAAAGACTCTTGGACCAGGACCTCTAGCCTGATGTGACTTTTGGTGGGTGCAAACAATGACTGCTGGTAGGAGCAAACAAAGACTCTTGGACCAGGACCTCTAGTCTGATGCAAAAGGCACCTGGAGCACTGAGGATTCCCGCTATGGTTATGGCTTATGCTGGGTGTGAATTGTGGCTTTTGTTTTGTACGAAGAATGAATTTCGGTGGGTGTAAGCTGTGGCTTTGGTGGGTATAATTAAGACTTTGGTGGGTGGACTACGTGTTTCGGTGTGTGGGTGAGGAAGTTTCTTTGTTCGGTGCGCTGATGGATTACTTTGTGCTGCTTTGATACTTTAGCGTGACTTTAATCATCGGCACTTATCTAGCCTGCAAAGAGAACAAAAGAAAAGCGCGTAGATAGTGCAAACACTACCGGCATGGATTAGGAAAGGATGTTGCTTTGTGTTCCGCACCACCCAATGGATACAGAGACACACAACATCCTACCTGGAGAATAAAAATAAGAGAAGCTTTTCAGTGGGGATCAGGTGGTTGGGAGGCAGAAGCCTGCTAACCACCAGGAGTATCGCTCAGATATTTGTGGGGGTTGTGTTCAGTGTTTCGTTTCATCTGTACCTAATTTTTGTTGCGGATCTGACGGCATGCAGGCTCGTTTTTTCATGAGTGCTGTGGCATGTAGACCAATAACTCCGAGGCTGTGGAGTGGGTTCCTTGTGTGGCTGCTGTAGATGGTGCCTGTTGCTCCTAACAGGATGTTGTGAGAGGCTTTACGGTGTCCGAGTAAGCGAGGCATTAGCAGCTTATGTTGTTCTCGTGCCTTTTCTGCTTGTTGGATAGGGGAAGTGTCTAGACAGTCCTTCATTTTAATCAAATGTATATCGCGTTTGTTTGGTTGTATGTCTCTTGGTTTCATCGCCGGGGGGTATGGATTGGCAGCACCATCTGCTAGGTTATCACTGGCAACTCTTCCTGCATTAATTGCAGACCGAGATTGATACGTGTTTGTTGGGTTTCGTTTGGGGCGTGGTTGCTGGGTCGGAGTAACTATGATTGCATCTGGCTTGCTTAATTCCTGCCGCTGTTGTGCATTGAAATTGGAAGGTTAAAGCCAGGTTGGAATCATTCCTATCTGTGTCTCTTCTGAAGGGCGTATAATGCCTTGTTGAACCATTCTTCACGACTGCCTACGTCTGCTTGTGCTAGCAAACATGCACCCTGAGTACCTTGTTAGATCGCTTTTATAATCATTTGTCCAGCAGCATTGTGCCTGTAAATTATCACTTTATTTATAATGGGTTGACTGCATCCTGGCAGCTTGTGGTAGCCGTCTAACTTCTGGCAGATGGGGCAGATCGGTGGGCCTTCTGTATGGTTGCACTGAGCGGCACGCTTTTGGTTGTATATCAAATCTGTGTGGTAGAGCATGGCATTCTTGTTTTCTCCAGAAGTGCCACTTGCATTATTCCAAAATGAGTTACTTATATCCTTCTCGACAATGCCTTCCTTGATCAATTCTTGGTATTTTGTGTAGCTCTTTGTGGACTGATTTGGTTTGAAACCTTTATTGGTTTAGGACCTAGTTCAAAGTGTGTGTTGGGCGTGCATGTGTGCTTTTACAGCTTCGAGATCTGAGAAAATGGAGAGCCCTTCTGCTGGAGGCCCTGGTTGGAAGGTATTAAGAGTATCTGGTAGGCAAGCTGGGGGAGGGTTTTTCACCCTTGCTGGCCAGAGTATGGATGAGTGGAGATGGGCTTTGGTGTTAATGTGGATATCATGGCCACTTTCATTTTCCGCAGAGCACCCTTCTGTGGCATCAGCGCACTCATTTATAGGATGCCAGCATGAGCTTCAACCTTGTAGAGATGGATGATGGTTTCCAGGAGTTTGGCATGTTAGTACTGTTTCATGCACTGAGGGTAGATGATGCTATTTCTTATTTGACATAGTGCACCAGCACTGTCTGTGGCAATATGAGTGTGTTCATTATCAAAGCAGCAGCAATTCCTGCTAGCTCGGCTCTGTTTATACTGTTGATGCTTGTCCCTCCAGGATTTCCTGTGGTGATTTTGATAAATTGAGGATGGCACACACCAGCTCCAATAGACTGAGATCCATTTTCTTTGTTTGTAATGCAACTCCCATCTGTGAAGGCTCACTCTTTCCAGTTAGGTGCCTTGAGTTCTAGCAAGCGCTTTTGTTGTATATGATGGGAGGGTACCTGTCTGTAATGTAGCGCTTTTGTTGCAAATATTTGCATCGGTACCTATGTTTCTTGGGTCTTTGGGAAACATACCTATTTTTGCCATTCTTGGCAGTATCCTTTCAATTGGCGATTCAAGAAATGCCTGCGTTTTAAAAATTCCAGATTACTGCTGGTGATAGGTTTTGTTTTATTTTTCCAAACCAAGATGTGTTGTTTGTAATAAGTTGCTCTTTGGCAGCTTTACTAAGATGCGTATGCCCAATGTTGCCTCTGGCAGGGGTGGTGTTTTGCTTTGCTGGTAGAGGAGTGACATGTAGCGCACTCATTTCCAAGAATAGTGCAAACACCCTTGTTGTCAGGGCATCTTTTTGAAGAGGGTTGGTGCTATTTTTCATTCAGTTTAAGAGAAGTAGGAAGGTAGGGGTGGCCTCTGGGTTATTATTCAAGGGAGATATGATAGCATGTTGCATCTGCCTTGAATACCCAAGAGGCAACCGTCTAGCCTGCCAGTCTCCTGATCCCCATTGATCTTTGTCTTTTTGGTTATGGTGGGGAGTTCTACGACACCCAGTACTAAAGTGGCTCCTTTCCCATCGTCCACAAGGAATGTTTTTTTGCTGCCAGTGTATCTTATACTGAGGAAGGGCATACGTTGCTTGACTATGACATAAACTAGCAAAAATAGGGTGCATGCCTCTTCATATCTTTCCCATTAATTAAATCAAAACTAAATTAAAATTAAAACATGTTCTTTAGAGTCTCTCTGGCACCTTCAGCCAGAAACAGTGCCACATTCTTTATGCTTTGTATGTTTCGCACTCTCTAAGTACCACAGCCCCTTTTTCGCACTCTCTTAGTATTACAGCCTTTTTTCCGCACTCTCTAGTACCACAGCCATTTTTTCTGCACTCTCTAGTACCACAGCTATTTTTCGCACTCTCTTAGAACCACAGCCATTTGTTTGCACTCTCTTAGTACTACAGCCATTTCTTTGCACTCTCTTACTACCACAGCTATTTTTCACACTCTCTTAGCACCACAGCCATTTTTCACACTCTCTTAGTACCAGCCATTTTAAAGCAACCCATGCTATTATGATGGCTTTGGACGCCGTGATCCAGCCAGCTTCCTTTTTATGCTCATCATAGGTACCAGCCAGCTCTGAACGTTATGGTTTCAAGTAGCTGGGGGGCGCCCAAGGCGTTTTCCAAGGGCTTCAATCCAGCAGAGGTGAACCTGTCAAGCATGCGTAATGTGTGCTCAGACTCTCTGAATAATTAGGGTGAAATGGAATTCACAGCTGGGGTAGACCAAAAGCCTCTTTCTAGGGCTTCGACGCAGCAGAGGGGAACCAATCAAGTATGTGCACTACTGTTGTGCTTTATCTATGCTCAGATTGTGGAAGCACTTTATAGTACATAAATAATGTTGGCATATCTGGTGTAAATGCAAGGCCTTGTACAAAAGGGCCAGGGCAGCAGTTGGTGCGTTGAGTCATGGTTTGACTAAAGTCACTTAATGGTTACAATGGTTACAATGGTTACAATGGTTACAATGGTCACAATGGTTGCAATGGTCACAATGGTTACAATGGTTGCAATGGGGGGTGACCCAAATTTACTAAAGCATCATCTATCGGGCTCCGAAACGAATTCAGGGCAGCAGTTAGTGCGTTGTTTCATGGTTTGACAATGGTTACAATGGTTACAATGGGGGGTGACCTTCAGCCAGGTTGTTTGGCTGATTGGCTGCTGACTGGTCTCGGCCAGCCACAAATAAATCCATAAAAAGCTCAGCTTGTTTCATGGTTTGACTAATGTCACTAAATGGTTACAATGGTCACAAGGGGGGGTGACCTCCAGCCAGGTTGTTTGGCTGATCGGCTGCTGACTAGTCTAGGCCAGCCACAAATAAATCCATAAGAAGCTTAGCTTTTTTCATGGTTTGACTAGAGTCACTAAATGGTTACAATGGTTACAATGGTTACAATGGTTACACTGGTCACAATGGTTACAATGGTCACAATGGTCACAATGGTTACAATGGCTTCAATGGTCGCAATGGTTGCAATGGTTACAATGGTTACAATGGTTGCAATGCTTACAATGGTTACAATGGTTACAATGGTCACAATGGGTGCAATGGTTGCAATGGTTACAATGGTTACGATGGTTGCAATGGTCACAATGGTTGCAATGGTTACAATGGTCACAATGGTTACAATGGTTACAATGGTTACAATGGTTACAATGGTTACAATGGTTACAATGGGGGGTGACCCAAAGTCACTAAAGCATCATCCATCGGGCTCTGAAATGTTTCATCGTTTGGAGCATCTAATTGCACATCATACTGCACCAATTCAGCCTAACTTACATGTTGTTGCATACTGCACCACCCTAGCCTAACTTACATGTTGTTGTGCATACTGCACCACCCCAGCCTAACTTACATGTTGTTGCATACTTTACCACCCTAGCCTAACCTATATGTTAATTTGCTTCTTATCTACCTTAGGTATTTAAACTGAAATGACCCGAGTAAGACGTGTGCAGCATGTCAGTCGTTGTGCATCAGCAAGCCAGGGACTGTAGTTGTAACCCCTGCGTCTTTGATGAAGTACCTTTCAGGTTACACATGCAAAGGGGGTTTACAAAGGGGGTAACCGGCAGCCGCATACGTTGGTCTGATAGGCATTGCTGGATAAGCCAGCGTAAAGTAAACATGAGGTTGTAAAAAGTAAGAACTGGTCGCAGCCAGTGCCATTTTGTCCTCTTAGGAATGTGATATGTGAGAAATAATGACTGAATGATGAAAGGCAAAAACCTTTAAGGTCACAACTGTAAGGTCATGAAGACTCTAATTTAGTGCACGTGTTTTTGTAAATTGTGTGCGCTCGCTGAACGAATTGCCTCTGTGTGCGCGCAAAGGTCGATGAGCACTACGGGCACTCGCTTTACGTCTGGGATTGGGAGCAGCGCAAGCTGCTGCAGGAAATCGACACTGGTGCCGAGGGGGCCATACCTTTAGAGGTGCGTAGGAATGCGCTGTTTTAGCAGTGGGCCATACCTTTAGAGGTGCGTAGGAATGCGCTGTCTTAGCAGATGCCATACCTTTAGAGGTGCGTAGGAATGCGCTGTCTTAGCAGGGGGCCATACCTTTAGAGGTGCGTAGGAATGCGCTGTCTTAGCAGATGCGGTTGTGTTGTCTTAGCAGATGAGCCCCGCCAATTGTCCCTGTGTTCCTATGTTTGAACTGTTGCTGATACCCATCGATTTTTTTTTGGCGAAGCCCCAGTCATGGGGCGCAGCCCCTAGGTTTGGCATGTTTCACGCCTGAGTTCCCACCAGGGCACGCAGGCCCGCCCAGCGCACCCCCCGCCCCCAAAACTTGCAAGGCATTTTAGATTGACTAAACACGCAGCCCTGCGGTGTCAGGGGATGGGGAGGGGCGGTGGAAGTGCTGCTGGGCGCACCGTGAAAATGAAAATTATTCACAACAGTGTGCGCAGGCCCGCCCATCATACCCCCCGCCCACAAAACTTGCACAGTGACCCAGACTTACAAATCAGGCAGCCCTGCGGTGCCAGGGGTAGGGGAGGGGCAGGGGGTGGTGCTGCTGGGCGCAGTCTCAAACGAGTTTTGTAAAAGTTGAGACTCAGGGCCTGGCCTGAGCCACGCAGCCAACGTCCAGGTCTGAAACTTGGCAGGCAGGCCAAGTAAAACTTTTTGTCGGGGCATACAAGTTTTGGTGACCGGGGGTGCAGTGAGTAGTGCTGTGGAAAGAAGTGACTCAATGTTTGGTAGCTGGAGGAAGCTGCCCGGCGCTCAGCCCAGCTTATGCCCCCCGAACATCATCTGACCGCACAGGCGTGGACAGGAGACTTTTTTGAGCGTGCCGGCTGGGTCCGGGGCCAAGTAGAGGCGGGACGAAAAGTTCGCTGCTCCATGCAAGCACACGACTGGGTGTACGGAATTCCATAATTCAAGTTGCAAGGGACCTAAAATTATATTTTTAATGACGCGATGACGATGGGAGCGTGTTCTGAGAGGATGCGAGTCTCCATGTTTGACTGACAGATGTGAGCAGGTTGAAGGCATGCATGCACGCGCACACGCGCGCACACACACACACACGCACACACACACATACACACACACACACACACACACACACAAACACACACAAACACGCACGCACGCAGGCACACACGCACGCACATACGCACGCATGCACACACGCACACGCGCGCACACACACACACACACACACACACACACACACACACACAAACACACATGTATAAGCACGCACAAAGCACACGCAAGTTGCCAGTTCACAGCGCAAAAGGCTTCGCCAACTTTTCAGCATCGCTTGCGATGCTTCCCCCTACTTGTCTTTTCTTTGGTAGAGGATTTTTACGGTACCTGGTACCAAAGTGGCTTTCTTCCACTTAATGATTAATGTGGGAAGTGGTTTTTCGTGCCTGCGTAGTTTTTTCTTTTTTCTTTTCTTGCATGATCTGTGCAACGCCTGAGTGTCAAAAGCAGCATTGTGGTCCCCATCAATAATTTTCTTCTTTTAGCTATGGCAATCTGTGCGTGCTTGCACGTAATAAAAAGAGGCTCCATTTTCCAGTCACCGGAAAGAACTGTCTTCACCGCCCACGTAATCTGATCTGCATGGTTTCATCTTGAGCGTTGATTGCTTTATTTCTAACTCTACATCATCTACACCATTGTGGCTGCATGCACTGCCTGCGCAGTGTTGAACTACACACTCACTGCCTCCCCTGAACTGTACCCATTGATTGGATTACACACTCACTGCCTCCCCTGAACTGTACCCATTGATTGGATTACACACTCACTGCGTCCCCTCAACTGTACCCATTGATTGGATTACACACTCACTGCCTCCCCTCAACAGTACCCATTGTGGCTGCGTTCCTTGCCTGTGTCATGATTCCCCCCCTTCTTCTGCAACACCAATGTGGCTGTACTCCCTGCGTGTGCCGTGATTCCCCCCCATTTTCTGCAACACCATTGCGGCTGTACTCCCTGCCTGTGTCGTGATTCCCCTTTTTTTCTGCAACATCATTGCGGCTGTACTCCCTGCCTGTGTCATGATCC
>Ga0307942_1002157_pt1:0-10000 | contig 15878 bp, 11 predicted proteins | sample OrgLakmetagen175_FD_201846 | JGI IMG/M metagenome (GOLD analysis project Ga0307942, IMG submission 201846) | Saline water microbial communities from Organic Lake, Antarctica - #175 | ecosystem: Environmental > Aquatic > Non-marine Saline and Alkaline > Saline | place: Antarctica: Organic...
TCTCTCTCTCTCTCTCTCTCTCTCTCTCTCTCTCTCTCACTCTCTCACACACACACACACACACACACACACACACACACACACACACACACGCACGCACACACGCACGCACGCACACACTTGCACACTCACGCGCGAGCACGCACGCGCATGCATGCGCATGCACACTCACACTCACACGCACACACACACAAGCACACACACACACACGCACACACACACTAAACACACACACGCACACACACACACACGCACACACACACACATACACACACACACACACAAACACATGCTCACGTACACATAAATGCACACGCCACCCAGGGAAAAAAACGGCCCATGCAGTCTCACCCCATCAAATCATGTCCATCCAAGTTGAGGCTTCTTCCCTCTGCCCCCGCGGCTCCCCCGGATTTAGACAACAGAGTGACCGCCCACAAGCTTTGTGCCTTAGGTCACTGGAGTGAAGAAGCTGGGGTGAGTGGAGAATATGCTCAGAGCGACAGAGAGTAATGCGCTGCAATAATGGCCAACAGAGCTGCACAGCACGACACAGCTCAGTACGGTAGCCTCGACCTGCACTTCAGCCAAGAGAACATCATTACAACAACCAAAAGAGCGGTTACATGCAGCATGCTGGAGGTCATACACCAACCGTCATGCACAAACGTCTTGCCTGTTCTCCTCCCCTCAATGCTTGCCTCCCACACAGACTCACCTGTTCAGCTTTGCTGATGTGCAAGTCACGAGCCGTGGTGATCAAGTGTCAAGCAGCCTTTCTACGATTGGCATGTGGGCACATGACGGCGCAATCACCGACCTTCAGGTATCATGGCTGGCAAGGTATCAGGGCTGGGAATCTGAGCATGAAGTCCACATCGTCCAAGGTGCACACAGCAGAGTTTGAAAGATGCTGCGCACATCTGAGAGATCGCTTGCTTTATAAGAGCAATGGCTGCATAGTTGCAAACGCTGCGTTATCAGGCTTGCATGCTGGATAGCATATGGACGTTGCTTGCCCTCAGCAAGCCAGGGGTGTGCTATCGCTACGAGCGTGTTCTTAATCTGCCCCAAACCTTTAAAGCCCCCGCTCAGACCCCATCTCTGGCAAAATGGGACACGGCTAAATTTGATTGAGGCGTGTATGGATTGTATGTGCATTTCACACCCCCTTTTTATGCCAGCAATTCCTTCCTCAGATTCTGAATCGGCGCCTCCTCTCCTCCTCCTCCTCCTCCTCCTCCTCCTCCTCCTCCTCCTCCTCCTCCTCCTCCGCGTACAGGTGTGCGATTTGGGGCACAACAACGAGGTCCAGGTGGTCATCTCCTCCAGCAATGGCTCTTTGGTGCTGGGTCGGCTGATGCTACCACGCGCACCAGGAACAGAGCTAGATGAAGTGCAGGTGCGAGGACACGGATAGTGCAGGGATTGAACCATGGGCAGAGCTAGATGAAGTGCAGGTGCGAGGCCACGAATAGTGCAAGATGAAGCGCAGGGATTGAACCATTGACATAGCTAGATGAAGTGCAGGTGCGAGGCCACGGATAGTGCAAGATGAAGCGCAGAGATTGAACCATTGACAGAGCTAGATGAAGTGCAGGTGCGAGGCCACAGATAGTGCAAGATGAAGTGCAAGGATTAAGCCATAAATCCATAAACCATCCATTAAACCATTGACAGAGTCAGATGAAGTGCAGGTGAAAGGCAAGTAGTGAGTAGGTGCGAGACTTCTGGAGGCCGTTTTCATAGCCAAAAAAATAGGAGGTGCGGGAATTCCCAAGCTAGCTTTGCCGACAGAGTATCAGAGACCAATAACAGAGCATTGTTGTGTGTGGTTGTAGGATCAGTTTCGAGCTAGAGGGAAGATTCAGAATCCATCTTGCTAATAATCAACGTAACACATTTTGCATCAATTCGACAAATGGTTATAGGATCAGTTTCGAGCTAGAGAGAAGATACATAATCCATCTTGCTAATAATCAACGTAACACATATTGCATAAACTCGACAAATCCAGAATGTGTATCAGGGGTACCCTGGTCACGCGTTCCTGAACAGGGCTTGAGTGCAGTCAGAGATCCAGCAGGACACACAAGAGCTTGTTGCACATCCTGCCTGCAAGTCCTGGACCTGCCTAGTCAAAAAGGACAAGGCACTCCCAGCTATGCCTGTACTTGCACAGGGGCTATGCACTATATGCACTCCTGCTCATGAGCGCAGACGAGCCCTTGGCTCTGTCCGCACCTGACTGAGGTGTGTCTGTTGTATCATCCTGCTGCCTGCAGATCCTGGACGAGCCCTCGGCTCTGTCCGCACCTGACTGGAGTGTGTCTGTTGTATCATCTTGCTGCCTGCAGATTCTGGAGGAGCCCTCTGCTCTGTCCGCGCCTGACTGGAGTGTGTCTGTTGTATCATCCTGCTGACTGCAGTTCCTGGAGGAGCCCTCTGCTCTGTCCGCACCTGACTGGAGTATGTCTGTTGTATCATCCTGCTGCCTGCAGTTCCTGGAGGAGCCCTCTGCTCTGTCCGCGCCTGACTGGAGTGTGTCTGTTGTATCATCCTACTGCCTGCAGATCCTGGACGAGCCCTCTGCTCTGTCCGCACCTGACTGGAGTGTGTCTGTTGTATCATCCTACTGCCTGCAGTTCCTGGAGGAGCCTTCTGCTCTGTCCGCACCTGACTGGAGTGTGTCTGTTGTATCATCCTACTGCCTGCAGTTCCTGGACGAGCCCTCTGCTCTGTCCGCACCTGACTGGAGTGTGTCTGTTGTATCATCCTGCTGCCTGCAGATCCTGGAGGAGCCCTCCGCTCTGTCCGCACCTGACTGGAGTGTGTCTGTTGTATCATCCTACTGCCTGCAGATTCTGGAGGAGCCCTCTGCTCTGTCCGCACCTGACTGGAGTGTGTCTGTTGTATCATCCTGCTGCCTGCAGATCCTAGACGAGCCCTTGGCTCTGTCCGCACCTGACTGGGGTGTGTCTGTTGTATCATCCTGCTGCCTGCAGATCCTGGAGGAGCCCTTGGCTCTGTCCGCACCTGACTGGAGTGTGTCTGTTGTATCATCCTGCTGCCTGCAGATCCTGGACCTGCCCACGGAAGAGGACAAGCCTCAGCTCCTCCCTTCCCTGCACCTGCACAAGGGCGCCATTGCATCAGTTGACATTCAGGCTGAGAGTAAGGTGACAACGGGGGGAGGGGGTGTCTTCTTAAATTGTCAATCAAGAAGGACATGCGGTTCCAAGCTAAGGTGTTAAAGTCACTGTTGGCTACAACAGCTGCTGGTCCATGAAAGAATTAGGCCACGGCTTCACACAATGTCTCCTGATTTCAGTCATGGGGGCGCGTTTGGAGCTGATTCAGGCAATGCGCTTGTCGCGAGAAATGCTGCACCAGCAATTCCGAGTGTGTGGACACCACAAAGTGGCACGATAGCCACCATTGCTCATGCAACCCCTCACTACAAATGACAGCCCTCCTGCCGGTACACATACCCTTATTGGAAGTCAATTCATGCCCCAAACATGCACAAATCATGCTTGATCGCCAGTTGTGCGTACGCACGCAATTTGGCATGCGCTTACGCAATGTGACTGACATATGGAGGAACAGGCTCAAACTCAGAGCTGGCCAATGTATTTGCAACGCTTCAGCAAGGGAATGATTAAGCGGCTGTCCTTGGAATCCATTGTGTGTCTGCAATTCAAAAGAAATACAAAATACAGCTACAGCTGCTTCTCCCTGCCCCTGTGAATTTGTGCGCACCGATTTCTGCATACGCACCAATTTTATGTATGTGTACCAAGTTTGCTAGCATGCACACGTCTTACGTGCGTGCCTGTGTGCGCATAAGATGTGTGTGTGTGTATTTGTGTGTGTGTGTTTGTGTGTGCGTCAATGTATGCAACAAAGTAATTACAATGTGCATATATTTCCTCATTTGTGTAAGCAACTCTGCATGTAGGGGCACCGATTTCATGTGTGTTTCCGTCTGTACCAATGAGTATGCTTGTGCGCTTGCATCAATTCCATGCATGCTTAGGCGTTGCTGACAGTGGGGGCTGACGGAGCAATCTTCGTGAGCCGCCCAGAGGCGGGCGCCCAAGGGAGCATGTGTGTCAAGCGCAGCCCCTTAGGCTGCGTGTCTTATACTAGCGGCCGATGGGCGGACACAAACACATTCGCCACGGTGGGTCGTTGCCCCACACTCTGATCTCAATTTCCTGAACAAGTGCTCACTGTCCTACACTCCAGGCCTGCGCTTCTTTTCCTTCAGAATACGCGCCTATAGCAATGCTAAAAGCTGATTTGCCACCGTTGGATGCCGATTTTGTATTGGATGCTAATTGGATGCTAATGCATTGGATGCTAATGCATTGGATGCAATTGGAAGCTTATTGATTGCTAATGCAATGCAATTGGATGCTAATTTGCCACCGTTGGATGCCGATTTTGTATTGGTTGCTAATGCATTGGATGCAATTGGATGCTTATTGAATGCTAATGCAATGCAATTGGATGCTAATTTGCCACCGTTAGATGCCGAATTTGTCGCAAGGTTTGGCATGCACAGCTCTCGCTGCCCCTCAGCATGAGCATCCGTGACGTCCATCTCCTCCTCCTGTTGGCACACTTATTCAAGTATGTGTGCACGCATGTTGCATACTTCTTCAAGTTGCCTGAAAACTGCACTGACAGAGCTTCAGACAGAGGTTGGTGTAGAAATATCACAGCACTCATCGGCCAGACAGGCAGTGGGTCTGCGGAGGCCGCCTGTCAGACCGCAGTAATTTCTTCCCAATACTGATTTCTTCCTATTACTTACTGAGTACTGACTTCTTCCCAATTCCCAATACTCAGTGACACGTCCATCTGGCATTCTATCTCTTATGTTCAGGCAAGTGCCTTGGGCGGCTTGCAGTTGTGGGATGTGCGTGTGGGGTCCAAACCTGTCGGCTCCTCCCTTCCTGAATGGGGTCCCACCGGGGTCCAAGCACCCCCACCCCCACCTGCATTCCTTGCCCCTGTTCTCTCACCTCACCACACGTCGAACGCTAGGAGCAAACAGAGGTGCGTTGCGTTGTGTGTTCGGCGAACACTGTTCGCTGTGGTAGAGCCGAAAAGCACATGAGTAGAGTTGGCCAGAACCGTATATATTCACCGTATATGACCGATTTTCCTGCCAATAATACCGTATATACACCGTATATATATGGTTCTGGCCAACCCTACATATGAGAGGTGTGTGCAGTCGCGGTCTCACAAAGGAGTGTTCAGGTGTATTTGCGCAGGCAGACACTAAGCACTGAAGTATGTATACTGAATAGGGAGCGCACAGAGATTGATGTATACTGAGACTGCTCATCTCACCGGCTGTTGTGTCCACTGAATAGGGAGCGCACAGCGCTTTGATGTATACTGAGACTGCTTATCTCACCGGCTGTTGAGTCTACTGCTTGGGCAATAGAATACATCAAGATGTTGAATGCTGCAGCCATGCCAAATACAAAGGTGCTACGCAAGCGACCAAAGATACTTCCCACATCAACTTAGGAAAAAATGCCACATGTGCCACTCCTGTGTGCTGTGTTGATCGTTTGTGTGTGCCAGGTAGCGGAATTGTACCTGTCTGCTCCATGCTAATGATTCATGCGTGCCAGACAGAGTTATCAATAGGGCAGCCCCAGGCGGCTACTGTACAACTGGTTTGCTGTCCTTGTTGCTTGCTTTTTTCCAGTGATAAATTCTGTGGTTGAACCCCCCCAAATAATGAGCTGATTGTGCAATCCTTGCTATTGCTCAAGCTGCTGCATGTATGATTGACCCATCTGTTCCTGAGATTTGCCCAGTGTACACTCCTTCTGCTGTTCAACCGTACGCCACCATTCTTGCCAAAATCCGTCAGACCTGTCTCTTGAACAGTGAAGTGTGCTGTGCAAGTGTATGTGTGTGTGTGTGTGCTGTGTGTGTGTATGTGCCTGTGTGTATGTGCGTGTGTGTGTGCGCTTCATCAGTCATGCCACCCCTGGCTTCCTACCTGCCTACCTACCTACCTACCTACCTACCTACCTACCTACCTACCTACCTACCTACCTACCTACCTACCTACCTACCTACCTACCTACCTACCTGCCTGCCTGCCTGCCTGCCTGCCTGCCTGCCTGCCTGCCTGCCTGCCTGCCTGCCTGCCTGCCTGCCTGCCTGCCTGCCTGCCTGCCTGCCTGCCTGCCAGCCTGCCTGCCTGCCTGCCTTCCTTCCTGCCTGCCTGCCTGCCTGCCTGCCTGCCTGCCTGCCTGCCTGCCTGCCTGCCTGCCTGCCTGCCTGCCTGCCTGCCTGCCTGTGATTGCTTGATGCCTGCCTACCTACCTGCACATTGATGCACGTGTTCATTAGTAAGCACTGACACACATAAGCACACATTGCACATGAACACCTATGCACACACATACACACACGTAAGCACACATTGCACATGAACACCTATGCACACACATACACACACGTAAGCACACATTGCACATGAGCACCAATGCACACACACACACACACACACACATTGCACATGAGCGCCTATGCACACACACACATTGCACATGAGCGCCTATGCACACACAAAACACTTTTGAATCGTATTTCAGATATACGGCTCCAAGCCTCCTGCTGCTGGCAAAAAGGGGCAGCAGGCACCTGTCAGCTCTGCTGCAGCGCTTCGCGAGTTTGTGGTCACCGCCAACATCAGCAAGCGTGTGTGTTCAGGTGTGTATGTGTGTGTGTGTGCCTGTGTGTGTGTGTGTGTGTGTGTGTGTGTGTGTGTGGTCTCCGCTAACATCAGGCGTGTGTGTTCAGGTGTATTTGTATCTGTGTGTGTGTGTGTGTTCACCGGTAACATCAGGCGTGTATGTTCAGATATATTTGTATCTGTGTAGGTGCAGGTGTGTTCAGGTTTGTGTGTGTGGGTGCGTACGTGCATGTGTGTATTTGTGCATGTGTGTATTCGTGCATTGTGTGTGTGTATGTGTGTGTATATATGTGCTTTGTCGGCGAGTGGAGAGGAGCGCAGTTAAACGCACATGATTGCACACATACACATACACATGCACGCATACATACAAACAAATAAGCACGTACACACATACACACATACAAATGAACATGTGCACATGCAGTTGTGGACACCAACAATGCAGCAGGCACAGGCACAGGCACTGGCGTCGTTCCTCCTGCTCCGACCACCACAAAGTACCCAATGTTCATGGACGAAAACATATCGTCCTTCTTCAGACGCCTCTCCTGGTCACCTGATGGTGTGTGCGTGCGTGTGTGCGTGCGTGTGCATGCGTGTGTGTTAGCATGCGAGAGGGTACGTGTGCATCTGTGTGCATGCATGTGTGTGTTAGCATGTGAGTGTGTGTGTGTGCATTCTGTGTGCATTAGCGTTAACGTGTGAGTCTTTGTGTGCACGTGCATATACGAGTGTACAAATTTGTGTATGTGGTCACTGTTTGTCCTTATCAATGTGGGAAGTGCGTTTTACTGTCTGCTCCTACTGGCAGGCAGTAAAAGGCCACTTCCCCCATACCAGACGTGTACTTTCCAGTACTTTTGTCAGCTCTCATCAGGAGCCGGTTTCAGGTCAAGCCTGCAACCCTCCTGATCCCAAAGATTTATTTCTTCTTCTTTTCGGTGGAAGGAATTGACGGTACTCGGTACCAAAGAGGCTCCTTTTCCTTCGTTAATGTGGGGGGCGGTTTTCACTGCCTGCTTTAGTTTCTTCTATACCCCATCGAGAGAGACGCGCCGCGAGATCTACGACTCCTTCTCCTTGTCCTTAGGAACATCATTCAGGGCGTACACGTCGGCGTCAAAGCGAGAACGAAGCAAATGAATGAGTTTGATGTCATCATCTGCTGGAAAAGCTCTATGAACAATAGAAACGGGGTGATTTGTGAGTTCAGTGTCTGATCTATATTCGATGAAACTCTCCTCTGATCTATTCGATGAACCTCTCCTCTGATCTATATTCGATGAAACTTGTCGCGAGGGACGCTGAACCATGGACGAGGAGGGGAGTATTTGTGCATCTTCCAAGAACATGGTCAGTCCTATCAAACTTTACAGTGCGCGAGAGATCTGAGGAGCGGTTGGGGATACATCACGATAGTGTTAGGTGACGAAAAAGGGACGGATGTTTTCGTTCATCACTCGGGTCTGCCTTTGGGACAATTAGTTTCGATACACGATGGAGTTTCCAACACCAGTTTTGACCAGTGAGGGAAGGTGCTTGGTGTTTCAAGTTGGGACGATGACCCCAGTTTCCGTACGTGATCACTACCTGCCTGTCTGCAATGTTTTTGCAACGTTTGGGTTGCAGTTAGGAATTCTCTCGCCCACTCGGTGGTGCTCTCAGGTGAGAGACCACCAATAACATTGCAATTTTTGCTTTAAAATCTGCTGTTGTTGCTGCCTACACCCAGCAAAGTAACTTCGAATGAACTTGTGAGCATCTGTGCTCTCTAATCGCTAATCTGTACACTTTTGCTCAGGAATCAATTCTGGTCGCTGCAATATACACCCAGCAAAGTACATTTGAATGAACTCATGAGCATCTGTGTGTGAGCTCTCTAATCGCACAAAGGCTCCCGCCCTCCCAACTTACGTACGCACCTCTGAACACTGCCGTAAGGATACGTGCCCTCTTTTTGCCCACAGGTTCCTTCCTTGTGGTGCCCACTGGCCTGCACAGGCAAGACCCCAACTCAAATACCGTCACGCCCACCACCTACATTTTTGCCAGAGGCGACTGGTGAGGGACTGACTGTGTGTGTGTGTGTGTGAGTGTCCATGAGTGTGTGTGGGTGTGTATGTGCGCATATTTGAGTGTGTGTGTGTGTGTGTGCATGAGTGTGCGTCTGTGTGTTGCGTCTGATTGATTGTGTATGTGCGTCCGTGTGTGTATTTGTGTATGTCTGTGCAATTGTGTGCGTGTGTGTTCTAGTGTTTTCGTGCCTGAAACTGCTTCCACCTGCACCCTAGCCTGGTGTACGTGCTGTGTTGCACTCAAAAAAGTCTTGCACACAATATTTGTGAAATTAACAAGATTGGACTGGTCACACCCTCACACATCAGCCCAATGATCTACGCTTGCAATCACTCTCGGATCTGTGTGGAACGCTCTATGCAATTGATACTGGGTAGTTTAAGCATAACACACACACACACACAAAACATACATACACACACAAACTCACAAAGTCACAAATCTACACCACACACACACAGGCTTGCACCCAAAGCCCACCTGCCAAGCGCGGCCGGCCGTGCCCCTGCCATCACCCTCATACTTACGCGTCCCTATCCTGACCACACACACACACACACACACACACACACACACACACGCACACACACACACGCACACACACAGGTCTTCACCCGTAGCCCACCTGCCCAGCGTGGCTGGTCGTGCCCCCGTTGCTGCACGCTTCTCCCCCGTACTGTACGCACTCCTACCCACCTCCTCTGCCAACAACAGTGCCCACCACCCTGCTGCTAATGTCACTGCTGCTGCTGCTGCTGCTGGTGCGGGTGCTGGTGTGGGTGCGGGTGCGGGTGCGGGTGCGGGTTCTGCTGCAAGTGCTGCTGCTGGTGGTGATGATAGCAAGCAGCCCCATTCCCAAGTCCCTGCACCACCTGCATCTCCACCACCACCTTTGTCAGCAGCAGCAGCAGCAGCACCAGCGACAGAAGCAGAAGCAGCGCCAGCAGCAGCCATGCCGGCAGTAGCAACAGCGGAAGCAATGGCACAAGCTGAAGCAGCAGCGCCAACTGCAGCAGGGGAAGCAGCAGCAGGAGGAGGAGGAGGAGGAGGAGGAGGAGGAGGAGGAGGAAGAGGAGGTTTAGCAGCAGCAGCATCTCCAGAGGCTAAAGGCCAGCAAGGAGGTGAGTTGTGGGACCTTACCTGCGTACACACACACGCACACGCACACGCACACACACATACACA
>Ga0307942_1002157_pt1:12500-15878 | contig 15878 bp, 11 predicted proteins | sample OrgLakmetagen175_FD_201846 | JGI IMG/M metagenome (GOLD analysis project Ga0307942, IMG submission 201846) | Saline water microbial communities from Organic Lake, Antarctica - #175 | ecosystem: Environmental > Aquatic > Non-marine Saline and Alkaline > Saline | place: Antarctica...
AGCAGCTACAACAGCCACAGCCGCAGCAGCAGTGTGGGCGAGAGCAGGGATGTGCTTCCGGCAGCGCAGTGGCAGTGGGGGGCGAGGGTGCAGTGCCTGAGCAGCAGGCACAGCATACACAGCACGCGCAGCAGGGTAGCCAGGCAGCAGTGCCAGCACGACGCCGCGTGCAACCAATGGCCGTGGCCCCTTCTCAAAATGGTGGTAGTAGCGGTGGTGGTGGTGGTGGTGGTGGTGGTGGTGGTGGTGGTGGTGGCGGACAGCAGCGGCCTCCTTCCTTTTCTGACACAGAAACTCACCCGGCGCCCACAACAGCAAAACAAGGAGGAGCACAAGGCGAACCAGCAGCAGCAGCCTCACAAGCAGCGCCGTCCCCCTCTGCTGCTACTCCTTCAGCACCAGCAGCAGCGGCAGCAGCGCCCCGCCTTTCCATCGCAGCCATGGCCGCCCAGGCAGGCCTCGCCCAGGCAGCCAAGAGCAGAGCCCCGGCCTCCCCTGCGACTGGGGGGGAGGAAGGAAAGCAGGCTAAGCGGCCGCGTTTTGAGTAAGAAGTGAAGCTTGTTTTGGCTTACACAGCCGTGTATATTATGGCTCAGACAGCCACGATTTGAGTACGAAGCTTAATATGGCTCAGGCAGCCGCGTATACAGGAAGGAGGAGCAGGCAGAGTGCCGTCGGTTTGCATACAGTGAAACCTTTCAACTCCGGCAGCCGTGCACAGGGGGAGGGGGAGCAGGCAGGGCGGCAATGCTTGAGCATGATGTTTGATGAACGGTTTTGATGTTAGGCAGTCAAGAGAGGAGGAGCTCCCCGTTTTTCTTAAGCAACGCGGGGGGTAAGGCATGTTGATACAAAGGCCTGAGGATTGTAGCATTGTAGCAGCAGCAGCAGCAGCAGCTTGAGTTGGAAAGACCGTATTAGACGCAGGGCAGGCTGTGTGTTTTGTATTTTATTTACAGTGTTGTGAGGGATTAGAAGTAGGGGCTGATTGGGTCAGCACTTGACATCAGAGCTTGTTGGAGAGCAAGCAGCTTGTGTGCATGAATCCCTACTTGTTTCTTAGCAGTGACCTCATTGTTTACGTCAGAAATATCTGTGTGCGCTACCGACTAGCTGTTTTCCTTTGCTGTTATAGCTGTCTGTCTTTTCAAATGCTATCGCATTGTCTGACTAAAGAAGGGGGAAATCTGTCAAAACAAACCACCGTCACTGCAAAGCATAGGACACAGCACGTCAACCAAAGGGCCCTCACTGATTGAGCGTGGCAAATCAGAGCGCATGCAGTGTAATACTGTAGTACTAATACTACCGACTTGGAAGAGGACAGGATGCGCTGTGTCTGTAGTCCTGGCACCGTCCAAATAAAGCGAAGCCACACAGCATCCAACCTGGCAAATCGAAAGAAGGAGGGCTCATAATATCATAATGTTTAATGGGGATCAGATGGTTGGGAGGCAGAGGCCTGCACATCACCAGAAGTAATACCATATGCATATTTATGGGGTTCGTGATTTATGTCGCCTCTGGTTTGTATGATCTTCATAGCAAATCTATTGCTTAGAAGGCTGAGTGCTACGACTTGTAGACCTATAACTTGAGGCTGTGGAAGTAGATTTTGTATTCTCAGGCGAAACGCTCAGTTGGAAAGCTTGTAGTTACAAAATTGTTGTACCCGAGGCCGGTGACGCACGCAATCAAGAGACACCCAAATAAAGCTGCATGCTAGTTTTTCTGTTATACTGCCCAAGAACAGCCCGTCACACCCTATGCCCCGCAGTTTGTAAATAGCAAGGGTGCATGACATTATACACCAAATCAGACAATAACTACAATGCCATTTTCTAGCCCAGTGCATAGCCAGCAAGAACACTCAATAATTTACGGGTGGCGCCTGCACACCATACTGCCGCTTCTTGAGGATCCTTGTCAACGTGTGCGTGTGTAGGCGTGTGTGTGTGTGCTTGTGTGTAAAAGTAAAGTAAAAGTCTACGCTGGAAGTCACCAGCGTGCATTAAGGAAGTCACCAGCGTGTGTGTATATGTTTGTGTGCGTTTGTGTTGTATGTGAATGTGTAGGAGTGTGTGTGTGTGTGACGTTTTACATACGCAGCCTAGCAGTCGCACGTTTTGACTGATGGCTTTATCTGTAAACTCTCTGTAAAATCTGTGTGTATGTGGGTAGTCTTGAAAGCCTAGTGACCTGTGGTCAGACCAGACTCTTCAAAATCGCGGGTTTGAATCCGCCTGGTAGCGTGAGTACTTCGCTATCTGACAGCAACGTCTTGATTTCCTTAATCCATACTTGTGCCACAAAAGTGGCACTTTTTCACCTGAACAGTGTCTACATGCAACATGCTTGTAGGTCGCCACTGGTCGTCCCTATGTGCCCAACTCATGGGCCGAAGACATTGATATGCTATCATGATGGGTGTGCAATGAGCGATTGTGTGAATGTGGGTGCGGCTACTAGCCGTAGTACTAGTATTTTCAGTCCTCATCATGATAGACATTCCTGGGTCATCATGATGTTATCCTGTTGATCTGTACTGGTTTTAACATTTTTACTGCTAGTCAGTAGTACTCAGTGGCTACTACTACTAGCAGTAGGTTACGTGAACTTGAGAACTCAACTTTTGAGTCAACTTGAACTTTGAACTTTGTTTAGTTTTTTGTAGTTAGTACATTTTTTTATATGGTATTTTCCAGTCTCCGAGAGTAATTTGAGGTTCTTACTTTGAATGATTAAAAATAATAATACATAAGACAGTCGACGCATAAAGAAGAGTGGAAGGCTCTATAGCAAGCAGTACTCAATAGCACAATATTAATTCATGCAGCGGTTGAAATCAACCCCTGGAGCGGTTGAAATCAACCGCGGTTGAAATCAACTGGAGTTGCGGTTGAAATCAACCGCTGAGCGATTGCACAACAGGTTGAAAAACCCTCGGTTGATTTCAACCGCTTCAACCGCACTTCAACAGAGGGCAGTTTTTTCTGACGTGGTGTTATCACCCCTGCATAGTTTTTCTTTACTTTTTTACTCTGTGTGTGTATGTGTGTGATTCCAGTTGCCACGCAGTACAGCGCTTGCTGCCAGAAAGCTTTGTAGCAACAGTCTTGATCACCATACGCACCTACATGATCTTTGTTGCATATGTCATATATCATGTATCGGAATACCAGAATCCCATTCTTATTCAGACGCTCCCTTCGTCAGCTGTCAGATCAGTTCACAGCAAAGTAGAAGACTTAGCACATCAGCGATGCAGATGCTAACAAGACAATTGCACTGTGTGACATCATTAGGCAGCATCATGTCATTGTCCTCACGGAGACACGTACAAACGAGTTAGATAGACTCATGACACATTTGCACAGC
>Ga0307942_1002159_pt1 | contig 15876 bp, 14 predicted proteins | sample OrgLakmetagen175_FD_201846 | JGI IMG/M metagenome (GOLD analysis project Ga0307942, IMG submission 201846) | Saline water microbial communities from Organic Lake, Antarctica - #175 | ecosystem: Environmental > Aquatic > Non-marine Saline and Alkaline > Saline | place: Antarctica: Organic Lake...
CCATTTGTCAGGCAGACTGTCGACGCGCGCTTAGAGGCTTAATCGATTAAGAAAGTATTCCTGAATTAAACAAAAAAACAATTAGAAGTTGAGGTGCAGTGTGTGAAAAGTGCCCTTAAGGGGTGAATTTGTCCATCACCCAGACATTCACATGCCGCCGGAGGCAACTGCTGAAGTGTGTAAACATATAATATAGAATTTGATTTCCATATATTTCAATGAATTCGCTCCCTTATCTATCCAACCGGCCTTGTCTCCAATCAGGTATCACCTGCAATAGCACACACACACACACATACACACACACACGCGTACACACGCACACACACGCACGCACGTACGCATGCAACGCACGCACGCACACACGCACACACGCACGCACGCACACACACACACACACACACACACACACACACACACACACACACACGCACGCACGCACGCACACACGCACACACGCACGCACAAACGCACGCACACACACACGCGCACACACGCACGCACGCACGCAAGCACAATTGCACACACACACACACACACACGCACACACACGCACACACCCACCCACGCTCACCTGCACGCACGCTTGCACGCACGCATGCTCGCACACACACACACACGCACACACATACATACACACACATACACATACACATACACACACATACACACACACACACACACACACACACACACACACACACACACACACACACACACAGACACACGCACGCACGCACGCACACACACACACGCACGTACGCACGCAAGCTCGCACGCATGTAGACAGGCAGGCAGGGACGCGCACACGCACGCATGCTTGCTCGCACGCATGCACGCATGCTCGCTCGCACGCACGCACAAGGGAATCACTGTACTCATTCATTCTTCCAGGCCCTTCTTGCAAGCGCCATTCGAGCCTAGTCCAAGCCAGCCGGGCTCTTGCTGTCCCTAAACCATCTGTGGGGGAGTGCTACGAAGTCGAATGCTCGCGTTTAGCCCTTGAGGGAAAGGTGTGCCTTTTATTTTGACCGCTTATTTCCTAAATCTTGCAATTAACTGCTCACACACTCAGCCCCAGCTCGTGCTGTATTCAATGCTGTACACAATACATCGCTCCGCGCAGGGCGTGTGCCTGTTGCCCCCCTCCAACTTTGTCATTTTGTGCAGCAGGTAGGGTTCCGTACTTATGTGGTTGAAAACCTCCAGGTCAGGCATGTACTCTGTGACGATCCTGGACGAATGTATTTTGTGCATACCCTGCTAGTATGTAAGGCTCTTTTTTTAGAACCTTGCTGGGTGTTCGATCTATGTAAAGCGCCTTGCTTGCAAGTAAGCATGCCTGGTTGAGAGCCGAAGCCTGTCTTGTTTAAGTTTAATTCTGTGGGGATAGGGCACTTTCCTGCTTGAGTTCCATTGCTTTGCTTATAAATAGGGTTGGCCAGAACCGTATATATACACCGTATATGACCGTATATTCGGTGATTTCCCTGCCAAAAATACCGTATATACACCGTATATATATGGTTCTGGCCAACCTTACTTATAAATTTCAAGGGCTGGTTACGTGTCATGACCCGTACATTTGTACGTCAATTTTCCAGCAGAGATATTGTCTTGTCAGGTGTTTGCAAACATGTCTTGACTGGCCCAAGCATGTCTTGACTGGCCCAAACATGTCTTGACTGGCCCAATTTTCCAGCAGAGATATTGTCTTGTCAGGTGTTTGCAAACATGTCTTGACTGGGTAAAGCATGTCTTGACTGGCCCAAACATGTCTTGACTGGCCCCAACATGTCTTGACTGGCCCAAACATGTCTTGACTGGCCCAATTTTCCAGCAGAGATGTTGTCTTGTCAGGTGTTTGCAAGCATGTCTTGACTGGCTTAAGCATGTCTTGACTGGCCCAAACATGTCTTGACTGGCTTTAGCATGTCTTGACTGGCCCAAACATGTCTTGACTGGCCCAATTTTCCAGCAGAGATATTGTCTTGTCAGGTGTTTGCAAACATACTCTCGATGTCTTGACTGGCCCAATATCCATCCAGCACGTGGAGGGCGCTGCATGTACTTGCAACGCAAATTTTCGGCACGTGCAGGGCGGTGCATGTTCTTGCAAAGCAATCATCACTAGGGTTGGCCAGAACCATATATATACGGTGTGTATATGGTATTTTTAACAGGTAAATCACAAAATTTACGGTCATATACGGTGCATATATACTGTTCTGGCCAACCCTAATCATCACACGTTACCATACACAGTTCCAAGCAACGCAACTTTTAATGTTCTGCACCATGCAGGGCGCTGCGTGTACTTGCAAATTACTCATTACATATGCACACAGTTCCAAGCAACGCAACTTTCTCTGTTCTGCACCACGCAGGGCGCTGCGTGTACTTACAAATTACTCATTACAAATTCACACAGTTCCAAGCAACGCAACTTTTTATGTTCTGCACCACGCAGGGCGCTGCGTATACTTGCATGACTCACTACAAATTCACACAGTTCTAAGCAACGCAACTTTTTCTGTTCTGCACCAGGCAGGGCACTGCATGTTCTTGCAAGTTACTCATTACACACTGCCACACACAGTTGTAAGCAACGCAACTTTTTCTGTTTTGCACCACGCAGGGCGCTGCGTGTACTTGCAAATTACCCATTACAAATTCACACAGTTTTAAACGATGCAACTTTCTCTGTTCTGCACCACGCAGGGCGCTGCCTGGGGAGAATCTCGTTGCTGTGGTGACCTCTGTCAAAAAAGGTGTGACGTCATAGGCGGGCGGTGTGGGCGTGTGACATTAAATAGAAGCATAAGAGCTTATTAAGGGGAGATGAGGGAAGGAGACGTAGTAGCGGACAACAATGAAAGATAACAACAAAAAAATGAATCTTGGCAGGCAAATAACATGAAACAAATTGGATGTATTGCGCTGGTCAAATTTTATTTGCTAAGTCTCACAAATGCTCTGATCAAACAGGCTACGCCGAGGCACGCAAGTGCTCTACCATCGCTTTCCGTCACAATAATGTGCCCCTGCACACACATGTTCTGATCAATCAGGCAATGCTGAGGCACGCAAACGCTTTATCATCGCTCCCCATCACAATTATGTGCCCCTGCACACACATGATCTGATTAATCAGGCTATGCTGAGGCACGCAAGTGCTCTACCATCGATCTCCATTACAATAATGTGCCCCTGCACACAAATGTTTCGACCAATCAGGCTACGCTGAGGCACGCAAACGCTCTACCATCGCTCTCCATCACAATTATGTGCCCCTGCACACACATGATCTGATTAATCAGGCTATGCTGAGGCACGCAAACGCTTTATCATCGCTCTCCATCACAATGATGTGCCCCTGCACACAAATGTTTTGATCAATCAGGCTACGCCGAGGCACGCAAGTGCTCTACCATCGCTCTCCATCACAATTATGTGCCCCTGCACACACATGATCTGATTAATCAGGCTATGCTGAAGCACGCAAGCGATCTACCATCGCTCCCCATCACTTTGCCGTGCCCCCACCCTGCCCACATTTTGGACCCTGTGGAGGGTGTACGTTGCAGGTAAGGTGGTGAGGCACAAGCGCACACACACACACACGCACACGCACACCTACACACACACGCACACACACACACACACACACACACAAACACACACACACAACACTCACACTCACACGCACACACACAGACGCACACATAGTTACGTACACATGTATGCATGCACATGCACACGCACATACACATATAATTAAATGTACAAACACACATACACAAAGAAAACACACCACTTTGTAGTGCCTTCGTCATACCCACATTTCAAACAATGCAGACACAAACACGTACATGCACAAAACACACAAAACACGATACAAATACAAAGACACGCAAACACAAACACGTTTACGCACGTACACATGCCCTTGCACATGAGTGCGTGCCGCGCTAGTGCATGCATACACGGACATTGCAGGACGGTATACATATATATATATATATATATATATATACAGGGATGGGTCATACGGCGTAGGCGTATTATACGTTGTATCGTATTTATCACGTATTTAACCATATTTCAAATTGCTCCGTATAATACAATTTTGGGCACTAAACGAAGTCCGTATGACCCATCCCTGTATATATATTTACCAGCCACCAATCTTGCACGTGTAAAGTGTGGTTGTACCAGCATCATGCCAAAACTTTTGCAAGGCACAAGTACATTAGCCACTTGTTTACAGATCACAACTCACAGCTTGCGCTAATCTGCCGTAAATTTTGGACATGAAGCTGCATATAGAGTGTTTCTGTATATGAAGCTGCAAATATATAAAGCGTTTCTGTACATGATGCTGCATATACAGCTGGAAATAGATCCCTGACTCAAGCTCTGACTGACCCTAAGCTTTCGCCATTTCTGTACATGAAGCTGCATACATAGCATCTCTGACTCAAGCCTTGACTGACGCTTTGCAGTCACTGGATTACGATGCGCAGCTGCAAGAGAAACAAAATCAGGTAGGCAAGTATGTGTGTGTGTGTGTGCGTGTGTGTGTTGTGTGTGTGCGTGTGTGTGTATGTGTGTGTTTGTGTGCGTGCGCATGTGTGTGTGTATGTGTGTGTTGTACATCTGCTGGCATGCCTCCTCTTGCGGCACCTGTCAATCAGTTAGGCGCCCATGTCTTAGATCAAGAAACAAGAATACAAGAACAAAATTGTGCAAGCCATGAAAACAACTCTATGCACGAACAAACTGTGCAAGCCATGAGAACAATTCAAACAAATTGTGCAAACCGTGAAAACAATTCAATAGGGTTGGCCAGAACCATATATATACGGTGTATATACGGTATTTTTGGCAGGGAAATCATCCATTATACGTTCATATACGGTGTATATATACGGTTCTGGCCAACCCTACAATTCAATGCAAGAACAAAATGGTGCAAGCCATGAAAACGATTCTCCACTTTTATTTGGGATAAAGCCCCACAGATACCACCCTGAATCGATTCGTAGGGATTGGATGAATTATTGCATTGCAAAGCTGATTCCATGGAGGTAGTGCACAGTAAACTGCAGGCAGACGTGTGTAGATTACAACTGACAGGGGAGTGATTTTCATGGCCTGTTTATTTCTTTACACAGTAAACAGTATGCAGTGCACAGTAAACTGCAGGCAGACGTGTGTAGATTACAATTGACAGGGGAGTAGTTTTCATTGCCTGTTCAGTTTTTCTGTTTCTCTTCTTACACAGTAAACAGTAAGCAGTGCACATTAATCTGCAAGCAGACATGTGTAGGAAAAGGGGACTGTGATTGGTATGCTTAGTGCTTGGGCCAACATAATTCCCTTGTACACCTAACCAATATATGACAGTGCTGAGAGAGCACATGGTAGATGCAGGGGTTTGTGCGCATAACACGTAACGCATGCTGATCAGGAAAGGCTCCCACTCCTGTATGCTTGAATTTCGAGCTGCTCAAAATTTTGTATGAATGAACACAAGTAGGAGTGCGAATGAACACAAGTAGGAGTGCGAATGTACACAAGTAGGAGTGTGAATGAACACAAGCAGGAGTGCGAATGTACACAAGTAGGAGTGTGAATGTACACAAGTAGGAGTGTGAATGTACACAAATAGGAGTGTGAATGTACACAAGTAGGAGTGCGAATGTACACATAGGAGTGCGAATGTACACAAGTAGGATTGCGAATGTACTCAAGTAGGAGTGCGGATGTACTCAAGTATGAGTGCGGATGTACACAAGTAGGAGTGCGGATGTACTCAAGTAGGAGTGCGGATGTACACAAGTAGGAGTGCGGATGTACACAAGTAGGAGTGTGAATGTACACAAGCAGGAGTGTGAATGTACACAAGTAGGAGTGTGATTGAACACAAGTAGGAGTGTTTGTATAAATGTAGACAAGTAGGAGTGGTAGGCGTATCTAATGATCTGGGTTGGCCAAAACCATATATATATACAGTGTAAATACCGTATTTCTGGCAGAAAAATCACCAAATATACGGTCATGTACAGTGCATATATACGGCTCTGGCCAACTTTACGACTAACGATACAGCTTTGAATCATTAGTTATCCTCGGTAACCATCTGCAGGTTGCAGGTGACGTACGTGTTGAATTGTGTGAGGTTATCTGCAGGTTGCGCAGAAAATGAATTGTTTGGAAAATTCTGCAGGCGACGCAGGCGTTGGATTGTGTGAGGATACTTTTAACTGACGCAGACGTTGAATTGTCTGGGAAAACCTGCAAGTGACGCAGACGTTGGATAGTGTGGGAATACTTTAAACTGACACAGACGTTGAATTGTGTTGGAAAACCTGCAAGTGACGCAGACGTTGAATTGTGTGGGATACCTGCAGGTTGCACAGACACTGAAGCGTGTGGGAAAGTTGGAGGGGGTTGACAGCATCATGCAGCCCATCATCGGCTGCTCTGTGGAAAGCAGTAGCCAGGACAAAACCCGCAATTACGGCAGCAGCATAAGCAGCAGCGGCAGCAGCAGCAAGGATAAAGACAGGAATGGGGGCATTAATGTTGCATACGATAGCAGCAGTAGTTACAGCAGCAGCAGCAAGAACAAAAGTAGTGGGAGCAGCCCTGTAGCATCCAATAGCAGCAGCAGCAGCAGCAGCAGCAGCATAGACAAAGACAGTAATGGGAGCAGTAATGCAGCATCCGATAGCGGTACCACCAGCAGCAGCAGCAGCAGCAGCAAGGGCAGAGACAGGAATGGGAGCAGTAATGCAGCACCCAATAGCGGTACCAGCATCAGTGGCAACAAGGGCAGAGACAACAGTGGTGACATTCAGGCACGCGTCAAGGACAGCGGCATTTTTTCATACCGGAACAAGATGCAATTCACATTCAGCAGCTTGTGCTGGGACCCTGCTGCTTTAGGTGCGCCCTTGAGAATGATGCAGAGTGATGCAGTGTGGCCACACTGGTGCAAGGTGATGCAGAGTGATGCAGTGTGATGCAGAGTGATGCAGTGTGATGCAGAGTGATGCAGAGCAATGCAGAGTGATGCAGAGCGATGCAGAGTGATGCAGAGTGATGCAGAGTGATGCAGAGTGATGCAGAGTGATGCAGTGTGATGCAGAGTGATGCAAAGTGATGCAGAGTGGTGCAGAGCGATGCAGAGTGGTGCAGAGCGATGCAGAGCGATGCAGAGTGATGCAGAGCGATGCAGAGCGATGCAGAGCGATGCAGAGTGATGCAGAGAGATGCAGAGTGATGCAGAGTGATGCAGAGTGATGCAGAGTGATGCAGAGTGATGCAGAGTAATGCAGAGTGGTGCAGAGCGATGCAGAGTGATGCAGAGTGATGCAGAGTGATGCAGAGCGATGCAGAGCGATGCAGAGTGATGCAGAGTGATGCAGAGTGATGCACTGTGATGCAGAGTGATGCAGAGTGATGCAGAGTGGTGCAGAGCGATGCAGAGTGATGCAGAGCGATGCAGAGCGATGCAGAGTGATGCAGAGTGATGCAGAGTGATGCAGAGTGATGTAGTGTGATGCAGAGTGATGCAAAGTGATGCAGAGTGGTGCAGAGCGATGCAGAGCGATGCAGAGTGATGCAGAGCGATGCAGAGTGATGCAGAGCGATGCAGAGCGATGCAGAGTGATGCAGAGTGATGCAGAGTGATGCAGAGTGATGCAGAGTGATGCAGAGTGATGCAGAGTGGTGCAGAGCGATGCAGAGTGATGCAGAGTGATGCAGAGTGATGCAGAGTGATGCAGAGCGATGCAGAGTGATGCAGAGTGATGCAGAGTGATGCAGAGTGATGCAGAGCGATGCAAAGCGATGCAGAGCGATGCAGAGTGATGCAGAGTGATGCAGAGTGATGCAGAGTGATGCAGAGTGATGCAGAGCGATGCAGAGCGATGCAGAGCGATGCAGAGCGATGCTGAGTGATGCTGAGTGATGCAGAGTGATGCAGAGTGATGCAGTGTGATGCAGAGTGATGCAGAGTGATGCAGAGTGATGCAGAGCGATGCAGTGTGATGCAGAGTGATGCAGAGTGATGCAGAGTGATGCAGAGTGATGCATAGCGATGCAGTGTGATGCAGTGCTGGGACCCTGCTGCTCCAGGTGCGCCCTTGAACCAAATACTGACTGCTAAGAGATACCGAAGAAGTATGTCGGACCCCGGCTTTGAACGCAAACATGGACGTGATTTAATGTGCCAGGACTGGCTGCTCCAGGTGCGCCCTTAAAAACAATGCTGGTTGCTAAGAAAAATATGCCAGACCTTGGATTTGAATGCAGGTAAGGGCGCGATTCAATGTGCCAGAATTTGAATTGCAGAATTTGAATTGCAGATAAGGGCGCGATTCAATGTGCCAGACCTTGGCTTTGAATGCAGATAAGGGCGCGATTCAATGTGCCAGAATTTAAATGCAAATAAGGGCGCGATTCAATGTGCCAGGGCTGGCTGCTGCAGGTATGCTCTTGAAGTCATGTCTAGGTTACGTGCGGTGTTACAAAAGCACTAGACCAAAAGGGGTTACAAGGGGTTACAAGGATGGCCTACAGCCCGAGACTCTGGCTGATGGCTAGACCAAAAGTACCAAAAATAATCCAGTGGTTGGATGCCTCTTAGGCACCTTCCTGTAAGGAACGGTTAAATTTGCACCCCATCCTCGTGGCCTCTTTGCGCACTCTGCACATTCGCAACCCTAGGGATGCATGTGCCCTTTCTTACCGACTCCATTAAGGAGCGGTTAAATTTGCACCCCATCCTAGTGGCCTCTTTGCGCACTCTGCACACTCGCAACCCTAGGGTTGCATGTGCCCTTTCTTACTGACTCCATTAAGGAGCGGTTAAATTTGCACCCCATCTTAGTGGCCTCTTTGCGCACTCTGCACACTTGCAACCCTAGGGTTGCATGTGTTCTTTCTTACCGACTCCATTAAGGAGCAATTAAATTTGCGCCCCATCCTAGTGGCCTCTTTGCGCACTCTGCACACTTGCAACCCTAGGGTTGCATGTGCCCTTTCTTACCGACTCCATTAAGGAGCGGTTGAATTTGCACCCCATCCTAGTGGCCTCTTTGCGCACTCTGCACTCTCGCAACCCTGACATTGCATTAGTTGCATTCAGTCAGACATTGCCTTCAGTCAGACGTGCATTGAGTGCAGGGGGGTGTTGAGGTTTATATCAGAGGTCTTACATCCTATTGGCAAACCTCAACAGGGGGAACTCACACTGACCCTTGGAGTTTTTCTGATGTTAAGACGTTCCTGATGTTAAAATGTTCCTGATTAAAATGTTCCTGATGTTAAAATGTTGCTGCACATTGGACGTTTGTGAATACCTGTCTATTCACATGTACAGCCAACCCTGCTCCCATGGCCTACAAAGGAATTTTTACATGCAAATGCGCAGTAACAGTGTGTTTCCAATGTTTTTGAATAATTCAGAATAAATCCCTCAAATTGATCACGTTTGAATTAATCACGCCTGAATTAATCACCCTGCGTTTCCAATGAACGTGATAAATTAATAAATATTGTAATGCTTAGGGGATGGCCAATATGGCTAGAACCAAATTTTATCTTGGCTGAATGAAAACCCCCTGACCCTTTGCCTCATGCTGTTGAGTTTGTGGATTGGCTGTGTGACGAGGATGAGATGAGGGTGTGCAACAAGAGGACGTGAATAGCCCAGACCCTGCTTCCATTGCCACAACCTGCCACACTGCGCGGCTGCGCTGAGGCTTTGTTCTTGGAGCCTGAAGGTCTGCTGTGCCTCCTCACTGTCACCTGTTGGGGCCCTGCCTCCTCATCACTGCTGCCGATAATCACCTCGTGGTCACCCTCCTCTTCCTCACATTCGTTGAAGCTCTTGCGCCGTTCCTGGCCCCCCTCCAACCTTTGTCTCTTACCGGCCTGCTGGCCTGGAAGACATGGCGCTGCTGCTGCTGCTGCTGCTGCTGCTGCCCATGCAGAGTCCTCAAACTCCACTTGCTCCTGCGATTATCCCATCCCCAGCCCAGGGAAGAAGAGGAGGTGCCATTTGCCCACTGAACATTCCCATGGGGGAGAGGGAATAACTGGGGAGTTAGAAATGGGTTGCTAAACGGTGGTGGAACACAGAGCTTGAGCTGTCGCTGACAGCTAGGTGAACGAGCTGTGTTTTTGATCAGGAATGCTACTTGGCCCAAATTGACTGCCCGTAGAAATGCCAGGCAATCCTTGGAAGTGCTGATGAATGTCAGGAAGGGAGAGGCCTGGGCTTGCAGCACGCTGTGGGGGCGCTGGTCGGGGAGGCCTGCTTGCAGCAATCGCTGGTGGTGTATAATCAGGGTCACTTACTTAAGAGCCCTTTGTTAAAAGGCACATTATTACGCCGTACCTGAGCACCTGGAATTAATCACGAACAATTAATCGTTAACACACCCTCCTCCCCCAAGATTAAAATTGATTCAGAATTGATCACGGTATTAATCACCCATTGGTAACGCAAAACGCGATTAATTAATTGATATAGTTAATAATTAATCTTTAATCACCCTACTGGAAACGCGCCTAATTTGACAGTTATTTTCTCTAAGTGATAGTAATAACAAACAAGGAAAAGTAACATGCACTTCTGTGCGAAATTGCATTACAAAACGCCTGCAAGAACTAGAGTTATTCTGCAAGCAGATAACTCTGCAGTTATCTGCCTGCGTAGAGAGCGCATTTATACGGAGAGGTGCACCCCGGTCTTAGATGCGTCGGAAATTTCATGCTTTGACAACGGCTACCAAGCATATAAGAACTTGATGCATTTGACAACGGCTACCAAGCATAAAAGAAGGCAGCACAATGCCATGGATGGTGGTTAGACCCTCTGGACACTTTCACAGGGTTGGCCCTGTTTGGCCGGTTATAAGGGCCATGATTAATATACCTACATCGTAAACTCTGGGTGCTGCGTTGACCATGAGGCAGTGCTTTGCTCCAAAGGCGACCTTTGTCAAGAGCATGCACACATTGACAAGAGCATGCACACATTCTCAAGAGCATGCACATTGAAATTTGATTTGTCAAGAGCATGCTCACATTGAAATCCGATTTGTCAAGAGCATGCACACATTGAAATTTGATTTGTCAAGAGCATGCACCCACACATTGAAATTCGACGACCATTTGGAACAGAAGTCGTTTCACTTTGCAATAGGCTAAAACCATGTGATTTTTCAGGCATTGAAAAGTTTGCTGAGGTGTCTTTTTAATAAATATTCAGCCCTACTTCAGAGCAGAATATTAAGTTAAGAATAGTTTTGAGCAGTGTGACCAAACATTGCAAGGAACCCAGATTTGATGATGGGTGGGGTGGCAGGGGGTTTGTGCACGAAGCACAAAAAAAGCAAGGAATGCATCGCTTGGCTTGGTAACATGAATCGGTGACGGGCTGTATTGCTGCAGGGACTTTCTCGGTGGTTCAAGAGTGCTTTCTTTGCAAACGGTTGTGTTTATTTGCAGTAAGCTTTGAGTGATGCAGATAATACCTTGAGCTTGAGGTGGAGAGGCATCTGAGAGTGCATTTTGTTGAACTGTCGTGCATGGTCGTGTCTACATCCCCTCAAACTAGTGTCTTAAGTTTTTGTTTTTTTTTGTGCTGACGCTGGGATCGCCTCAAGGGTCTCTGGCGATGCACTTTTAGCGTAGCCTTCATTTGTGATGCTTGGTTTGTGCTGGGGATGTCGTGGGGGACTCTGGTGATGCACGTTTAAGGAGGTGGAGAAAAAGGACACAGGCAGCGAAAAAGGACTCGCCACATTCTAAAGGAAAGGGAGTCACTTTGAAACTGCTCCACAGAAAAGACAAAATAAACTAATTGTTGGGTCTCTCTGTATTTTCTGTTGCAGGCGGTGAGAGGTTTGAAGGAAATGCCTCTATCGATGTCCCTTCATCAGAGCACCTCGTCGTTAAAAGGTGCAGCTCCTATTCTGCTTATCATTAATTTTTAATTGGATTATGTGTTTTGTTCTTGCAATCTCCATGCATCGTATGATTTAAATGAGCCTTTAATTAAGTAGGGGTGGTTTTTATGTGATGGCATTTCATGCTGTGCTGGTTTGTACATGCCAACGTGTTGTCCTCTTAATTCCCACACCCCTTTCCCTCCTCCATTCAAACACCCCAATTGCCCCCCCCCACCCTCCATTTCCCCTGCTCTTCTAAACCCACAAAGCTGACACCACCACCACCACCACCACCACTACCACCAGCAACACCACCACCACCACCACCACACCGTTGTGTCCAGCTGTGTGTCTTGCACTCTGTGTCCCACTTGACAATTACAAACTTATGCCCAATTACGTGGCTTGGACAAGAACTTTCTCCTCAACTTATTAAAATCGTGACTTTCTTGTATCGTGTCCTGCAGAGGAGAAGCTGTACTACATCCAGAACTTTCTCCTCGACTTTCTTGTATCGTGTCATGCAGAGGAGAGGCTGTACTACAATCAAAACTTTCTCCTCGGCTTTCTTGTATCGTGTCGTGCAGAGGAGAAGCTGTACTACAACCAAAACTTTCTCCTCGACTTTCTTGTATCGTGTCATGCAGAGGAGAGGCTGTACTACAACTAGAACTTTCTCCTCGACTTTTTTATATCGTGTCGTGCAGAGGAGAAGCTGTACTACAATCAAAACTTTCTCCTCGACTTTCTTGTATCGTGTCATGCAGAGGAGAAGCTGTACTACAACCAGAACTTTCTCCTCGGCTTTCTTGTATCGTGTCGTGCAGAGGAGAGGCTGTACTACAATCAAAACTTTCTCCTCGGCTTTCTTGTATCCTGTCCTGCAGAGGAGAAGCTTTTCTCCAACCAGCACCAAAATGCCTCAAATGCCCAACGTCCTTATTCAAACCTACCTAAATGTGTAATATGTTGTCGGTATTCGCGGCTTTTACCACGCCTCCAGGGATCTTCAATGCCAATACACATGTTTGTAAGGGTAAGGAATACATTTGTCAATCGATGCCTATGCCTTGATCCTTGCTTGACGAGCTGACAAAATGTGAACGCATTACACTGTCATTTGCAATCTCCAACGCAAGCCCTTTCTTCAGCTGACTCTACAATCTTCATTATTAAACAATCACCCGCGCAAGCCCTTCCTTCATCTAGCTTTGCAATCTGCGATGCGCAACCCATTTTACGTGTGCATCTATTTCACATTTCCTCCCACAAACACTCGCACAGGCTGGTGCTTGGTTTTCTGCGTCCAGGATCGCAGCATGAAGTCTTACCTATCTCAAAGGTGCGTAGCCTTATCCTTGTATATAGGGTTGGCCAGAACCGTATATATGCACCATATATGACCGTATATCTGGTGACTTCCCTGCCAAATATGGCGTACATACACCGTATATATATGGTGTTGGCCAACCCTACTTGTATACCATTGCCCTTGTGTACTACCATACAAAAGGTATATCACCTCCCAGGAGGCAGCAGCAAGCATAACTTTTTGACGGCACGTGTCAAATCGATTAAAAAATGTATATTCGAAATCCTCTTGTCGAGAGCTTTAGATTGATGTATGTATGGGTCGAATCGGAGGGGGGGTGGAGAGGGGGGGTGTCTGAGGGGGGTCCGAGTTTTTTGGACCCCCCTTCAAAAATACTCGGCCACTCCTACAAATTTTAAATACACCAGCGGACTTTTCAGCTAAAGCCCAGTCGATTGGCACCCTTATTGGGCAAATTGGGTTAAGGGGGGGTCTGTGGACATGTCCAAAAGTCAGAGGCACACGCGCTCAGGTGCAGGCCGTGGGGTGAGTCAAGCCAATGAAGCAGGAATTTACCCCAAACTTACAGGATTGTGTCAGCGGAATTTTAAATAAATGGAAGCAATGTGGGACTTTGCAAGCCAGTTACGGGTGCCTGGTAGGTCACGTGTGCATGGGCGTCTGTATCTCAGTTTTTGCCCCATAGCTCTGCATCACTTCAATTTCAGGTCTTGATGAGTATGCAGATGGATTCCATTTGAAAAAGGAGCAGATTTGTACCCTTTTTGTCCGGGTGGGGGCAACAGAAGGGGGGGCAGGGGGGTCCAGCTCAAAAATCATACGTGCCTATTCAAATTAAATTTTCTGGCGCCCCCTAATTTTTGTTTTTGCTCAGTGGTCTGGTATTCCCAACTCGCCTTCCCTGCACTCCCTGACCCCCCAGTCCCAGCTCTGCCTGCCTCTTCCCCCCGCCCCCAGCCCCAGCCCTACCTGCACACGTTGCACCCGTCCGGGGAGTTCCAGCGAGGGGGGGGCGGTTGCAAGGCAAAACTGTAAAAATATTATTATCAGAGGGAGAGCTTGTACTGCAAACATTGATGAGCACAATGCAGTAGACAACTGATCAACGAAAGAGTGTGCTATCGTTAATAAAGACAGTACCGGTACAGACAAGGCACGCAGGCATTGAAAATTACTTCTGCATTAACAAGGAGAAAGAGTCATCATGGTACTAATGTACAATAAGACACGTGTGCATAATGCAGCATCAATGTGAAATCCGACATTCAAATTCGGTCAATGTATAAGAATCCTCAGGTTGATATGACCATTGTAGTTGCACACAAATTCAAGGTGCAATAAATGTTACTGTCCTTGCAATCGTTATCGTACTGGCCTTGGTAATAAAGTGACTTGTTTCAACTAGCTTTTTGAAGGCTTACTTGTCTGTTTTGCAGTGCTGGCTCCATGATGAGGTGCCAGATGCCATCAAAAATTTTGCGAGGGAGTGCGTGTCAAATGTGCACAACCCTAATTCATAAATAAGACACCTCTTTTCCATGCATAAAAGCGCACTTGCTTGCTTTGCAGTGCTGGCTTGAGAGAGATAACGAATCATATCACATCCCACAAAGTGCAAGGAGGGCGCTTTACACAGGCACAACCTCAAGATGTTAATTGACGACTCTTTTTAACAATAAAGCCCACCTGCTTGCTTTGCAGTGCTGGCTCCAAGATGAGCTATCTAATACCATCCTACAAACTGCAAGGGAGTGCGCATTAAATGAGCACGGCCTGCTACCATTTAACGACCCATCTGGACAGGTGGGTGTGTAATGTTGCAATTTCCACCATTTAATAGCATGAAGTGAAGTGGCTATATGCTTTTTACCATTAGCTTTCTCACTATTTCACAGCAGGAAGTGAAGTGGTTATGTGTTTGTGATCCTGTATCTTCACCAGTCACAATCACCTAGAGAAGTGAGTGTACATACGGTGAACAAGGGAGGGATGCCATCTTTCTATTACATAACACCCAAGTCGGCCATCAGTCTATAACACAACACCCAGGTAGGAAAGCGTGTTGGAGCTTTTCAATTTAAGAAGCTGTTTAGTATTTTTGACTCAAATTCATTGCTATCTTCAGCCTCACTTACATATGTGACCCCCTTTTGCGATCTCATTTCATATCCTTTGCTCTGGACCGTGCTGCGTAAAGTTCCACTTTTATGTAACCATATTTCTTACAGTTTCATCCCTTTGGATCATGCTCTGTTAAGCACCGCTGTTAATTAGGTTACACGTGTAGCGGAAGCGGTAGGTTACACGTGTCACCATAGCACCTCTTCTTATGACAACAATACTTTTTGGATCATGCTCTGTTATGCACCGCTGGTAATTAGGTTACACGTGTAGCGGAAGCGGTAGGTTACACGTGTCACCATAGCACCTCTTCTTATGACAACAATACTTTTTGGATCATGCTCTGTTATGCACCGCTGGTAATTAGGTTACACGTGTAGCGGAAGCGGTAGGTTACACGTGTCACCATAGCACCTCTTCTTATGACAACAATACTTTTTGGATCATGCT
>Ga0307942_1002164_pt1 | contig 15872 bp, 19 predicted proteins | sample OrgLakmetagen175_FD_201846 | JGI IMG/M metagenome (GOLD analysis project Ga0307942, IMG submission 201846) | Saline water microbial communities from Organic Lake, Antarctica - #175 | ecosystem: Environmental > Aquatic > Non-marine Saline and Alkaline > Saline | place: Antarctica: Organic Lake...
CCACATTATGAATCCCAACCCTGTGCACACCTCCTTTACCACATTATGAATCTCAACCCTGTGCACTCCTCCTCTACCACATTAGAATCTTTATCCTATGCACACCTCCTTTACCACATTATGAATCTCAACCCTGTGCACACCTCCTTTACCACATTATGAATCTCAACCCTGTGCACTCCTCCTTTACCACATTATGAATCTCAACCCTATGCACACCTCCTTTACCACATTATGAATCTCAACCCTGTGCACTCCTTCTCTACCACATTAGAATCTTTATCCTATGCACACCTCCTTTACCACATTATGAATCTCAACCCTGTGCACACCTCCTTTACCACATTATGAATCTCAACCCTGTGCACTCCTCCTTTACCATATTATGAATCTTGACCCTATGCACACCTCCTTTACCACATTATGAATCTCAACCCTGTGCACACCTCCTTTACCACATTATGAATCTCAACCCTGTGCACACCTTTAACGACTTTGCAATATCTTGCGTGCGGGCCTGCTGCTGCTGTTGCTGCTGCGCAGCCTTCACAGCTGCGGCTTTCGCACCGGGCTGATCCTCCTGCAAATGTGTGTGTGTGCACGTGTGTATGTAAGTGTATGTGCACGTTTGTGTGTGTGTGTTGTGTGTGTGTGTGTGTGCAAACGTGTGTGTGTGTGTTGTGTGTGTGTGTGTGTGTGTGTGTGCAAACGTGTGTATGTGTATGTGTGTATGCACGCATGTGTGTGTGTGCGCATCTGCGCCTGTGCACAAATGATGCCTGATACATTGGTATTGCAGCAATACTTTGGTACTCATACCATCCACAGTTCATTTGTGTGAGAAACGTGCCACACAGCACGGACAGCCAGTCCCAAATCAAGCACACTTACACACCCACACGCACATAACCACACATGCACACCTGCACCCACACTTACACTGACACTTACACCCACACCCACACCCACACCCACACCCACCTACCCACCCACGCCCACGCCCACACCCACACCCACGCCCGCGCCTGTGCCCGCGCCCACACCCAAACCCAAACCCACACCCACCTTTGGTGCCACAAACGCGGCCTCTCTTTGCTTTGCACGATCCTCCAATCGCTGCATCTGCTGCGAGCTCTGGGCTGCCTCCTTTTGCTCTCGTTTCTGGTCGCTGGTGAGAAAGTACTCTCCTGCATGTGTGTGTGTGTGTATGTATGTGTGTGTGTGTGTGTGTGTGAGAGCGTGCATCGGTGTCTGGTGCGTCAAGGTTGCTTTATTATTTCACTTATAGTCAGGGTTGGCCAGAACCATAAATCAAGTGAAATAACACATATAGCAACCTTGACGCACCAAACACAGATGCACACACAAATATATGTATATATATGTACGGTGTATATACGGCATTTTTGACAGGGGAAATAACCATATATACGGTCAAATACAGTGCATATACACGGTTTAAGACAACCCTACAACCCTACACACAGCGCTTCCATTTGAGGAGGTGTCCAACCACGAGCACAGTATAAATTGAAAAAGATGTCCAAACACGAGCACAGTATAAATCGGAAAAGTTGTCCAAACACGAGCATTGTATAAACTGGAAAATATGTCCAACCACGAGAATAGTTTAAACTGGAAAGCTGTCCAACCACGAGCACAGTATAAATCGGAAAAGCTGTCCAAACACGAGCATAGTATAAACTGGAAAAGCTGTCCAAGCACGAGCATAGTATAAACTGGAAAATATGTCCAACCACGAGAACAGTTTAAACTGGAAAAGCTGTCCAACCACGAGCATAGTATAAACTGGAAAATCTGTCCAACCACGAGCACAGTATAAACTGGAAAAGCTTTCCTTTTGCAGCTTTGAATGTTTGAAGCACAAAACGAACTGGTTTCAATCGTGTTTGGCAAAATATCGTGTTTGGCAAAAGCACTTGCTTGGCCAAAGATCGTGCTTGGCAAAAGCACTTGCAGACAAAAAAAATTAGAGGAGGGGTTGGTTGTCTTAGCAAGACAACAACTTTTGCAAAGTTGTGGGTTAGCGTGCACAGCTAGGGCTTCGAAGAGGACAGGGCTTGGATTGAACCATACATTCACGGAGCATATATAAATACATACGAAGCATACCTAATTCGAATAAAAAAACCATTTTTGGAAGTTGGCTAGAAAGAGTCCGTAGGTTGGCCTGATGGACTACAGATAGGACGTTTCTAAGTTTGCGTACTGATGTGTGTGGAGGGGTTTTAAGAGCTACAAATGACTTTATGGAATGGACTGCGGAGCTCATTTGTTACTATGACGAGATATTATTTGTTTATTTCTTTATCTTCTTTGTGTATTAGCCTGATCTACAAAACGCTCAAATGGCCTGATGGGCTATAAAAAGGAGAAGCCACTTACTTGCATGTCATGGCTATTTACTGAATTGTGGGCTTTTGCTCATATTTCACTATTTTCATACTCCACTATTTTTATATTCCACCATTTTATATTTTCACTATTTTTACTTCATTGGCCGTGACCAGCGATTTGTACACAAATCAGGAAAAGCGACTTATTTCTCTCCAGCTGCAAAATGATCCGAAAAGACTGCTGGAGTGTGGAAAGAAACTAAACAGCCCCTGGGCAGCGGCTCCTCTTACACCCCCCATAAGGATCAAAGAGTAAGGAACCCATTGCTCTCCATTCGCAGGTCGATCTTGCTGGGGTGAGGGAGGAGTATGATGGCCCCTGGGCAGTAACTCATTTTAAATACCAGTAATGACAGACCAACTTGACCAAAAAAACTGAACGCACCGCTTTCCAATTGAAGGTCGATCTTGCTGGGCTGCTGGGGTGGGGGGAATGGAGTGTACACCTTCTTCTTCTTGGCTGACCCCTCTTTGGCCTCCTTGACAGCCTGCAGGTTGCCGACAACATACACTAAGTGTGTGCAAGCCCATAATTTTTTGCATCAAAGGTAGTGGCAACACACACCAAGTGTGTGCAAGCCCATAGTTTTTGCATCAAAGGTATTGACAATATACACCAAGTGTGTGCAAGCCCATAATTTTTGCATCAAAGGTAGTGGCAACATACACCAAGTGTTTCCACACCCATAACTTTAGCATAAAAGGTAGTGGCAACACACACCAAGTGTGTGCAAGCCCATAATTTTTGCATCAAAGGTATAGTGACAATATACATAAAGTGTGTGCAAGCCCATAATTTTTGCATCAAAGGTAGTAGCAACACACACCAAGTGTTTGCAAGCCCATAATTTTTGCATCAAAGGTATAGTGACAATATACACCAAGTGCGTGCAAGCCCATAATTTTTTGCATTAAAGGTCGCACAGAAATCCTAGGACCTTTGATACTAAGCACACAAAACCCTACTTTAGGCAACCAAAGGCGCATGTTAATTACGTAATCTGTAGATTAACCCATATCTTTTGCATATTATACAGCAGCGTACACAAGTGGCACAGCGCACTAAGCATAAGATACGGGGGCTAGCCTTTTCGTACCTTACTGTACCTTTTTGTACCTTTTTGTACCTTACTGTACCTTTTCGTACCTTTTCATACCTTTCCGTACCTTACTGTACCTTAATGTACCTTTTCGTTCCTTTTCGTACCTGAGGGAACGTAACCAACCCTACCCTCTATAGGATCGGTTAAAACATTTGAGCACCTTAAATGACAGAACCTCTCAAGGTGCTCCACCTCGAGGTGCTCCACCAAATGCACGTTCGTGCATGTAAACAAAATGGTTTGAGGTTTGATCCAAACCCTGTTTTCACAACACACGCAGCTACACCAACAGCACACACAGGAATGCAATGGTGCACCGTTACAAACCATGCAGCATCCAAAGAGGCACACACACACACACTTTCAAGGAATGCAAGAGACACACTTTCAAGGAATGCAAGAGACACACTTTCAAGGAATGAAAGAGGCACACAAACACGCACACACACACACACACACGCACGCACGCACGCACGCACGCACACACACACGTTACAAGCCATGCAGACTTCAAAAAGGCACACACACATTCAAGGAATGAAAGAGGCACACACACGCGCACACACGTTACAAGCCATGCAGCCTCTAAAGAGGCACACACACATACTTCAAGGAATGAAAGAGGCACACATTTTCAAGAAATGAAAGAGACACACACACGTCATACACACACACACACGTTACAAGCCACGCAGCCTCCAAAGAGGCACACACACACTTTCAAGGAATGAAAAAGGCACACGCACGTTACAAGCCACACCGCCTCTAAAGAGACACACAGTGTTAAGAAATGAAACAGCGATTGTGCAATCCCTACCTGCAGTGGCTTCTTCCTTTGGATGTTCTTCTTCTTGAATTTGGGGAGGAACCTGTGAGTATGTGTGTGTGTGAGTATGTGTGTGTGTGTTTTTGCTGCGTACGAGCGTGCAAGCACATTTGCATGAGCGTGTGTACGTGTATGCACAATGGCTATGCAATTTTTATCATGGAGCGACAACTGACGCAAAGGTACATGCAATCATGCGCGCGCACACACACACACACACACACACACACACACACACGCACACGCATGCACATGCTCACACACGCATGCACATGCACACACACACATACGCATGCACACCTGCACAAACGCACACACACATACATTTACATCCTCACATGCTAAAACTCACTCACTCACTCACTCACATAGATACACACGCAGCACGCACAGGCACATGCACACACGCATACGTACACACATACACACACCTTTCCCAGTTCTCGTTCGCTAAGGCAGGGTCTTTTGCCAGTTCTCTCTTGATCATCAGCGCCTGCGTATGTTGTGCAGTTGCCAAGGTGGGTGGGGGTGTTTCAATGCAAATATTACATGGGATATTGTGAAACAAAAACCAAGTATTGCACATATTGTTGTGTCACACATGCAAACACAAAATGTAAATCTTGCATATATTGTTATATTGTTGAGTCACACATGCAAACACAAAATTAAACATTGCACATATTATTGTGTCACAAATGCAAACACGCGCATCCACGTCCACGCCCACACCCATGCCCACGCCCACACCCATGCATGCATAACAAACATCCATGCCATAATGTGGTAGTTAAGGCGCACGTTTTTGATGCAGTCTTCTGATTGCTCACCCTTCCCCCCCTTCCAAAAACACACACAGCATGGTTGCACCAGCTCATCCAAACGCCTTGATGTGGTACATTGGATGCCGTTTTTGATGCATTCTTCTCAATGCTCACACTACCCCTTCCTCATAACACACACACACACCCATGCCCACACCAATGCATGCATGACAAATACACATGCCATAATGTGGTAGTTCAGGTACACGTTTTTGATGCAGTCTTCTGAATGTCTCCCTACCCCTTCCCCCCCACAAACACACACAGCACGGCTGCACCAGCATAGCCAAATAACTTGATGTGGTAGGTCCGATGCACGTATTTGATGCAGTCTTCTGATTGCTCACAATCCCCCCCCCAAAACACACGCACAGCACAGTTGCACCAGCACAACCAAATACCTTGACGTGGTAGATCGGGCGCACGTTTTTAATGTCAGTCTTTTAAATGCCTCTCTACCCCTTCCTCGTAACACGCAAAGCACAGTTGCACCAGCACAACCAAATACCTTGATGTGGTAATTCGGGCGCACGTTTTTGATGTCAGTCTTTTGAATGCCTCCCTACCCCTTCCTCGTAACACGCAAAGCACGGTTGCACCAGCACAACCAAATACCTTGACGTGGTAGATCAGGCGCACGTTTTTGATGTCAAGTCTTTTGAATGCCTCCCTACCCCTTCCTCGTAACACGCATAGCACGGTTGCACCAGCACAACCAAAAAACCTTGACGTGGTAGATCAGGTGCACGCTTTCAATTAGCCTTCTAAATGCTCAACCCCTCCCCCAAAGCACACACCATGGTTGCACCAGCACAGTCATGTACCTTAATGTGGTAGATCGGGTGCACGTTTTTGATGCAGTCCTCCACAATACGGCGGAGGGACTTTAGACCTTTGTAGGGGCCCATGGCGGAGACGGTGTTGCCCTACGTGCAGAAAGGTGCGTTGTGTGTGTGTGTGTGTGTTGCCCTTTGTGCAGGAATGAGTGTGTGCATGTGTGTGTGTGTGTGGGGGGGGAGATGGAGGGGTAGGGGGTTGGGCCTTGGCAGAGAGTGATTCCTTATGTGCAGAAAATGTGTGTTGCCCAATGCTCATTAAAGTGAGAGTGTGAGAGTGAGTGTGTGTTTGAGCTTATGTGTGTGTGAGTGTGTGTGTGTGCTTGTGTGTGTGTGCGTGTGTGCGTGTGCGTGTGTGTGCGTGTGCGTGTGTGTGCGTGTGTGTGTGTGTGTGTGTGTGTGCGTGAGCTTGTGTGTGTACGCATGTAGGGGCTCATGGCTAGAGGCTGCGCTGCTTTATAGGTGGGAAGTCAGATCAGTAACTTCCATCCTCGAAGCTAGGAAAGACCCTCCCTGCCGCATCAAACTTGGAAAGTAAAAGCTGCACCGCTCAATCGAAAGACCTGTGGCGCTGGTTTAAGCGGATGACGTTTTCCCACCAAAAGCTGCAAACAAAAACTGCATTGCTCAATTGAAAGACCTGCGGCTTAAGCGAATGGCCTTTTCCCACCTTTAAAACTTCATGATTGCTCATTATGTGAGCAACACGTAAACGCGCACAGAGCACACACAGCACACACACACAGCAAACACACACACAAACACACACACACAGCACACACACACACATTGTGCCCTCGAACATATGCCAAACATACAGTTTTTCTAACAGACTGCTTCACGATTTCAGGCTGATCCAGGCCTGCTACTGCATCATACACACGCACACACACACACACACACACACACACACACACGCACAAACACACACACACGCTACTCATGACAAGTAGCTCCACGATTTAAGGTCGGTTAGGGCCTGCTACTGCAGCACACACACATACGCACACACACTCACACATGCACACACATACATTGCTTATGGCGTGTAGCTTTGGATGTAGAACACACAATCGCGTTTAAACAAGTTTGATACAGAAGAAAAGTGCTCATTGTATGACCCAGCTGCACCAGCACGTAGCACTCCTCTTTTAGCAGCTGCAGCTGGAGCTTGCATCGAAGAATTTTCATCCGCAACTGCTGCAAAATAGGATAGAAAATACACTGAACCCACCTGCACCAGCACGTAGCACTCCGTCAGCAGCTCTATGGCCTTTAGCGTGGATCCGTTGGGGCCTATCAAACGCTGCCTTCGTTTTACAAATTTCTCCTGTGTGTGTGCAGCAAAGTATGTATGTGTGTATGTGTGTGTGTGTGTGTGCGTTTGCACTGGTATATGTGTGTATATGTATGCGTGTATGTGTGAATGTGTGTGTATGTATGTGTGCGTATGTAAATGTGTGTGTGATTGTGTGTGATTGTGTGTGTATGTATGTGTGTGTGAATGTATGTATGAGTGTATGTGTGTATATGTATGTGTGTATGTGTGAATTTGTGTGTGTGTATGTGTGTGTATGTGTGTGTTGTGTGTGTATGTGTGGATGTATGTGTGTGTGTATGTGTGTATGTGTGTATGTGTGTATGTGTGTATGTGTGTATGCGTATGTGTGTATTTTGTGCTTGTGTGTGTATGTGTGTGTTTGTGTGGACGTTTGTTTGTGTATGTGTGTATGTGTTTGTGTTTGTATGGGTATATGTGTGTGTATGTGTGTATGCCAGTGTGTGTGTGTGTTTCCACGCAAACAGTGAGTGATCTATAAAGAATAGGTGCAAAGAGAGCACATAAGTGCACCCACTTCCCACAGAAAAACATGACAACAAGTGAGTCACTTGTGGGCACAAAGGGCCACAAACTATGTCGTGCAAGTCGTGTGTAAATGAGTGGACGTCCTGTTCGAGGACACCTCACACACACGCACACACACACGCACACGCACACACACACACACACACACACGCACACGCACATACGCACACACACAGACACGCACACATACACACATACAGACACACACACACATATACGAACTCAAACACACACACACACCTTGTTACGCACGAGGCCTCCCACTTTAATGACGTCACACTGCACATCGTCCTGGAGAATTTTGAGGGCTTGGGGGGCTGGCACGCTACGGGCCAAGAGCTTGATCAGATCTCTGCACACAAGGGCACGTGAGCAATTAAGAAACCACAGATCAGCAGGGTGACACACGAGGGCACGTGAGCAATCAAGAAAACACAGATCAGCAGGGTGACACACAAGGGCACGTGAGCAATCCAGAAAACACAGATCAGCAGGGTGAAACACGAGGGCACGTGAGCAATCAAGAAAACACAGATCAGCAGGGTGACACACAAGGGCACGTGAGCAATCAAGAAAACACAGATCAGCAGGGTGACACACAAGGGCACGTGAGCAGTCAAGAAAACATAGATCGGCAGGGTGACACACAAGGGCACGTGAGCAGTCAAGAAAACACAGATCGTCAGGGTGAAATGACACATCAAAGGATGGCGACCTGTGCACCGAGAATTCATCAGATCCCTGGACATGATTGCAAAAAAGAGCAGATCAAGATAACAGATCAGCAGGGTGGAGTGAAGCAAGGGATGGCAGCATGTGTGTGGGAGCTTGGTCAGATCGCTGCACACTGCACATAACACATAATCGCATGCGAGCATAGGATTGGACGCTTGAAAGGCTAGGGGGTGCGTTGCCAAATGCAGGAGCGCACTGCAGGTCAGGAGCTGACTCAGATCCGTGCGCGATTCCATGTGTGTGTGCGTGTGTGTGTGTGTGTTTGTGTGTGTGTGTGTGTGTGTGTGCGTGCGTGTGTTTGTGTGTGTGTGTGTGTGTGTGTGTGTGTGTGTGTGTGTGTGTGTGTGTGTGTGTGTGTGTGTGTGTGTGTGAGCGCGCGCGCGCGTCAGGGAACTTCAGGGGATTTGAAAAACCTTGGGTATTCCCCCAAATTATTTTTGTCCGGACGTCCTCAGCTGGTATCCCCCAAAGTGAAAAAATGTGCGGCTACGCACGGGATGAAGTCCCCTGGTGGGGTCATGATCGACAGGATGTAGGGTGGGTATTCACAATGAAGTCCCTGGTGGGGTCATGATCGACAGGATGTAGGGTGGGTATTCACAATGAAGTCCCTGGTGGGGTCATGATCGACAGGATATAGGGTGGGTATTCACAATGAAGTCCCTGGTGGGGTCATGATCGACAGGATATAGGGTGGGTATTCACAATGAAGTCCCTGGTGGGGTCATGATCGACAGGATGTAGGGAGGGTATTCACAATGAAGTCCCCTGGTGGGGTCATGATCGACAGGATGTAGGGTGGGTCATGATCGACAGGATGTAGGGTGGGTATTCACAATGAAGTCCCCTGGTGGGGTCATGATCAACAGGATGTAGGGTGGGTCATGATCGACAGGATGTAGGGTGGGTATTCACAATGAAGTCCCTGGTGGGGTCATGATCGATAGGATATAGGGTGGGTATTCACAATGAAGTCCCTGGTGGGGTCATGATCGACAGGATATAGGGTGGGTATTCACAATGAAGTCCCTGGTGGGGTCATGATCGACAGGATGTAGGGTGGGTATTCACAATGAAGTCCCCTGGTGGGGTCATGATCGACAGAATGTAGGGTGGGTATTCACAATGAAGTCCCCTGGTGGGGTCATGATCGACAGGATATAGGGTGGGTATTCACAATGAAGTCCCTGGTGGGGTCATGATCGACAGGATATAGGGTGGGTATTCACAATGAAGTCCCTGGTGGGGTCATGATCGACAGGATGAGGGTGGGTATTCACAATGAAGTCCCCTGGTGGGGTCATGATCGACAGGATATAGGGTGGGTATTCACAATGAAGTCCCTGGTGGGGTCATGATCGACAGGATTTTGGGTGGGTATTCACAATGAAGTCCCCTGGTGGGGTCATGATCGACAGGATATAGGGTGGGTATTCACAAGGGAGGGCGTACCCTGTGCTGTGTGGTGGGTACGAGATGCCATGCAGTAACAACAAAGGCCACGTTTAGCAGGGAAATCACTGGATTTACGGCCAGATACGGTGTATATATACGGCCAGATATACGGTGTATATATACGGTGTATATATACGGTGTATATATACGGCCAGATACGGTGTATATATACGGTGTATATATACGGTTCAAGCCAACCCCAGTAAAAAAGGAAGTGTTTACACATTGTGAATTTTAGGCTTGCCGTGGGAAGGAGGCTCGGCAGCACCTGCTTCAGCAGCACCTGCTTCAGCAGCACCTGTACAGTTGAGGCTACTCATGGTCCTTGGTGGTGATGTAGGTGTACGATGTGTAGGGTTGGCCAGAGCCATTTTGGCAGGGAAATCACCAAATATGCGGTCATATGCGGTGTATATATTTACAGTTCTGGCCAACCCTATGATGTGAGGTGTAGGAAGCACAAGTGTAACGAGGACGTAAGACGTATGATTGCTTGCTAAACTCACATGGGCTTGTCAGAAGTGGCTGCCCATATAGTGCAACAGGCATGCATGTGCACGAGCACACACGCACACTTGCACGCACACACACACGCAAACACACATGCACGCACGTACGATCACACACAATCTTATGAGTTCAGTGTTTCACACTGAACTCAGGTTCTTGAAATGTAGCATAAAGTGAGATGTTCTCACTTTCTGCTTTTCTCCGGTTTCTACTTCCCTTCTCCATTCTTTTTATTCCTTGGAGAACACAACTCTCTTTTTAGCATACTTCTATTCTAGGTCGCTTCTGCAAGGCGCTATGCGCCCCAATTCTCAACCCACGACCCAGTGGGCCCTTGTCTCATGGCTTTTCTCGCTCCTGACGCTTGAGACTCTTAACTCTACCGCTACGTTCGCTGGTGGGCTCGCTGCAGCCCTGATGGAGGAGGCTAAAACCTGGCTTGTACACGGCGGAGCACTCGCTATTGTTCTTTTGTTCGAGCTCGCCGCTGACACTACTTACTTTCTGTAGTCTGCCTTGGTAATAATGACAGAGCCCTATGCATCTCACAATGCAAGCGAAATAGAACTTATGATTTCAGTGTGAAACACTTGAACTCAGGTTCTTGAAGTGTAGCATAAAGTGAGATGTTCTCACTTTCTGCTTTTCTCTGGTTTCTGTTTCCCTTCTCCATTCTTTTTATTCCTTGGAGAACACAACTCTCTTTAGCATACTTCCCCCCCTCCCTCACCTCTTTTCTATATTTTAGTCTTTAATTTTCTCTGAGTTGTTGTGTTCTCCTTGGTAATAATGACAGAGCCCTATGCATCTCACGATGCAAGCGAAATAGAACCTTTCTCACCTAGCCTTGATAATGATGTACGGATCAAACGTCTTTCGTGTGGTGCGCACACTCATTGAGCCCTCCACGAGGTTGAGCTCGCATGAAATGCCATTCTCCTTCAGAGTTCGCGTCACCACAGGCCAGACCTCTCGCAAGTACTTCTCTGTGTGTGTGTGTGCGTGTGTGTATGTGTGCTTGTGTGTGTGTGATTACGTGTGTGTATGTGTGTGTGAAGGTGCGCGCGCACGTGTTGTATCGTGAGTACTTTTCAGCGTGTGCTTATTGCGTATGGTGAACGCGCACGTATGTTTATGTTTGTCATTTTCACAGTGGCAGCCACGTAAAACGCATCTCACCCCTGTACTTAGGGAAGAGCGTGGCAAAGGAGCTTTCCTCTAACAAGCCCACAGGGTTGTCGTCTTTTGTAAAGGGCTTCACAGTCCAGTGGTCGGTGCCATCCAAATCCCAAGGCTTCTCTTTCCGGTGCTGTGCGTGTGTGTGTTTTTGTGAATTGTGTGTCTGTGTATGCATGCATCGGTGTGCATGTGTGTATGTACAAGCGCGTGCATGTGCATGTGTGTGCATGTTGTTTGTGTTTGTGTTTGCATGCATCGGTGTGCATGTGTGTGCGTATGTGTATGTGTGTATGGGCAATTGTGTGTCTGTGTGTCCGTGTGTCTGTGTGTGAGGATGTGTGTGTACAAGTGTGTGCGTATGTCAGTGCGTGTGTGCAATTGTGTGTATGTGTATGTGTGTGTGCATGTATGTGTGTGTGTGTATGTGTGTTTGTGTGTATGCGTGTGTGTGTGTGTGTGTGTGTGTGTGTGTGTGTGTGTGCGTGTGTGTGTTTATGCACATGCACGTGCACGTGTGCATGCATGTTTGCATATGTATTTGCGTGCTTGTATGTAGCGTGCGTGAATGCGCACGAGTGTATGAGTATGTGTGCGCATGAGTGTGTGTGGGTGTGTGTGCTGTGCGCGCTTTCCGCGCGTATCCGGAGGCTACACCCTTTGCGGCACCTACCTTTCCCTGTTTGCCCTTGCTCTGGGCAGGCAGGTCCCCATTCTGCTCAGCCACCTGCGCCTCCTCCTCCTCCTTGCTCATGAGCCTTGATAAACCCTGGTTGAAAGACGTTGAACTACTATCTGTCACAATTCAACTACTTGAACTATCCAAAATTTAATTTAACACCTGTTTAGTACACCCGGCAACAAATCCGAAAACCCGCTATGAAATCCGCGTAAAATAATATATAAACTCCAAAATGCCTCCAAAGAAGGGTGCAGATGATATTGACTCCGAGGATGAATTCGACGGGATGAACGAGGAAGTGGAGGAGGAGGAGGACAATGCACCGGACGAGGCCGTAGAGGAGGAGACAGCAGACGATGAGGTGTGCTCGGCACTAGGACATGCGTGAAATGATCGGGGGGGGCGAGGAAATTGATCTTGATCGAAGACGTCCCCCGCTCTCCCTCCTTCCCCGTGTACACCTTCTCACGAAAAACTGGAAACGCAGGACGAGGCGGATGATCCGGAGGCGAAGGCGCACCGCGCTGAAATCGCGAGGCAGGAGAAGGAGCGGTTGCGCAAGCAGGCCGAGGCCAAAAAGGAGATGCTGGCCAAGATGAAGCAGGAGCAGAAGGCGGGAGGCCCCAGCGCTGCTGCGGCGGACGTAAGTGGTGTTCGGTTTTGAACTGTGGGCATCCGAACGAACGGAGGAAAGACAGCCAGCCCGACCGCTCTTGCCCCTGAGGGGAACACACATAACCCCTCTGCTCCTACCAACGTGTTCCACACACATTCACGACACAGGCTGCCCGGGGACAGCATCGCCTGAACTTCCTGCTGCGCCAGGCAGAGATTTTCCAGCACTTTGTGCCAACAAACGCCAAGACTGAGTCCAAGAAGTGGGTGGTTACAGTCCTCTGCAGGCACCCCTGGTTATTTGTGCATGTTTATGTGTGTGTGCTTGGAGTGTAGGCTGCTTTGTTGTGTGCAGGAGGGACAGCTAGTAGAGAGAGAGGACTGGGCACACCCCCCTTCCTTTCACTCTCCCACCCCCCGGGAAAAATACACCCACACAGGAACCAGCGTGGTCGGCACGCGGGCGCCAGGAACGAGAAGGACGAGGACGCTGAACTGCTACGGGACGAGGAGGACGCCTCAGGGGGAGGGCACAGGCTCACTGTCCAGCCCTCCATCATCACAGGCGGGACTCTGAGGGAGTACCAGATGCAGGGCATGAACTGGCTCATTCACCTGTATGACAACGGCATCAACGGTATCCTGGCTGATGAGATGGTGAGGGCTCTGATGGTCAGACACGCGCGCACACATCAATTGAATCGCACGCACGCGCGCGCTCGCATACACCAACACACACGTTTTAGAGACATATCCACACAAGCACACATGCGCACGTAAACGCGCACACGCGTGCTCGCGCACGGACACACACGCACATACACACACACTCAAACACACACACATACATACATACACACACGTACACACACACGTGCACACACACACATACATCCCCATCCCCACTTGCACTCGCACTTGCACTAACGCGCATTCACATGCTTGTACCACACACGCTCAAGCATGCACGCACATGCACACACTCGTACCCACAAACACATGCACACACAATCTCTATCACAGGGCCTGGGGAAAACGCTGCAGACAATCTCGCTCATCGCCTACCTGCGTGAGTACCGTGGCATCAAGGGCTACCACATGGTGGTGGTGCCAAAATCCACCCTGCACAACTGGTGGGTGTCACGTCACACAGCAATCGACCTGCTTACCATGCTGCCTGCCAGAGCATTGTGGTAAAGCACACGCACACCACTACTCGCACCTGTACCTACTCATCGTTCAACCGACAGATCCACTTGCACGTGTGAAGGCAATCTACTTCTGCAACCCTCAATGCCCGGCTTTTTTTACGCTCAGGTGTAACGAGTTCAGGCGCTTCTGCCCTTCCATTAAAGTCGTCAAGTTCATCGGCAATGCAGAGGAGCGGGTAAGGAGGCCAGGCTACTTTTCAGAACATGTAACGCATGCATGCACTTGTTCGGAGACACGTGCACGCATGCAGATACATATGCACAAGCACACATGTGTAGGGTTGGCCAGAACCATATATATACGGTGCATATACCGTATTTTTGGCCGGGAAATCACCAAATATACGGTCATATACGGTGTATATGTACGGTTCTGGCCAACCCTACACATGTGCACATGGATGCACACATACAACAAGCAAAGGGGCTATGTCATGCACACTCCCACACTCGCATTCACGCACACATGTACACGCTCGCGTGCACACACACACAAACAAACACATACACATGTCTGCATTGCCCACGTGCAGGAGGCCATCAAGAGGGAGCACATTCAGCCTGGAAAGTTTGACGTCATGATCACCTCCTATGAAATGGTTATTAAGTGAGTCTGGCATGTACACACACTTGTTGCACGCACATGATTGCATGCACGTACACACACACACACACACACATACACACACACATACACACACAAGGGCACCTATGCACAGACCCGCACACGCACGTGCACACACACACACACACACACTCACACACACATACACACACACACACACACACACACACACAGATGCACAGACCTGCACGCTCGCACATGCACAGACAAATATGCTACCAAACACACAAAAAGCTTGCAACCGCACAAACAAACAGGCACGCACACACGCGTTCACACATTTTGCTCTCACACATTACAGATACACACGCATGCGTTTTGCGGCACACACACATATACTCACATACACACAACACACACTTGCTCCCCCCCCCACACACACACACGCACACACGTCACACGTCACATGTCCACACTGCAGGGAGAAGAGCCACTTTAAAAAGTTTGTGTGGCGCTACATCATCATTGATGAGGCGCACCGCATTAAAAACGAAAACTCCACGCTCTCCAAGGTGCGTGTTTGTGTGTTTGTAAGTGAGCATGGTGTGCTTGTGTGTGTGTGTGCGCGTGCACTAGGTGCAGTGTGTGTTAGGCGAAAATACATCTATCCTACATCACCAATCAAACGACACAAAGAAGCCACCCTCGTGGCCACACACAGTGGCACGTGCGGGAGGAGGCGGCAGGCTGTCAAGCGATCCACCTGCAATTCTTGGTTATTTATAATATTATTGTCGTTCAAATATCAGTCAATCTCTGTACAGGTTTGCACAACTTGCCTACTGCTTAACACCGGCATGCCCCTGCATAGTGTTCACGCACTGTCACACACTCTCTCTCTCTCTCCCTCTCTCTCTCTCTCCCTCTCTCTCTCTCTCTCTCTCTCTCTCTCTCACTCTCTCCCTCTCTCACTCTCTCTCTCTCTCTCTCTCTCTCTCTCTCTCTCTCTCTCTCTCTCTCTCTCTCTCTCTCTCTATATAGATATAACAC
>Ga0307942_1002167_pt1 | contig 15854 bp, 21 predicted proteins | sample OrgLakmetagen175_FD_201846 | JGI IMG/M metagenome (GOLD analysis project Ga0307942, IMG submission 201846) | Saline water microbial communities from Organic Lake, Antarctica - #175 | ecosystem: Environmental > Aquatic > Non-marine Saline and Alkaline > Saline | place: Antarctica: Organic Lake...
CCACACCACCCACCCACACCACACACCTGCACAGCTGCCAGAAGCTCCGGCGGAGCATTCCCGTCCGGCAAGCCCTCTCCACTCTCCACACTGCCCCCCCTACTGAGTCGCGTCAAGGGGTTGCTTGTCCGCATGCGGCGCAGCCCAAACTCAGACCCTTGACGCGTCATGTCAGGAGATGGGCAGTCTGCAGAGTCGGATCTGCTGGTGTGCCTGAGATCAAGGGAGTCGCCATACGCTTGCGGCCGGCCTTGCCCTCCGGATTTAAGACCCTGCGGCTGCTGTTGCTGCTGCTGCTGCTGCTGCTGCGTCATTGCTGATTGTTTCTGTGTGTCCGGATGCTGCTGCTGCTGCTGCCGCAGCAACTGCCGTTGCTGGGCTGCTCTATGAGCTAAGCGCTCTGGGAGGTACTGTGTGGTAATGAATGAGCGGAGTGGCGTTGCTGGTGTGTCAGGAGAAGAGGGGTGTGGTAATTAATGCATGGTACAGTGTGATTGGTGTGTTAGCAGGAGCTCTGGGAGACATTGTGTGGTCATGCATGAGCGAAGTGGCGTTTCTGGTGTGTCAGGAGAAGAGGGGTGTGGTAAATGCGTGGTTCAGTGTGGTGGGTGCGTTAGGCGGAGCTCTGGGAGACATTGTGTGGTCATGCATGAGCGAAGTGGCGTTGCTGGTTGGTAATTAAAGAGTGGTGCAGTGTGATTGGTGTGTTGGCAGGAGCTCTGGGAGACATTGTGTGGTCATGCATGAGCAAAGTGGCGTTTCTGGTGTGTCAGGAGAAGAGGGGTGTGGTAAATGCGTGGTTCAGTGTGGTGGGTGTGTTAGGCGGAGCTCTGGGAGACATTGTGTGGTCATGCATGAGCGAAGTGGTGTTTCTGGTTGGTAATTAAAGAGTGGTGCAGTGTGATTGGTGTGTTGGCAGGAGCTCTGGGAGACATTGTGTGGTCATGCATGAGCGGAGTGGCGTTGCTGGTGTGTCAGGAGAAGAGGGGTGTGGTAATTAATGCATGGTACAGTGTGATTGGTGTGTTAGCAGGAGCTCAGGGAGACATTGTGTGGTCATGCATGAGCAAAGTGGCGTTGCTGGTGTGTCAGGAGAAGAGGGGTGTGGTAATTAATGCGTGGTTCAGTGTGATTGGTGTGTGTTAGCAGGAGCTCTGGGAGACATTGTGTGGTCATGCATGAGCGAAGTGGCGTTGCTGGTGTGTCAGGAGAAGAGGGGTGTGGTAATTAATGCATGGTTCAGTGTGATTGGTGTGTGTTAGCAGGAGCTCTGGGAGACATTGTGTGGTCATGCATGAGCGAAGTGGCGTTTCTGGTGTGTCAGGAGAAGAGGGGTGTGGTAATTATTGCATGGTTCAGTGTGATTGGTGTGTTAGCAGGAGCTCTGGGAGACATTGTGTGGTCATGCATGAGCGGAGTGGCGTTCCTGGTGTGTCAGGAGAAGAGGGGTGTGGTAATCAAAAAGTGGTGCAGTGTGATTGGTGTGTTAGCAGGAGCCCTGGAAAACATTGTGAGGTGGTCAATGAGTGGTAAATGGCAAAAGCGTGGTCAATTTTTGAGGGGGAAATCGTGTTCAGATGACGTTTGCCGTATCTACAAATTCAGCGCTTTTGCAAGCACCGCAAATAAGAGGTCCATGTTGTTCAGCCCTGTTTGCAAACCATACATGAAAACAGGCATTCCATGTATTCACACACAGCAAACCGTCTAGTCTACACAAACACAAACGTGCATGTAATTTCAGTCGACCCTGTGTGTGCGCTTGTGCATGTGTGTGTATGTTTGTGTTTGTGTGTGTGTTTGTTTGTGTGTTCGGCAAACTCTGTGTCTGTATGTGTGTGTATGTGTGCTTTGCTCACGCACATTCAAGTCCTGCTGCACCGCGTAGATGAGGTCCATATTGATCAGCCCTGCCGGCCCCCACGGTTGATTGAGCTGACTGGATCCGAAAAACGGGTCGTGGAATCCAGAGTGGCGATGGTGCCACAGAGGATCTGGGGCTGGTTCATTGTTGCTAAGGAGATGTGGGTCGTGGAGTCCAGAGTGGTGGTGGTGGTGCCCTGAATGATCTGGGGCTGGTTCGTTGTTGCTAGGGAGATGTGGGTCGTGGAATCCAAAGTGGTGGTGGTGGTGCCCTGAATGATCTGGGGCTGGTTCATTGTGGCTAGGGAGATGTGGGTCGTGGAGTCCGGAGTGGTGGTGGTAGTGCCCTGAATGACCTGGGGCTGGTTCGTTGTGGCTAGGGAGATGTGGGTCGTGGAGTCCAGAGTGGTGGTGGTGCCCTGAATGATCTGAGGTTGGTTTATTATTGCTGGGCAGTTGTGGCTCGTGGATTCCAGAGTGGTGGTGGTGCCCTGAATGATCTGGGGCTGGTTCGTTGTGGCTAGGGAGATGTGGGTCGTGGATTCCAGAATGGTGGTGGTGCCTTGAATGACCTGGGGCTGGTTCGTTGTGGCTAGGGAGATGTGGGTCGTGGAGTCCAGAGTGGTGGTGGTGCCCAGAATGATCTGGGTCTGGTTCATTGTGGCTAGGGAGATGTGGGTCGTGGAATCCAGAGTGGTGGTGGTGGTGCCCTGAATGATCTGGGGCTGGTTCGTTGTTGCTAGGGAGATGTGGGTCGTGGAGTCCAGAGTGGTGGTGGTGGTGCCCTGAATGATCTGAGGCTGGCTCGTTATTGCTGGGCAGTTGTGGGCCAAGATGTGTCAAGCTGTTGCGTAAGGAAGGTAGGGGCTGCGAGGGGCAGTTGGCATTGAGGTGTGGGTGCTTTTTGCAACTGCTGTTGAAAGGCACACAGGGTGGAGACTGAGGAGGGGTGGGGAGAAGAGATTGGCCGGAAAGGTGCAAGGGCAGGTCTGATGGGCTTGAGTTAAGGTCTCCAGAGGTAGATACTGCAGAATTAGAGCCTGCAGAGGGAAGAGCAGTGGAATGAGTGGGGGTGGTGGATATGTAGTAGCGCGATGCTGTCAAAATGGATATGTAGTAGTAGCGAAATGCTGTCAAAATGGATATGTAGTAGTAGCGCGATGCTGTCAAAATAGATATGTAGTAGTAGCGCGATGCTGTCAAAATGTCGGAAAAGAAGGGAGAAGCAGATGGAATCGTCAAGGGAAGCATTCATTATTTGTGGAGGACAATGGGCATCCTTTGTATGTATTATGAAAGAAAAGCCACTTAGGTGCCATGATCTGGAAGATCGGCCATGATCTGGAAGAAAAGCCACTTAGGTGCCATCAGCCCTCGCATGTATTATGGAAGAAAAGCCACTTGGATGCCATGATCTTGAAAAAAGGAAAGGGATCAGGGTGCCATGATCATAAGATAAAGGAAAGGGATCAGGGTTGCAATTTTTTTGGTGAAGCCTTGCTTGGTTGACATCATTCAGGGTTGTCAGTAATATAGACGTGTAAGATTGGTGCAGGTGTTTTTCACACACACACACAGACACACACAGACACACGCAAGGGCGCCATCGGCATTGAGATACACGCTTGTATGATTGGAAATCAGGAGCAAGACACGCAAACACCACCTAGAAAACCAGCAACATTAAGATGCACAAGAGTAAGACTGACACGCAGGAGTATAGCACACACACACACATATACATACACCAGCAACAAGACCATCAGCGTTAAGATGCACAAGATTGAGACTGACACGCAGGGGTATGGCATACACACACACTCACATACACACATACACACATACATACGTACACGTACACACATACACATATATACACACACCAGCAACAAGACCAGCAGTGTTAAGATGCACAAGATCAAGACTGACACGCAGGGGTATGGCACACACACACACTCACATACACACATACACACACACTCACATACACACATACATACGTACACGTACACACATACACATATATACATACACCAGCAACAAGACCAACAGTGTTAAGATGCACAAGATCAAGACTGACACGCAGGGGTATGGCACACACACACTCACATACACACACACTCACATACACCCACAAATACATACACCAGCAACAAGACCAACAGCATCAAGATGCACACGATTTGAGACTGACACACAGGGGTATGGCACACACACACTCACATACACACACACACACACACAAATACATACACCAGCAACAAGACCAACAGCATCAAGATGCACACGATTTGAGACCGACACACAGGGGTGGCGCGTACCAGTGAGGTTGCTACTCAGCATTAGACGGCACTGCAACCGATTCAGACGGTGGCGGTGTTGCCTCTCGTCCCCATCCTGCACGGACTCTGAGCTGTCACCTCCCAGTGTAGAGGTGCTGGAGTTGTTTTGAGGTGCGCTGCGTTGGCTTCTAGGCCGCTGCAGCCGCCGCCGCACCTGATTCTGTTGCTGCTGCATGCACACATACACACATGCACAGACATGCATTAAAACATTAAAACGGTCATAAGCGCACAAGCAAGAGGGCGGTGAGAGCAGGCACCTTGGGCCTTCAGGGCAACACTTCACTACAACAGACTGAAGCAGGCAGGTAGTTACTGCATTGCTACACACACATACACATAGGGTTGGCCAGAACCGTACATATACACCATACATGACCGTATATTTAGTAATTTCCCTGCCAAAAAATACCGTATATACACACTCATACACTTACACTCACACGCACACACAAGACAGGCACATGCCATGGAGCAAAGCATGTGCGCGGCTACGCACGTGGTGTAGGCAGTAATTAACACAGGCATGTGGGCATATGGGGCAAAGTACAGGGTGTGTGTGAAGGAATTGCATGGCATATGCAACAATTATGACACACCGTAAAATGTGTGAATGGTACACGAAGTAATGAGCACACAGATATAATTTTTTTCGAAAGCGCACACACAGCTTGGCACAAACACACATGTGCACAGGCAGGCCCAACATAACCCATACACAGGCAACCGCAGAAAGCTCGTGCATAGGCACACGCAAGAAAAAGCATACACAGGCACGCCCAGCAAAACCCATACACAGGCAGTTGCAAACAGCACGCACACAGGCACACCCAGCAAAGCTCATACATAGGCACGCCCTACAAAACTCATACACAGACACACACAACAAAGCACAAACACAGGCACATGAAACAAAAATGTGCACACCTGCTGCGGCTGGAGCTGACGACCCTCATGAAAGTGAGAATGAAAGGAGCTGGTGTTTGCGCTGTGGTCTTCTTTACTGTGGGGGTGAGCCTCTCGTGCTGATCCTGAACTGAGCAGCTGGAGGAGCCTGCTCGTTTATGTAGGGTTGGCCAGAACCATATATATACGGTGTATATATGGTATCTTTGGCAGGGAAATCATCAAATATACGGTCATATACGGTGTATATATACAGTTCTGGCCAACCCTACGTTTATGAAATAAAGGGTATCTTTTGTAGGGTTGGCCAGAACCATACATTTATAGGTATATACGATGTACGGTGTACATACGGTATTTTCAGCAGGGAAATCACCATACGTACGGTCATATACGGTGCAGATATACGGTTCTGGCCTACCCTAATCTTTTGTCAAGCAGGTTGTTTGCCAATTACCATTAACCATGAACCATGAGGCCTCTTACCCTGCCTATGGGGTGCTTAAATGAGTTTTGAAGGTTTGGATGAAGAGGGCTGAACCATGGCCAATTCAAGGGTACTTTTAAAACCAGAGATGCGTGGTCAGCGCCCTTAGGATTTGCAGGCACAGACCTTGGCAGCACCCCTAGATTAGCACAAAACAGACGTGCACACACAAATACACACACAAGCACACACACACATACACACAAGCACACACACACACATACACACAAGCACACACACACGTGTCTGGCAGCACCCCTAGATTAGCACAAAACAGACGTGCACACACAAATACACACACAAGCACACACACATACACACAAGCACACACACACCTGTCTGGCAGCACCTCTAGATCAGCACAAAAAATACGTGCACACACAAATACAAACACAAACACAAGCACACACACATACACACAAGCACACACACAAGCACACACACACACACACACATTCACACAAGCACACACACACACACACACACCTGTCTGGCAGCACCCCCAGATCTTGCAGAAGCAGCAGGTACATGGCTAAGGCTTCATCTTGCTCCACGGACTCCACCATTGGCGATGATGCCAGGGAGGCAGCATGACTGCAAGGGAGGTTGTGCACATAAAGAAAAGAGGCTGTGTGCATAAAAGAAAAGATGCGCATAAAAGAAAGGGTGCACGTGAAAGAGAAGGTTTTGCATATAAAAGAAAAGGGTGTGCACATACGCGGCTGGCGCTTGAAAGGAGTAGACAGAATTAAAAGGGGGGAGGTTACCACATAAAAAGCTTGACTTGTGCACATGAAAGAGGGTAATAGCGACAAAAATGGCTGCAGAACCATGCAGATGGGGATTGTATGAAAAGGAAGCCACGACAATGGAGGTCTGCAAGAGCAGATCTTGTTGAGTAAAATGATGCAATTTGTTCCTGTGATTTATGTTCAAATGTGTAGGGTTGGCCAGAACCGTATACATACACCGTATATGACCGTGTATTTGGTGATTTCCCTACCGTATACACACCGCATATATTTAGTTCTGGCCCACCCTGCAATGCGGCACTGCCTTGCTCTGGAAGCAAAAAATTTGACCGTTTACAAAAAGGAATATAAAGTCATTTGGTGTCAACCTTTACTTAAAGTGTCAACCTTTACTTAAATCAAAAGTGTATTTTAACCATGCACATTATTCTGCACTTTGTTAGCCAGCTGCTCCTTGGCAGATATACTCATAGATCAACACGTGTGATATGTTCAGCCCAGAACAGGACCACACACTAAGACCTATGGCTATGACTAAGATTTATGACTACCACAAGTCCCGTTTCAAAACAAGGGGCTCAACCTGCTCCCATTTTCGTTAAGGACACACTGCTTGCAATGCAAACTGCTGCAACTCTTTGCAAAGCAAGAGCACCCAACACAGCATGTGCTTGAGGGTGCTGCAATCTAGGTGCGCTTTCTGTACTTTTGTGCATAGGCAGTACGCATTGCTAGGAAACATTGCAGATTGGGTGCACCTAGGAGGTTGTGCATGTGGTCTGTGCGCTGCTAATTAAAACTGCAAAGTGGATGCACTTAGGAGGTAGTGCATGTAGTCTGTGCACTGCTAACCAACACTGCAAAGTGGATGCACTTAAGAGGTAGTGCATGTAGTCTGTGCACTGCTAACCAACACTGCAAAGTGGATGCACTTAAGAGGTAGTGCATGTAGTCTGTGCGCTGCTAATTAACACTGCAAAGTGGATGCAAAGAGGAGGTAGTGCATGTAGTCTTTGCACTGCTAACCAACACTGCAAAGTGGATGCACTTAAGTGGTAGTGCATGTAGTCTGTGCGCTGCTAATTAACACTGCAAAGTGGATGCACTAGAGAGCTCTGTGCACAGATTGTGCAATGCACTGCACCTACAAAGCACAAGCACACCTGCAGCCACATAGACCGTTCATGCAATGCACTACACCCACAAAGCAAAAGCATGCCTGCAGTCGCAGCCAAAATGGGATATGTTCAGCCCAGAACAGGACCACACACTAAGACCTATGGCTATGACTAAGATCTATGACTACCACAAGTCCCGTTTCAAAACAAGGAGCTCAACCTGCTCCCGTTTTCGTTAAGGACACACTGCTTGCAATGCACACTGCTGCAACTCTTTGCAAAGCAAGAGCACCCAACACAGCATGTGCTTGAGGGTACTGCAATCTAGGTGCGCTTTCTGTACGTCTGTGCATAGTCAGTACGCATTGCTAGGAAACATTGCAGATTGGGTGCAGCTAGGAGGTTGTACATGTAGTCTGTGCGCTGCTACTTAACACTGCAAAGTGGATGCAAAGAGGAGGTTGTGCATGTAGTCTTTGCGCTGCTAATTAACGCTGCAGAGTGAATGCACTTCAGAGGTAGTGCATGTAGTCTGTGCGCTGCTAACCAACACTGCAAAGTGGATGCACTTAAGTGGTAGGGCATGTAGTCTGTGCGCTGCTAACCAACACTGCAAAGTGGATGCACTTAGGAGGTAGTGCATGTAGTCTGTGCGCTGCTAACCAACACTACAAAGTGGATGCACTTCAGAGGTAGCGCATGTAGTCTGTGCGCTGCTAAATGAAACTGCAAAGTGGATGCACCTAGAGAGCTCTGTGCACAGATTGTGCAATGCACTGCACCCACAAAGCACAAGCACACCTGCAGCCACACAGACCGTCCATGCAATGCACTACACCCACAAAGCAAAAGCACGCCTGCAGTCGCAGCCAAAACTTCAGAGCACATGCCGTCACACACACAGACACACACACACACACACACAACACACACACACACACTCACAAACACACACACATACACACACACCTGTTACCGTCCGAAATGCCCCACAGCGGCTTGGTCGACCCAGCAGTGGCTGAGCTCCTACATTCATCTGTGCCCGCAGGCTTTGCGCCACTGGGGCAGCCTCCTGGGGCCCCACTTGCACTGCTCGTGCTTCCAGATCCGTTCCCAGATGCGGTCCCTTTCAAATGCGGCCCCTTCTGGATGCGGTCCTTTACAGATGCGGCCCCAGATGCGGTCCTAATTGCATTGCTCGTGCTTCCAGATGCCCCACCGCTGCCGGCACGTTGTGCACATGCTTCTGTGCTGTCACCTCCTTGGCAGTGGTTCAGGAGGGCATCTGGCCCTTGGCCCCATAGCCCTGTGTGCATTTGAGAGTGGGTGCGGGTTGGAGGGCACAAGTGGCTTTAGGGGGGAAGATGGTCATGAAGGCAAAGGAGGGCATGGGAACCCATGTACGTATGTGCACGTGAATGTGGGTATGCTGGATTAAGATCAACCGCCTCTGGCCAACGCTACTGAGGAGTTATGTACATTTTACATATGCCACATGCCTACGGTTGGCCATAATCGTATATGTACGCCGTATATGACCGTATATTTGTGACGTTCCTGCCAAAACAATCGTATATACACGGTATATGTATGGTTCTGGCCAACCCTACATATGCCACTCTCAAGAGGAGGTCATGGGTACCGAGCCTACGTCATGGAGCTGGAGAGGCAGACTGCCTTAAAATTGGCAATGACAAGTACTAAAAGCTGAAGGGTTGGAATTTGATGTGGAGATGGTATTATCAAAATATGCAGCGCAGGGTTGGCCAGGGTACGTGCACATGTGAGCCTCGGTATCTCGTACGAGTGGTTTCTCGATTACCTCAAGAGCGTAGAGTGTTAGGCACCTTACTTGTGTCATCTCGGTGGAGAGGGCGATGACGAGCACCTAAACGAGCTAGGTAGGCCACCATGTGGGCGATCCTTGGCAGCCCACATGGTACCATTAAATGTTTGGAAATGCATGCACATGCACACGCACACACACACACACACAAACACACACACACACACACACACACACACACACACACGCAGGATAGGAAGCATTTCTGCCTCTCTCACTGCCTCCTTTGCACAGTGTATTTGTTTGTTCTGTGTATGGGTGTGGGTGTGAGTGTGAGCGCATGTGTGTGTGTGTGTGTGCGTGTGTGTGTGTTCTGTGTGTGTGCAGTCAATTTGGCCCTAGTACACACCCTGAGCCCTGAGAGAGCAAGTGCCATTAATGTGCATCTGGCCACCCTCCTTGTTTTTTACATCTGAGCAACCCTGATAACACACCCTGAGAGGGAGCAAGTTCTTGCTTTATATATCTGGCTAGACAACTAGACATATTGACACACTCTGAGCCCTCAGAGAGGGTGAGTACTTGCAGGTACTAGACATCTGGCCATCCCTATAAAGCGACTTGAGTGAGCAAGCACACACGAATCAGTGCAATGGAAACAAATCATTTAATTTGGAACATCGGAAACGATGGAAACGATGGAAACAATCATCATTCCATTATCCATTATTCCTTTGTCCATTAATGAGCAATGGAGCGTCCTGGGCATATAGGAAGCACCATTAAATTTTGAAAACCATCTTTGTAGGCACAGGCCGTTACGTTAGCGTGGTCCGCAAGTCTTTCAATCTTACTGAGTGATAGAAAAAGAATAAAAAAAAGAAAAACTACGCAGGCAGTGAAAACCACTCCCCACATTAATTAAGGAAAAGTAGCCACTTTGGTACCGAGTACCATAAAGCTCCTCCACCGCGAAAAGGACAAATCAATGGTGATCAGGAGGGTTGCAGGCTTGGCCTGAAACCGGCTCCTGATGAGAGTTGATAACAGTACTGGAAAAGGCACATCTAGTATGGACAAGTGAGAGAGAATTTTAAGTACCATCTTTGTGGGCATAGGCCATTAGCGTGGTCCGCAAGCCGTTGGGGCTTACTGAGAGTGGGAAGTGGTAATTGCTGGCCCCACAATCCGCACAGTCCTTTTACAGCCAGAGTTACTTACTTGCCAACAAGCAATAGAACTACAGCTGCCGGCCCTTACCGCCCTTTCAGGAAAAAGCCACGTGTCTAAAAAGACGTATGGCTTTTGCTCTTTTGCTCCAGACTGGGTCCCCAACATAGTGCATCGCTGCTTGTGGGTACCCCTACAAATGCCACTTACATTTTTTTACGTAATACACATATGTCCACGTACATTTGTTACAAAAACCCTCCATGGCCTAATTAATTATGGTCACTACCTGACTGGCACCCTTCCTTGCTGGCGTACGCGTGCGTCAACAGCAACGCCATGAGTTGTGGAGCCTGGCTGCTGCGCCTCGCACGGCACTGTGACAGCTGGCCCTGCTGCTGCTGCTGCTGCTGCTGCTGCTGCTGCTGCTGCTGCTGCTGCTGCTGTAGATGTAGGAGCTGCGTCTGAGCGGCTGGTGTGTGCGTGCACCCAGGGCCGCCAGACAATGCTGCCGCTTCACCACCCAGGGACGACAGCTGGGACTGGACACGCCCAGACAGCCGCCGGAGAGAGGACAGCTCATGGTCGGTGGTTGCACTTTCCTCGTTGCCCATGCCCTGCTGCTCCTCCTGTCCACCCTCGGCATCCTCAGGTTTCCCCCTCTTCCGAACTGTGCCGGTAACAGAACATCGCGTGGGCGATCCTTGTTGTGGAACCGCGGCTGTCTCCCTCTGATATCTGGAGTAATCCAGGGAAGAGAGCAGAGGCTGGTACAGCAAGAACCTGGAGAGGGCAGCTCGCTGTCCCTGCGTGGCCTGCTGCTGTTGATGGAACTTCGGCGCAGGCTGCTGCTGTGCCTGCTGTGCGTGCTGCTGCTGGTGTCCGTGATGCTGCTGCGGCTTAAGGGCATGGCTGGTCTTAGTACGTTGGGGAGGGGGCTCCGGACCCAGAGAAGGCTGTTTTGCTGGGTCGCTGCTGCAGCTGCGTTTACTCAATGGAGACCGTGCGTGCGTGTGCCCCAGACATTGAGCTCCCTTACAGCCCGAGCGGAGCACAGGAGATGCTGCTGCTGTGTGGCCGCTGCTGGCGCCAGTACGATTGCTGCTGCTGCTGCTGCTGCCGCTGAGGTTTTTATGCAGGTTGCTAGCGGGGCTATCACTCTGGACAGGGGGAAGGGATGGTGGCAATTGCTGTTGAGATGGAAAAACACGCCCAGACAGCCGGCGATACCCCAATCCACCACTGTCATGCTCCTCTGGATCTTTGTATGAAGGAAGACACAACGTGTGAGTAAAGAGCTGTTATTGCTAGTCCATGAACAGTGAGGTAAATGTATGAAGTGAGAATCCTGGCAGCTGAAGGGCTTGCGCCCTGTGCCTGTTGAAGAAGTACTGTTCTACACGGGCACGTCCGCACCTATGCCAGGTGACAATTATGTGTGCCGTCAAGGATATGTTGTGGCACTTGTGTCACAGGAAACCAAATAGATGCCTGGAGAGGGGCTAATCATCACTCGGCTACCGAAACAGTGTTGTCCTAAAATTGTGGACAGGGATGCAAGCACGCACCTGATGCCAATTCACGCTCTGACATGACGACCCCTTCAGTCAGGCACTCATGCACCTCCCAGCAGCAACTCTTTCCTCGGTTGCTTGTGTTGGCTTGTCCAGGGTGCGGTCCTGCCTGCGCTTTGGTGGGAAATCTGATTTTGCAGAGCCTCACAGGGAACAAGGGCCAGGTAGTGGCGTTGAAAGCCTCATCCCATGTACACTACACTTGTGTGGTATGCGTGTGCTTACGTGTGTAGCATATGTAGCGAGCGTTCTACGCAGCGAGCTCTTTTCAGGGAAACCCTACTAAACTTCCTTGCAGAAGGATCACACAAGTACCACATTACCTACCTGTGACCACATCACCTACCTGTTCCTGTGTGCACAGGTAGGTGCAAAACAACCCACTTCTGGCCTAAATGCTGTGCTAGCGTGTTGGAGAGTTTAACAAAATAAAAATTTTCGAATCCGAGAATGTAATTTCTGTGTAAGGTCCTGTGTCTTGCTATCTGGCATCTGTTTGCAATGGACCTGAACCTTGACAACTTGGGACCCAGAGCTCAAAAAGCAAAACCCAAACTTGGTCCTAAAGTCTCTGGGAGGAGAGGGCCACGCCCGCAAGCCCAAGGCACGTAGCTGCTTTCTGTCAGCACGTCTCCTCTTACAAGCTAGGCATAGTATGTGTCTGTCAAGAAAGCACAATAATCTCAGTCAAAATTTTCCTGTCACGTCAACGAGTTGACCGTTCTCGCTCCACAGACACACACACACACACACACACACACACACACACACACACACACACACACACACACACACACACACACACACACACACACACACACACACACACACACGCACACGCACACAGGCACACACACGCACACACACACAAACACACACACACACACAAACACACACACACACAAAACACACACACACAAACACACACACACACACATACACACACACACGCACGCACGCATACGCACGCATACTTGTACAAATACGAACAATCGGCGTAAGTGCGCAAGCATCACTCATATATACTCCCATCATCACACAAGCAAACCTTCCTTCCCATTCTGACTTGAGCATCTGATTGGTAACCTGCAGAGGCGTCCCAGCAGCAACCTGACAGCCAAGGCACCGCCTCACAACCCGCAACCCAAAACGATGCAGCAGCCGAGCCACCACTGCCCTTAGCACCTGAACCTCCTCCCCCTCCTCCCACCTCCAATGCAGTCCTAGCTCCCCCTGCCACTTCCAATGCAGTCTTATTTCCCCCTCCCCCTCCCCCTCCCACCACCGGCATCCCCACCCCCTCCGCAAGTCAACAAGGCCAGGGGCGTGGCACAGCAGCACACGGGCATGATACAGCACAAGGGGCCGATGCAGCATCCCAAGGGCATGATGCAACACTAAGCCAACAAGGCCAGGGGCGTGACGCAGCAGCACACGGGCCTGATACAGCACAAGGGGCCGATGCAGCATCCCAAGGGCATGATGCAATATTAAGCCAACAAGGCCAGGGGCGTGACGCAGCAGCACACGGGCATGATACAGCACAAGGGGCCGATGCAGCATCCCAAGGGCATGATGCAACACAAAGCCAACAAGGCCAGGGGCGTGGCACAGCAGCACACGGGCATGATACAGCACAAGGGCATGGTACAACACAAGAGCGCAGCCAGCCGACCGCTGACATGCTGATGCCCCTACCCCCACGTACACGCAAATTTGCCCCTGCTCTTGGCCGAGCACAAGCCGCTGCTGCTGCACACCCAAGTGCTGCCACACACTCAGCTGCTCCTACACATTACCAAGTAGCAGGCGACGATGCTGCTGCTTCTCACCCTGCTGCTTCTGCGCAGCATACAGTAGCAGGCGACGCTGCTGCTGCCCCTGCCATCCCAGCGGCTGCTGCACCTACGCTTCAACCGCATGCAACCTCAGTGACCACGCAGCAGGCCCTTGCCATTCAGCAGTTGCTCTCGTTGGGAGCACACAAGCACAGCACACAAGCACCTGCAGACCAGTGCCACCCACACACTCAGCACCAAACGCAGCAGCAGCCTCTGAATCATCATCATCACCAGCAGCAGCAGCAGCAGCAGCAGCAGCAGCAGCAGCAGCAGCAGCAGCGGCAGCAGCAGCAGTGGCAACAGCCATCTCAGCAGCGGCAACAGCCACCTCAGCAGCAGCAGCAGCAGCAGCAACAAGCAAAGCAAAACAACCGTAAGCCTACTCCTGGTGACTTGCTGCACCAGCAGCTGTTCAGTGATACAGACGGAGGAATGACGGATGGGCTCGGCACTGAGGTGCGTGTGCACATGAGCAGCTCGGTGATCTTTCTATTGAGTGCAACATGAGCTGAGCGTGACGGAATGGAGGCTTGGCACTCAGTTGTACTGCACGTGAGCAGCTATAGGTGATCATTTTGTTTTGTGCATCATGAGCTGAGACAGACAGACAGGCACACACACACAAACACACACACACACACACACACACACACACACTCACACACACACACACACACACGCACGCACATGTTTACTGAGGTATCTGCACGCAAGCAGCAACTGGTAGTTGCACAGCTGCATGGTGATACTGACGGAGGTGAGAACAGACATGAGGCGCTGCATGACCTTGCGAACGCCCGCACATATCCACACACAGGGTGATACAGACGGCATGGGGACAGAGGAGGAGGGTTTGATGTATGCCAAGCAGATAGGGGTGGCCTTGCAAGACGCCCATGCGCAGCAGAGAACATTGATCACTGAGCAGAGCAAGGCGCGCGACGAAGCGAAGAGGGCGCCCAATGACGCAACCAAATTCAAGGCGCACAACAGAGCAAAAGAGCTGGGGGACAAGCTGAAAAGGGTAAGAGAAAAGAGAGCACTTGCAGTTACGATTCTATGTATGGAATGAAAAATGTTCAAGTGTTAAGTATCAGGCAGTCTCTCTCTGAAACTAAATTTCCATAACACAACAAATAGAGCACGAGCGGTTACGATTCTGAGTACGTGATGTGTAGCAGATTGTGCTGTGCAACTAGTCACCAGCTACAGCTTTCCTGATGCCCAAGGCTCAACACACTCGTGCTTGAAGCTGAATACTCAGTATATTTTTTTGGTGTTCGAAGCGCCGGCTGGGAGAGTACTGTGTGTGTGTGTGTTTGTGTGTGTGGTGTGTGGTGTTTGGTGTGTGTGGATGGAATCTGAAGATCAGGCTGTGATCAAGATTTTGCTGTGATCAAGATTAGGCTGTGATCAAGATTAGGCTGTGATCAAGATTAGGGAGAAGGTGGTGCACATGCAATGGTGTGTGGGGAGGAGGTGAAGGAAAGACTGAAGATGCTTGGGGTCGGCCAGGACCATGTTGTATATACAGGGGATTTGGATTGTGCATCGTCAAAGACTGCTATGCGCTGTGGTGCCTGTCAAGTAGGGTGTCTACACGAACAGGGGGAAAGGATTCTGCATCATCACTGTCTAGTATGTGCTGTAGTGCTTGTCAAGTAGGGTGTCGACACGAACAGGGAAAAGGATTGCGCATCATCACTGTCTAGAATGTAGTATGTCATCACTGTCTAGTTTGTGCTGTAGTGCTTGTCAAGTAAGGTGTCTACACAAACAGGGGAAAAGGATTGCGCATCATCACTGTCTAGAATGTGAGTATGTGCTGTAGTGCTTGTCAAGTAAGGTGTCTACACAAACAGGGGAAAAGGAATCCGCATCATCACTGTCTAGAATGTGAGTACCGTACAACCCTGGATTCAATCCGCACCCCCCAAAAAATATTTAATTATGGCCAACCCCGCACATAACGCACCCCAAAATTAAATATTTTTGGCGACCCCGCACAACCACGC
>Ga0307942_1002168_pt1 | contig 15852 bp, 19 predicted proteins | sample OrgLakmetagen175_FD_201846 | JGI IMG/M metagenome (GOLD analysis project Ga0307942, IMG submission 201846) | Saline water microbial communities from Organic Lake, Antarctica - #175 | ecosystem: Environmental > Aquatic > Non-marine Saline and Alkaline > Saline | place: Antarctica: Organic Lake...
CACCTGCCAGTCCTAGGCAGCAGGCCTGCGTCTTGAAGCTGAGCGTAGCCAGGCACATCCACGACAGGGACCACCAGCACCTTCATACGCGCACACAGCACCTGCGGCCAAAACAACGGTGTGCAGTGTGTGTGCAACTGCTTTTTTGTTGCAGTTGCAAGGACACACAACACAGACACACATACACACACGCACGCACCCACGCACCCACGCAAACACGCACACACGAACGCACATGCACACACACACAAACACACACACACACACACACACACACACACACACACACACACACACACACACACACGCAAGCACACACACAAATACCATACACACACATACACACACAAAGAAATGCACACATAAATACCCAAATACAAGGCAAGACGACCAGCAGCTCCAGGTTAAAGTGGGCATGCTAACACACACACACACACATACACACACACACACACGCACACACACACACACTTACGAGCAAGCATGCACGCACACGCATGCACGCATGCATACAAACACACACGCACTCACAAGTATGTTGACACACATGTACGCACACACGTCTGCACACACACAAACACACACACACACACACACACATACACACACAAGCACGTGTGCACACACACCTGTATGCAAGGCAGGACGACCAGCAGCTCCAGGGCAAAATGGGGCAGCTCAAACATCATGCTGCTGCACTCCGCACCCCACTGCAACAATTGACACAGGAAAGGGTGCAAGGGTGTGTGTGTGTTTGTGTGTATGTGTGTGTATGTGTGTGTATGTGTGTGTGTGTATATATGAGTGTGTGTGTGATGACGTGGTGTGTGAATGAGTGTGTGATGAGTTAGTGGGTGAGTGTGTGATGAGTGGTTTTTGTGTATGTGTGTGTGTGTGTGTGTTCGTGTGCGTGTGTGTGTGCGTGTGTGTGAGTGTGATGTGTGTTTGAGTGTGTGTGCCTTGATGTGGTGTGTAGATGTGTGTGTGATAAGTCAGTGAGTGAGTGTGTGATGAGTGGTTTGTGTGTGTGTGTGCGTGCGTGTGTGTGTATGTTCGTGTGTGTGTGACTTGCAGCACACAGCCACTGCAGTTTTTTAAGCATGACAATTCACGAGCAGGCCACTGAAGTTTTTTAACATAACAATTTATAAGCAGGAGGCAAGGAAAGACTATAGCAACTTTTCGTATGCGACGATGCGAAAGCAGGGGGCATGGAGAGCCAATGGCCAGGCAATAGTCGTCGCTATACCTATAGTTCTCATAGGTTTGGCTACAGCTTTCCATTCAGCCTCATAGTTTTATGGGTTAGGGCCATAGTACTAGGGTTAGGGTTAGGGTTAGGGTTAGGGGGTTAGGGGACCTAAACTGGTTGGACTTGAAACTATAGGAACCGTAACACAAATCAATGAGGTTGGATTTGAAACTATAGGAACCGTAACACATAACTATGAGGTTGGATTTGAAACTATAGAAACTGTAACACAAAACTATGAGGTTGGATTTGAAATTATAGGAACCGTAACACAAAACTATGAGAACTGTTGTTATAGCGACTATTCCTCTGTCCAGGAGGCAAGTCTGTCCAGGACCCACCTGCTGCTCCCAGTTGTTCAAGTAGTAGGGGATGAGCCTCCAGCATATGCTGACCAAAGACTCCCGCGTCACAACCTCCTCCCCTATCAACGTGGGTTGTTGGCACAAGCGTTAAATGAGTATGTGTGTGTATGTGTGAAATACATGTGTGTGTACGTGCGCGGCTGTGTGGTGTGTGTGTGTGTACGTGCGCGTGTGTGTGTGTGTGTGATTTGTTGGTCAAGAGATGCTTCCAGCAAATGCTGACCAAAGACTCCCACGTAACCACCTCTTCGCCTGTGTGTGTAACTTCACTTGCTTTTTTCAAACAAACACCAAACAGAGTTTCATATTTCCATCAAGACCTTTTTCTCAGCAACAAAGTAAGTCCTTTTCCTTTGATATGCGGGGAGCGGTTTCCGATGCCTGAGCATGGTTCTCCCAATGCCTGAGCATTGTTGTTCCAATGCCTGAGTATTGTTATTTTATTCCAATGCCTGAGCATTGTTGTTCCAATGACTGAGCATTGTAGTTCCCATGCCTGAGCATTGTTGTTCCAATGCCTGAGCATTGTTGTTCCAATGCCTGAGCATTGTAGTTTCCATGCCTGAGCATTGTTGTTCCAATGCCTGCGCATTGTTTCCAATGCTTGAGCACTGTTGTTCCAATGCCTGAGCATTGTTGTTCCAATGCTTGAGCACTGTTGTTTTATTCCAATGCCTGAGCATTGTTGTCCCAACGCTTAAGCGTTGTTGTTCCAATGCCTGAGCGTTGTTGTTCCCATGCCTGAGCATTGTTGTTCCAATGCCTGAGCATTGTTGTCTCAACGTTAAAGCGTTGTTGTTCCAATGCCTGAGCGTTGTTGTCCCAATGCCTGAGAGTTGATGTTTTATTCCAATGCCTGAGCATTGTTGTTCCAATGCCTGAGCACTGTTGTTCCAATGCCTGAGCATTGTTGTTCCAATGCCTGAGTATTGTTATTTTATTCCAATGCCTGAGCATTGTTGTCCCAACGCTTAAGCGTTGTTGTTCCAATGCCTGAGCGTTGTTGTTCCCATGCCTGGGCACTGTTGTTCCAATGCCTGAGCGTTGTTGTCCCAACGCCTGAGCATTGTTGTCCCAACGTTAAAGCGTTGTTGTTCCAATGCCTGAGCACTGTTGTTCCAATGCCTGAGCATTGTTTCCAATGCCTGAGCATTGTTGTTCCAATGCCTGAGCATCGGCTCTCCCAGTGCACCCTCAAATGCACGTGCATATGGGGTTGTGTGCATGTGTATGGCTGTGCAAAAAGAGAGACGAAAAAGGGCACAAACAGCTTCTACCTCGTCCTTCGAAATGAGCATAAGACAGAGGCAAGCAGCAAAGGCACTCCTTATAACACGTAAGAAAAACAAGGCCACGCTGGACCAGCTGCCATTGAAATTCCTCTTGCCATAAAAAGCACACAAGATACAAAGTGTGAGTGTTAACACAAAAGCCGCAACAGACACAAAAAGCGTTTTCTGGTTTGCAAGCCAGCATGTGGTTCCGCTTGCCTGCATGCCCAAGGCAATTGAAGAAACACAAAGCCAACGCAGACTAAGTGCAAAGTGTGAGAGTTTAAGACGGGCCCCCACACTTCACACTGCTAGCAAAGTCACACACACACACCCACACACCCACACACACCCACCCACACCCACACCCACCCACACACACACACCCACACCCACACCCACACCCACACCCACACCCACACCCACACCCACACCCACACCCACACACACATACACACACACACACACACACACACACTCGAACACACACCTGGCAGCAGGCCCCCCAGCCCCAGCTCGACCAGCAGGCAACGCAGTCCCAAAGCAGAGTGGAGCACAAAGATCCACAGGGTCAGGCCCTTTAACCAGCCGTACAGGTTCCAGTTGTAGTTGCATGTGCTGCACAAGCATAGAGAGGGAGAGACGGGTGTTATGCTGGCATGCAGCAGTGCATTTTGAGAGTTGTAGTTGCACAGGCTGCGCTGTCTAAGGAAGGTGAGACGGGTGTTAAGCTAGCTAGCATGCAGCAATCTATTTATCAGTTGTTGTTGTTGCTAGTGCTGCGCTGTCGTAAGGAGGGTAAGTTGGGTGTGTACGCATGTGGCGATGCCTGTGAGTGCATGAATGGTGTGGCACAGCAATGACAAATGACAGCTTGGTTGATCATCTGCCGGCTGCGCCATCTGTAAGCACTGTTTTAAGTTGCGTTCATGAATGCCTAATGTGCAACTGCGTGGGTAACGTTGAGCGATGTAGATGCAATTCATTGTGCTAGTGTGTGTGTGTGTGTATGTGTGTGTGTGTGTGTGTGTGTGTGTGTGTGCACGTGTGTCTGCATGTGTGTCTGCATGTGTGTGGGCACGACCAAGTGCACCTGCAATTACGCTCTCACTTACCAGTATGAGACGTTGCCTGTGCCACAGAAGTAATACACATCTGCCCAGCCCTGCAGAACAGAGAGAACAAGTCAGCCTCCTCAGTGGCACAAGTGCTTTGTAAACACACACAGTTTGAGCTACGCACCTTGAAGCTTGGATCCAAGAACAAGAAAACCTGTACATGAGGGTGTATGTGTGGGCATGTCTTAAAGCTGAACAATGTCCAAGAGCGTGTGTACCTACGAGTATGATGGTGCACAGAAAAACTACCTTGAAAAGAAGGCACGCGAAGAAGCCCAGCCCAATCCAAAGCTTGCTTGCACTCCTTTTCCTTGCATAAAGGCACCAAACAAAGGCACTCAGCCAAGGCCAGGATGAGGCAGACTCCACCAGGTCCATCAGGCGCACTTTGCATTCATATTCATACAAAAATCGTAAGATTTAAATTTTGTACAAACTCTTGTGAATCTTCCCATTTGTTCAATTTCTCTTCCATTCTAGCCATTGAGCCATCATGTCGCAGCCCTTCATCACATTCTCCCCTACATCCAAGAAGTTTGAAGTCAACCAAGAAGCAGGTGTGATGCGCGAGTGCCTGCGTGGCGTCTATGCATTTCAGTGCAAACACACGATCAAACACGCTCGCTTACCTTCTTTGTTCCTGTAGTGAAAACACTGTCCAAGCTAAATGGACCAGGTAAACAGGCATACACTCAGCTTGCTGAACTGATTCAAGTCGCTGTTCGCTTCTTTCTGTAACGGTCAAACACACTGATCTCCCGAGCAAGTGGCGTTCCTAGTTTCCATGTGATGCATGCACGCACATCAATCACAACAACATATGCATTGATGCACTAGCTCTTGGTCAGGGCTCTCTTATCTCAAACCCACTCAATAGTTCACGCTCCTTTTGGCATCACTTTTTACTAATGGAATTGTCATACTGCACGCATGTGCAGTGGCAGTGCTTGCGGTGTGTGGACGCGCGCGACAGGGCAAGTCTTGGCTCCTGAACCAGGTGAGTCTGAACGCAATGGCGACAATGAGCTCCCAGTCAATGGCCAATGGAATTAGGTCCAGAGCACGCTGTCCATGGCCATGACAGATTTTGACTTTCAATTCATTGCACCTAAGCAGCTTCCAAACAGTCCAGGCTGGTTGTTTACTTTGCAGTCGCCAACCATTTTTTCCTGGTCCTTCCTCCTCGCAGGATGCACACACACACACACACACATACACACACATACACACACACGCACCCACAAATATCCACACACACAAACACACACAGATCTTGGCCAAGCTCACATCGAGTAGAGGCGGTGGGGGCTTTCAAGTAGCTAGCTCTCACAGGCCATGCACCAAGGCAAGTAATACCACTGGCAGTCCTCACATCATGTATGGCTACGACATTCTCCTTTCAACTCTAGCCATGTGGCTTGGTGAAAAAGGCATCGAATGTGTCTGTGTAGCCGTCTGCAGTCGGAACACCTGTGCTAAACCGCATTGTCAAATTCTTCATTGGTTTACAGTCTAAGAGTGCTTGTAATTGCCTGTACCAAAAAGAAACCTACTGGCAAGGAGTGCACCACAGAGACAAACACACAAACACATACACACTCGCACCCAATGTGTGTTTGCAGGGCCTGTGGATTTGGGGGCAAGCCATTCAACGCACCCTGCCGTCCGGCCAAAAGTACCATTTGGTGCGTGCACGCAGGATTTTCAGCTTACGACATTTAGATAATTAAACATTGAGTGCTAACTGCCTTCAAATCACGCGATGAAAAGTGGCAACACCATTGAGCTCTTGACTTCCTTGCATATATGTATGGTCGGCTATAGAACCATGTACCTACACGGCAACATACACTGTGTGTTTAAAAAAAGGAAGATTTACAATTATTTAATGTGCGGCCATATGCATTTACTCATTTGGTTCTGACCAACCTGAACCGATACAGTTTGGGGAAATTGTCTGAGGTTACATTATGCCCCTTAGACCTCCACGGCATTGAGTACATTGAATGCAAAGATTGACGGTATCCCTGGCAGCGTTAAGTACACTGAATTTACGATTGGCGGTAGTAAAAACAAACAATTGCTGTGCATCTCCGCAGCACGTGATTGTGCGTACAGACATATGCAACACCCAATGTTTTTGACGCCTTGATGTTTTGGAATGGTGGGCCTGCCGAGAACTTCTGTACAAATCTGACTGGGGGGCATAAAAGTAGACAAGCGCCCTGAACCAGATGTTATTCTTTTAAGAGCCAAGCCACAGCTTAAATGTCTATGTTAAAGCACGCCAAAACAAGGCCCGCAACTTGCCCGACACCCAAACAATTGAACGGGAATATGTAAGAAAGTACAGCGGCTCCCTCCATCTTTATGATTGTTCTTCTTTCTGTAGCGGAGGAGGTACTCGACACACTTCAGTGAGATCCTTCCCTTTGAATAAGTGGGGAGTGGTTTCACTGCCTTTGTGTTTTATTGTTGAAAATATTCCACGCCATCACTGCATTGAGTGCACGATTGTTTATGTGGATTGATGCTGTGTGGAGTGGCTCCACTGCCTGCGTATTTTATTGTTTTAATACTCCACACCATCACTGCATGGATCACACGACTGTTTGTGTGGATCGATGCTGTGGCCGCAGGTGCTTCACTGCCTGCGTATTTTATTTTTCAATACTCCACACCATCACTGCATGGATCACACGATAGTTTGTGTGGATTGATGCTGTGTGGAGTGGCTCCACTGCCTGCGTATTTTATTGTTTTAATACTCCACACCATCACTGCATGGATCACACGACTGTTTGTGTGGATCGATGCTGTGGCCGCAGGTGCTTCACTGCCTGCGTATTTTATTTTTCAATACTCCACACCATCACTGCATGGATCACACGATTGTTTGTGTGGATTGATGCTGTGTGGAGTGGCTCCACTGCCTGCGTATTTTATTGTTTTAATACTCCACACCATCACTGCATGGATCACACGACTGTTTGTGTGGGTCGATGCTGTGGCCGCAGGTGCTTCACTGCCTGCGTATTTTATTTTTCAATACTCCACACCATCACTGCATGGATCACACGATTGTTTGTGTGGATCGATGCTGTGGCCGCAAGTGCTTCACTGCCTGCGTATTTCATTATTTTAATACCCCACACCATCACTGCATGGATCACACGACTGTTTGTGTGGATTGATGCTGTGAACGCAGGTGCTGGTGGACTGTGAGGGCATCGATGCCTTTGGTAAGTGCGCTGCTGTACAGCTATAAATCTCCACAGCAGTTTCAGACAGCAGCTACCCTTGAATGGGTGCTACAAAGGATGAAAAAAATGAACTGAAGCATTAGCTTGCTGAGGCACACGTGTGTCACACCATCACATTGAGATAACTTCACAATCGGTTACTTCACATTGAGATAACTTCACATCATCACATTGAGATAACTTCACACCGTCACATTAAGATAACTTTACGCCATCACAATGAGATCACTTAAGCAATGGTTGTCAGGTTGTCAGCAGGAGTGTGCAGCTTTTCTGTAGTTCTTTGTTTCTTGAAGTTGAGGACATCTGCTCTGTTTTGGGGTCCATCGTCCGACTTGGAGAAAGTGTCAAAAGTGCATGGCTGACCTAGATCAACTATGAGACTAAATTGCCATTATGAAAATGAATCATCATTTTGGGATTATTATTATTTTGAGACCGAATTGTCATTCTGAATATGAATTGTCAGGGCCAGCTGCAGGAGTGTGAAAACAAGCCATGACCTCGCAAGCAAGTGTTTTGATCAAGCAGGAGCGTGGACGTACCATGCACAAACAAACGCACACACATAAACACGCACACACATACACACACGCACATGCACACACGTACACACACGCACACACACACACACACACACACACACACACACACACACACACGCACGTGCAGACCAGACCCTGGACTACAGCACCCAAGTCTTTTCCTTAGGGGTCCTGCTATCCTCCATGCTCATCTACAACCAGATGGGCTCCATCGACGAGTCCTCGGTGGACAAGCTCAGCTGTGTATGCGAGTTTGCAAAACGCATCAAGACCAAAGCAGGCACTGCAGGTATACATTATACAGCAGGTATACATTATACATTACACAGTAGGTATACATTGTACATTATACAGGTATACAGGTATATATTATATACAGTAGGTATGCATTACACAGTATACAGGTTTGCAGGTATACATTACACAGTAGATATACATTATACATAATACATTATACAGGTATACAGGTATACATTATACAGGTTTGCAGGTATACATTAAATACAGTAAGTATACATTATACAGTATACAGGTATACAGGTATACATTATAAAATGCCTATGTGGAGGTGTCTGTTCTGTTTAAGTGTTCGCTTCAAGAGTGAAGCGTGAACGTTGGTGCGCGTCAGAAGCACAGTCGATATTTCAGGAGTGCATTTTCAAGCAAGTTGATCAGCCACACATAGGTAGGGTTGGCCAGAACCGTATATATACACTGTATATGACCGTATATTTGGTGATTTCCCTGCCAAAAATACCGTATATACACCGTATATATATGGTTCTGGCCAACCCTACACATAGGTCATGATGATGCAGGTGAACCTGCTATGATATTTTGGGAGAATTTCCTTGTTAGCTGCTTAGATATCAGCCGTGCATGTAAGTGGGTGTGAGCTGTGTTCTTGCTTCCTTCAGTCCACCTCAAATGCTCCATATGTTTCCGGTCTGTCGACACGTGCTTTGCTGACGTACTGCAGGTTTGCGTGAGTTGCGTGCGCTGCTCCTTTTTTTTTTTCTTTAGTGAAATATTATAATTTGAAAGAATAGTTCTTTGTATGTGTGAAAATCTCACACTTGTTCTCAAATGAGCAAGAGCTGCGTGCGCTGTCCCCCTTTGGCTACCATCTTCCTTTTTCTTAGCTTGTATTCTTCTTCACAATGCCGATTTCAACATATTACTGTGAATTTCAGATGAGCGTGAGCTGCGTGCGCTGTCCCCCTCTTTCTTGTGGCTCCTGAGGGATACCTACCTCACCCTTGACGCAGGCATGGTGGGTTCTATAACGTCTGCATCGTGAGATGGCATCGAATAATTTACAAGGAAATTAAATGGTTGTTACATTGCTTCACTCGAAAAACTGGAATACAAGTGTTTCACACTGAACTCAGCAGTTCTCTCATGCCCTTACTTATAATATTACCGTCCGTTCACGATCACTTCGGGAGGCCACTTTCAAAAAATTAATTAAAATTACGATTTTGGTTCGTGAGGGGGTCTGGGGATTGATTTACGAGTTCGAGGGCACTTCGGGAGGGCCCTGCCAGGAATTAAATTTTGAGTTCGAGAGCCCCCCTGAGAATGCTGCCTGTTCACTGCTACTGCTGTTTGTTATGGCTGAAACAGTGGCTGAGGCTGAAGCTGAGGCTGTGGCTGTGGCTGAGGCTGTGGCTGATGCTGCAAAGTGGTCAGAAGCAGGGAAAGAGAGGTTAGGGGTTTACATGGGCTGTGAGAGAAGGGGGCTTCTTCTTGGAGCCGCGCGGGTGCCCCACAGGCCTCTTCCCAGCCTCGCCCCTTGCCTTTGCCTCTTCCTCTTGCAGCTCCTTGAGCTGCCTCTCCCTCTGCAGCTTCTCACGGTTCCGCTGCTGAGCAGCCAGCCTTTCAGCTGGGGACTGGGGCTTCAAGAACCCGGCCAGGGGGTTCACACTGGCGTGCTCGGAGCTCATTTCGATTTTAACCCCTAAACCACTATAAATAATTAATTTATCACTTCGGAAGTCAGTTGGAGGCCTCCAAGAATTAATAAAAATTTTCGTTTTTTGGCCAAATAATTATTTAATTTCCGAAGTGATCGTAAACGGACGGTATGTGTGGTTCTGGCCAACCCTATTTATATTCCCTCTGTTTCCTCTGATCACCTGGCGCACGATGTAGATGAAGAAACACCGTACAGTACTTATATCACCGCGCTACGCGAACTTTTTTGACCCCCTCGCGGTGTGTCGGGAGCAATTCAAATAACTAAGTTACAAGGGCCTCGCGAAGCTTGCATTACAATTAATTAATTAATTTGAAGCATGAATGGGGACCGGCCAGGAAAGCCTCCCAAGCCGCCCTCGAGGGGACAAACAGCTGGGAGGCCTTCTCTGGGAGAAAGGACACCAAGAGGAAGGGCGTGTTCAATCCCTTAACATGCGCATGTATGCAGACGTACCCGCACGCGCACACACACACACATACGCACACACGCACAAGTACACAATGCATGCACGCATGTATGTACACAACCGTACACACACATGCACATACGCAACGCAAGCTCACATATACGCGCACGTGCACACACACATACACAAACAAACACGCACGTACACGCACGCACGCACACGTACGCACGCACACGCGTGTGCATACGCATGTAGGTGCAGCGCATGGGGCCAGAAGGCCCTTGCACAGGCTCGCATTGTGTTTCTTAATTATGTGTGCCCCCCTCACATTATCGCATTGGGGTTTATTTATTGGGGGTTTTCAAACCTCAGAATGGTTACGGTACCGTACGGTAGGTTATTCTCTGATCACCTGGCGCACGACGTAGATGAAGAAATAGGTTAGCGCCATGCCCCAGATGTACGGGTTCTTCAGCACGTTGTTGACAAGGGCCTGCCAAATACTCGGCTTGGGATTCTCTTCTGCCTTCTCGCCCTGCTTCTCCTTTTGGATCTGCTCCTTGGGCTTTGTGTCCTGCAACGGTGTGATGCAGTGACGCGCACAAGATTTCACCCATGAGTAGTGCGAAACTGGTCACGCACATGTAACTCATATGCACCACCCCATCTGTGCATGCATTCTTCTTCACCTGGTTGCTTTATCAAAAGAAAGAGGAGAGCTGCAATTTGCAGTCCAGAAATGCACATCTGCAGTGTATCCTGCTTTAAATACACCTTGCAGAAACCCATCATCCTACGTAACACTACGCTACTTTCATTGAAGCAATTACTGGAGCCAAGGTGAGTGGATGCAGCATCCCTTCCCACACGCCAGGAGGTTGCTGCTACCGCTGTGCTTTCATTTCAGCTGTGCTGACAAATGGTAGCGCGCTGCATTAAGAAATTGGAGCCGTAGTTCTCGCTTTAGGACGAGTTCCCTCAGGGGTAATGGGCTCACATGGTAGTTTTATTGTACTAAGGATTGAAGCCCTCTCTGTTCACTTAGTTGTACTGTACTAATTAGTACTAAGGATTGGAGCCCTCTCCATTCACTCGAGGCCATGAACAAGGACCTCAGGTCAAGTGAGAATCCTGGAGGTCAGCGTCCCTGTTGGTTTGCACACTGCAGCGACCAACGCTTTGATTGCCAATCAAATTAATCGGAGACGCTCACCTTGACTTCCTCTACGGCTGGAAATCCCAGGTCCTCAGGTTTATCCCTGCAATCATCAGTAACAACGCGTTTGCTTGCCAATGGTGTGTAAGACCTCTGATCTATGCCTCAACACCGACGTGAAAATATAAAGCTGCAGTCAGCTTTTACTGAACTTTTGTTCCATGCTCTCCTATATAACTCCTTTTGCACCCCCATTTCTGCAATGTGTATGATCGGCGCCAACACGTATTAGCGCTTCCAGGCTTGCAACCCGCGTATGAACAAACACCCATGAGTAAGGGCCCATGCCTTGTGTTTGTGTCACTGTTTTCAAGCGCACACATGAGCAGACATTCAACCGCAGGCCAGGAAAGCCGACAACATGTGGTCAGCAGGCCAGCTGCCTGATCCTTCACAACCATACAATGCACCTACTGAAACACATTTGCACGCTATGAGTGGGGTTGGCCAGAACCGTATATTTACGGTGTATATACAATCTTTTTGGCAGGGATATCACCAATTATACGGTCATATACGGCGTAATATATGGTTCTGGCCAACCCTTGCTACGCGCACACAGAAGGAGCCCAACAAGTGGAAATGGTAGGAGCCCACCACAAGTCCAATGATGCCAGGTGCCTGCATGGCTATCAATGCTAAAGCACAAATACCTAGTGCCTCTGCCTTCACACCATGCCCAAAGCGCACATACGCACACACACGCATACACACCATCCCCACTCACTTGCATGCTATGAGCACAAAGGAGCCCACCACCAGGCCAATGATGCCGGGTGCCCACATGCCCCACTGCCAGCCCATCGATTTGGCAAAGCCACCTGCTATCAGGGGGGCTGCAAAGCCACCCAAGTTGTGGGCAATGTTCCACATGCCCCAGTACGTGCCTCGCTCCTGCAGCGTGCACGCGTCGGTGTGGTTGCATGTATGCATGCATTTGTGTGTGTATTTGTGCATTTGTGTATGTGTGTATGTGTGTGTGTGTGTGTATGCGTGTGCGTGCATGCCTGGTATAAGCAGTTTATATGCCACGTGAGGACGCAAGTGCTTAAACACTAACAACCCGTAGCCTGGCCTTTCACCTTACATAATTAGGGTTGGCCAGAACCGTATTTACACACCGTATATGACCGTATATTTGGTGATTTCCCTGCCAAATGTACCTTGTATGCACCATAAATATATGGTTCTGGCCAACCCTATACATAAGGGATCTGCAGTCCAAGACACAAGTGTGCCACTGATTTGTGAGCGGCAGAAGCATTTGCAAGCGGGAATAACAAATGTGCATATGTGTACTGATGAAAAACCTAGAGCACGGCCTCACCTTACTGGCAAACCAAGTGGTCAGGATGCGTGCGCAGCAAGGTCCTCCCACACCCTGCAAGTAGCAAAAGTGATACAAAGCGCTGACCCTCCCACGTAAACCATGTTCAATGGCATTTACAACACACACAACACCTAGACACTTACATGCAGGAAGAGCAGTTACCATGGCTGCGACGAGCCATTGGAGCCTTTGGGGCATAAATAAGACTGACACGACACACAAAAATTTACACACGCACGCCACATCCAAGACATGCCTAAACTTGCATCCACACCCACACCCACACCCACACTCACACCCACATCAACTCTCACATCCATTTGCACACCCACACTTACACCCACACCCAGACCCACACCCACACCCACACCCACACCCACACCCACACCCACACCCACACCCACACCCACACCCACACCCACATACCCACACATTTGACCGTGCGCACCTGCAGCGTGCCGTTCAGAGCCCAGAAGAAGCAAAACCAAGTGAGGGAGGTGCCGAAGCCAAAGGCAATGTTGATGAGGGCTGTGGACATGAGGCCCCCCGCGAGCAGCACAGAGGGAGAGAACTTTGCACCCAACACGCCGCTCACAAACTTGCTCATTCCATACCTGAGTAGGGCAGAGCAAATCACATGCGCCTTGTGACAAACCAATTAAAAAAATGTTGGTAGGGTAGGACCTGGAGTGCCGCTTACAAGGTAATCAACGGTTGGTTATCCATACAACAAGAATCAAAACTGTGTCATTCAATGTATTTGTTCTGGAAAACTGTGGCCCTGCCTGGTCGCTCACAGACTTGGCCAAATTCACTAGTGAGAGAGGCAGGAGAGCGTACATGGAAGGAAGCTCTGACGCTTGCGTGCACGTACACCTCGAAGCAGCAGGAGCTAAGGAGTTGTGGAGTTTTATGAGCATACAAGAGTGTGCATTAAGCAGGCGTGCTTATATGTGTATGTGTGATGAGGCCAGCTCGTCCCCCACCGCACGCTGTCTTTGATTGCACTGAGGCTTCAGCTCGGCCTCCTCTATCTTGCACACACACTCACGCGATGGGGAAGATGCTGGTCATGGCCCCCACTTGCGTGATGTCCATGCCAAGCTTGGGGTCAGCCACCATGACGGGGGCGGTGTAGGTCAGGCTGTTGCGGGTGAGGTAGTACGAGGAGTACCTGCGGGTGGGTTGGTCGGGTGGTGCGAGTGAGGGGGTGTCGTGGACAAGACTGTGCAGAAGATGACTTTGAGAGGCTTAAAAGAGGACTATATTGTGGTGTGCAGACGCGATGAGCGAGTGAGGTCATGCCATGCGCAATTTGACAAATGGGTGAGAGTTGATAAGCAGGAATGGTATGAGGAGGCTAGGCGGGAAGCGGGGAGAGAGAATATGGGGGTTATAAGGAGGAGGGCGGAGGGAGCAAAGAAGGTACGGGAAATTGAGAGGTGTAAATTTACTTGAGAAAGCTAGGGATGAAAATAGGGGTCACAGGGAGGGGGCAGGGAATACAAGAAAGGCCTGTGCTTGAAAAGGATGGGAGATGGTGCTTGTGGACTGCTCTGCCCTTTGCCGCCAAAAGGGGCCTCTCTGCGTGCAAATCTGCCGCATCAGTGATGTTTGATGAAAGCACAGATTTTGGCTGAAAGCATACTCTCTGGCCCATAGCAGGACTGACCTATAACCTCAAGTCAGGGTAGGGTAGGCAAACTGTACGGTACATTCTTTAAGTTCCATACTTTAGGAGGATGACACAGACAAAGGCAAAGAGCCCTTACCGACAACCAGCCTCTTATTAACCATGATAACATTTGTGCCATGCCGTGGACTTTCCGCTGACCTACCCAAGAACGATGCCAGCAAAGACAAGCAAGCGCCTGCCTACAAACTCCTTTGAGTATGCAGGCTGTTCTACTGTTGAAGCCGCAGCTCCTGCTGCTGCTGCTGGTGCAGAAGTGTCCCCCTCAGGTTGTCGGGGTGCCTGTGGACAAGGCAACAGAACAGAAGGTGAATTTCTTCACAAAGACAAAAACCCCAATGGTGAATCTTGCGAGCCAAGCTGGCAATGAGCTGTGTAAATTGTTACTGTGCACGGTGTGTTCGTGTGTTGGTTTGTATGTGTGTGTGTGTGTGTGTATGTGAGTGTGTGTGAGTGTGTGTGTGTATGTGTGTGTGTGTGTGTGTGTGTGTGTGTGTGCGCGTAGAGGTCAAGCTGAGCAAGTACTTGCACAAGTGCATCTATCCTTGGGACATCTTCACACTCATACACGCGCGCACCTTGCCATCAGGCCCTAGCTCAGCTGGATCACCTGCTGCGGAGGCTAGACGCGTGGTGATGCTGGGAGGGCGCAGGAGCGTGGGACGAGAAGGAAGGGAGGGTGCGCCTCGAAGGAAGACGCTTTCTGTGTGCCTTGCAGCCAGAGGAGCGCATCTGGGAGTGTATTGTGCACAGTACTGGTGCTTGAATGAACAAGAGTGTAAGTCTGGAAGGATCAAGAGACTTGCAGAATTCTGGAAAGTGAAGGGAACTGAACACGAAGTCAAATGAGTTTCTATTCCGAATACATTGCTTCTCCTGCCTAGATTGGGTCCAATACCCATATTGTCAATCCAATTCCCCTATTGTCACTCACCCCTGCCGGGATGGCACAGCAAGTGCAGAGTGGCTCGCAACATATGCACGTTGCCCGATGCCTCCTCCAACACAACGCATCTGCATTTTGCCGCTCACTCCTCTACTTGTATTGGCGTCCTAGTGCAAACTCCTATCGGATGCGTCAATTTCCCGAAGGACTCCTTATCTAACAACAATAAACAGTTACATATATAATTTGGAATGTGGCCAGTCAAGAAGACTAGCGACAGAACTACACAATGAGTGATGACAGCAGGCAGGTTAAATCTGGGCCTCTATTCAAACAAGGTAAACGTTTATTGGGTTTTACACACACACATATATGCACATACACACATGCACACACGTGCAAACACACACATGCACACACACACACACACACACACACACACACACACACACACACACACACACACACACAGACACACACACACACACACACACACACACACACACACAAGCACACACACAGACAC
>Ga0307942_1002171_pt1 | contig 15847 bp, 15 predicted proteins | sample OrgLakmetagen175_FD_201846 | JGI IMG/M metagenome (GOLD analysis project Ga0307942, IMG submission 201846) | Saline water microbial communities from Organic Lake, Antarctica - #175 | ecosystem: Environmental > Aquatic > Non-marine Saline and Alkaline > Saline | place: Antarctica: Organic Lake...
ACACACACACGACACATTCACACACAAGCACGCACGCCACACGCACACACACACACATTCACACACACACACACACACACACACACACACACACACACACACACACACACTAACACACACAGATACGTAATGGAGACAAGGAGATATTCAGGGCCGTCAGGACCCAGGGGGGTGCACACGCAAGAGCTAGGTGACCAGGTTTTGCCCACACAAGTGCACGCATACACACACGCTTGCATGCACACACACATGCACATACTTATACACACACGCTTGCAAGCACACACACACACACATACACACACACTCACATGCGTGCACGCATGCTCAAATGCATACACCCTCTTACACGCACAAATACAAACTTAGACACGTACACATGCGTATATGCACAAACGCACGCACACATACGCATGCACACATATGCGCGCACACACATTTACACATACACTCACGCACACTTACCCGTGCACACACACACGCATGCATACACATATACACACATATGCATGCATACACATATAAACACGCACACGATTACTTATACTGAAGTAAGTGCAATGCACGTATTACTTCTACATCCATGCCTAGACACACACGTTGTGTGCTCGCAATTGAATGCACCTGTATTACATGCAAATCCACTCGCTAGGTGCAAAGGCACAGACACACACACGCTAACTGCAAACAAGCACGTGCGCTAACAACCGTGGGCATGTTATATACAGAACCATTAGCGGCGTTAAATGAAGGACGTGCGCTTTTTACATCTGCAAGGACTTTGAAGCGTTGCGTGTGTGCATGCGTGCTTGCTCTTACAGGCAGGAGCTGGAGCATGGTCAGGGCCAGATCCTTGAGCTGTTCCAGCGCGTCACAAGCATCCAAGCTAAAGCAGAGGAGTCAGAGAACATCGTGCAGGACATATGCAGGTCTGAGGGGGGAGGGTGTGGACAGGAGGCATTCTGGGAAAGAAAGCAACAAGTACCACACGCATTGCAGTACTCTGCTCTGCGCCTCTTTTTGTGATTTTTAGCGCGCCTTGACCGAAGGAGGTGATGGTGTTGCAGCTCTGATGTAACAACGCTCTTTTTAGAAGTGCTGGATTACCTAGGTCGGTGGCTTGCAAGCTGGGACCCACTGACCCATCCCATGTTTTTTTATCTTGATCTCTCTGTGTGACCAGAGACATCCGCAAGCTGGATTACGCCAAGCGCCACCTCACCAACTCTATCACCTCCATGAGGAGGCTGGCCATGCTGACCTCAGCCATCACTGGTGTGTAGTGACAAGATTTCAAGGTCCATTGTAGGTTAATGTCAAATGTCCTGTGTCTCCTAATGCCCTTCTGAGCTTTGTTACCGCTTGCTCGCTTAATTTCGCAACATCTGAAACTTGTTTGTACAAGGAATGCCTCAAATGCCCCGTCAAACTCTAATTTTCAGTGCTCTTAACATTTTTATTCTTGGTCAGATAGGCGTGCGTGATCATGGGTGCAGGATAATTTGCAAGTGCAAACTCACACTCACACATATACATACTCATGCACACACCAAGCATACACACACACACACAAACATACGCACACGCATATATACACAATTTTTGCAGATCTGGAGGCATGCGCCGGCCAACATCAGTCCTACAAGCGTGCAGCTAACCTGGTGGAGGCGGTGCACCAGTTGATGGAGCATTTCCAGCAATATAAGGACGTGCCAAAGGTAGGGGAACCTTCCAGCAGTACGAGCGCAACTCTTATTGGGGGATAGGCAGGAAAGGTTGCGTGAATTGAATTAGGATCGACCCATCAAATGATGCTTTGACCGACAGGGAGTTGGTGAAGGAAGTGCTATAGGCTTGTGCCAGCTGAAAATCGCCGTATCCTCCTGCACTTTATTCCAGCTCAACTTCATGTTGGTTGCTCGTCATCTTGTCATTATGGTGAGCGTGCGTGTCACAATCAAATGAATAAGCTTGCGCCAACAACCATTTACACGTGAACAAAAGTCTTTTATTATGTCCCTGCCAAAAAAATTCATGACAGTCACGTGTCAATTTTGGACCACCCACCCCCATAACCCCCCTTCCTAACCCCCAACACTAATAAAAAGGGTGTCATTCTGCTCAGAGTTTTAGCAGCCATCTGCCTGCACAGTTCCCATGCCAGATAATTTGAAACCTGAAGAGTTATAGGACAAAAACTGGTTTGCGCTCGCTTTTGCTCTGACCACCTGTTTTGTGCACAAACTCAGCCAAAACCTTTGCCAAAGCACTTTTTTACTTCATTCATGCAACTTATGCAGAATGCGATACGTGATCTGCATGTTTGGAATTAAGTGCTGGTAATTTGCTTGAATGCACTCCCGCGGTCTACTTGGGGGCATTTCATGCATTTCTGTGATCAGGCATCCACCCCCCCCCCCTTTAACCAAATCACCCAACAAGGGTGCCAATCGACTGGGATTGAGCTGAGGATTTCAAAAATATGTTTATTATTTGCTGGAAATGCCCCAGAATAAAATTGAACCCCCCCCCCCAAATTTCCAAGCCCCCCCAAATGACCATTCACCAACCGACCCCTCAGAATCGACTCATTTATATGCCAATCGATAGCTCTTGACGTCAGGATTTATATGTCAATCAATACGTGACGCCAACAATTAGTGATACTTACAGGCTCCTGCTGCATGCTAGCTTTTCTCAGCTCCTCTCTTAACACCTTCACCTGCAGGTCCGAGCACTGGCCAAGCGCCTGGTTGTTACGGAATCTGCACTGCAGCAGGCTGTGCTAGATGACTTTAAGCTGCTGCTAGGAACAGTGGACGTGAAGGTATTATGGTGTCGCTGTGTATTTAATCATCTAATCAGCTGTGGCTAGGTGTTTATTTAGGGTCCGGGAATTAAGACCTAATGAGCGGTTTAGTAATGTAACAGCTAACATAAATATTCCAAACTAGTCCACTTAAACCAGCTGCACCTCTGCAAGAACTTGGCTGGCTTACACACGAGATAGACACTCACATATTGTTACCAAAGCTCCCCTTGCCAGTCCTGCCATACGTTTACCCAATTCCAACCTCATGGGCCCCTTGTCTATCGCTGGCTCTGCACTCAGGCGTCCCTTCCGTTTGGTACCAGTCTGGCCATCTAACACACACACATACACATATGTGCACGCGCACGCAAACTCAGACACACACACGTGCCGCGCACACACACAGAGATACACACACGTGCCGCACACACACACGTACACACACGCACAAACACAGACACAAACACGCACGTGTTGCACAACACACACACACACCTGCTGCAATTGCTTCGCCCCTTAACATCCTGCTCACAGGTGTCTCAAGACAGCTTGGAGCGTTTAGGTGCAGGATGCCTCGTGGTGGACGCTCTGGGGCCCAAGGTGAGGTGCTGTGAGTATGGTTGTATGTGTGTTGCGTGTGCCCTCACTGATACATGCCCAGGGGTGTGTGCCTCTCAGTGTGCATTGCAAACTCGGTCTCTAAGGCTGCACCTCCAGAGCCATAATAAAAAGGTTTGTGTTTTTGTGCCGCTTCAAAACCACTGCAATGTGTGTCAATTGGCCTTGTGTGGTTTGGTAGAGCTATTGTACTGAGTAGGAGATGCAGGACTGCACTTAGGTTGCTGGTATTTGGCCTTAATCCCAACGCATGTGGTCCTCTCCTCTTAGCGCTATTTTCTACCTCCCAAACATGCAGTATTACCTATTGCTCGGCAAACTGTATCAACGCTGCTCTGGTGTAGAAGATGAGTCTTGGCACTTGCCATTTCTTGTTTGCTGTACCCCCTGATCACTGCACCCATTAAAAAACAGCTCTGCATCTTGATCCTTCGTCTTTGAGCGATTATCAACTGGTGATGGATTCAGTGACTATCAACCGATGACTTTCAACTGATGATTATCAACTGATGACGGATTGCCTACTTAACCACCCTGACAGACAGCCCGTAATGCAACTGTTACCGCTGCCTTTTCAATGACTGTCTGCTGCAGGTGAGGGACCAGCTGATGGACTGGGTGGCTGAACGAGAGATGAAGATCTATCAGCTGTTCACAGCATCAGGGGGGGCAGATACCTCCAAACTTGACCGCTTTGAGCGGAGGTTCCAATGGTGCGTGCTGCTCGTGGTGTCGCAAGAGTAATCATGTGTAGGTTGTGTGTGCGTTTGCATGTGTGTGTGTGTTTGTTTAGGCTGGAACGAAAACGTGCTTGCTTTAATATTTCAGTTATTTGTTTGCCTATTAAGCTGTAAGAACAGCAAAATGGGCATTCATATTAAGTGGCCACAGCATTCATTCAAAGGCTTTGTGAGTCCTTCTGGTGCAACGGGCTCTATTCACACCTTCGTTAAGTGTGCTGCACGCTAGGTTCCGAAATCGCTTGGAGGAGCGCAAGGCTGAGTGGTCCATCTTCCCTGAGCAATGGCGTGTTCCGCAGGTGTGACCTAGAAACGAAATGAAATAGGTATTGTAGGCAGCATCTGTGGCAGGGAAAGGGCTTTGGTATTTTAGATGCAAGGGGAGAGCAGGGCATAATGTTGGCCTTTTTTGTCCTGCAATGAACTGTGAGCTACTGGACTTGAACTTTGGGCACTCTTGCTTCCACCCCGCAAGCCGCATCAAACACAGTAGGGCCGGCGAGTCAGCTGCAACAACATGCGTCATTTCGGATATCTTCAATGAAAGTACGTATAGTTAGCACGGCATAGTTAGGTATGCAGCTTTGGTAAATCTTAGATTGCGGCCACCTGCACCTGAGCATCTCCGTCCAATTGCAACTGTTCGCCAATCACTCCTCATAGTCTCCCTCTGAGGAATCTTTTCAACATCCACTCCCCTGTACTCCTTGCGTGCGTTCCCTCAGGTGCTGTGCCTCATGTTCTGCAAAATTACCAAGGCTCACTTGAAGCGTGTGCTGTCAGATGAGGAGGTGCAGGGCCAGGCTGACATCGGGCCCCTTATCAAGGTGACGCAGGCCTTGCTACTTTGATACACGTCTGCACAGTATTACCATCTTGACGCGTTTATGCGTAGTCGGCCTGGCATTAAGGCAACATGTATACGCACACTTTGATCAACACACCAGTAGAGCTGTCATGCACGTTATGGATTGGTGGATACGGATGACCAGATGTACCGGAACTCAATGCTTGTACCTTGCTTTCACATCATCAAAGCTCGTTTCTCAGCAGCGTACAGAGTGTTAACACGCATCTCAACACCTGAGAAGGATCTAGGCCCTGTACATCAGCATATTTCATGACGACTCGTGCAGGTTAGGAGTTCGGGTTCTAACTATGTGTTGCCGAGTTGCCTCTACATGTGCCTGATCCAAAAGGCAGTGGTACTGAGGCGCTTGCTGTTTGATGGAATGCTTTTTGGCCACTGAGCCACCTCCCATGTTTGAAGCAATCAATATCCTAGGTCATCTAACTTCACCCCTCTTTACCCCAAACCTTTCCCAATTCCTGTGTGACTTCTCTGTGTGCGAGCAGGCTGTGGTGACGACAAACAAGTTTGAAAAGGACATGGCAGCGCGCTTTGGGGGAGGATCAGGGGATGTAAGTTGTACTAGTGAATGTTCCAAAGTTGTGGCCAGAAAGATGGATTGTGTTGTAAAATAAGGTAGCTGTTGTGCCAAGCCAGCTACTTAGTGCGTGCCCCAAAACCGAATGGTCAAGAATCTGTTTCATAGGAAGTGGAAGTGTGTTGCAGCTTTATCAGGTCTAGCATAGGAGGCTGTACGTAGCTATCAAGCAGGCCACACCGCTAAAACCTGCCTCACTCGTGCGTGTTTTGTTGCAACGCAGGGCGACGCCACCAGCGAGCTGTTATCAACAGCAGGAGGCTCAAACACTGTGGAGGCTCGCAAGAGGCTGGAGAAAATGAGGGATCAGGTGCAGCAGGGGAGTGGGGATGCTGCGCAGCATCAGGTGAGAAAAGTTTGTGTTGTTCACTCACTCCGAACACCCACGCCAGGGGCACTGACTGCCACCTTTTCCTTAAGGGGCTGCTCCAGTTGCAGAGAGGTTAGGGAAATTGAAGCACTTGTGAAGATGCATGCTTGCCTATTAATTTTGGGATGTCGATAACTTTTAAGTGCAAGTGTCCGTGGTCTTGCCAACGTAAGGGGGGGCGGGCGAAGTCGGTATTGTTTCCAGCTTTCGTCACTGTGGCCAAGCATGCAGTTTGATGGCCTGTACAAGTTTTGGCGTGGAGGCAACAGAAGGGTGTGTGCTGAAGGGGAGAGGAAGGAAGGCTGGAAGAGAGGGCCAGTCATGTTGAGAAGTGGCAACATATTCCAGGATGTGCACTATCTCCCATTGTAATTGGCTGCGTGTAGAAGAGGAGACGCATGTGCTAAAATGATGCCCGATTTGGGGGGAAACTTGTCAGATTGCTGAGTACCGATCAAAATCATCATGCTAGGAGGGTGTGGTCTGCTCGTAGAACGAGGTGTGATGCGTTCACATATGTACCCTCTGTGCAAAATGTGAATTGCTGCAGAATCACCCTATTAGCCGTTGATACCGGCTTTAAAGGCTGCGTCGACGGCCTGTCTATTCTTACCATGCACGGGAATGTCTTGATGTATGTCCTCGTTTAGAAATGTCTGTCCATCTTGTACCTTCCACCCTCCAGTTTTGCTGCTTTTAAAGATCTGTCTTTTCAACAATCGCTCAATTGCATGTTTTATGTAGGCTGCTGGTGGAAACAAAGCCCAGCAAGAGCAAGAAGCCGTGCGGACCAAATTTGAGGTACGGCTACAACTTTGCAAGTACAGCCTCAATGCACACATATGCACCCGTTCCCCTTGCTCACCCCTTACACACACACACATGAACAGAAGAACACATACATACCTTTGGCATGCTTTAGTGGTGTAGTACAGTGCCCACTCAAATGGCTGAGCCTTCCTTTGGCATAAAGTTCCGCTGCTCCGAACAGCAGCGCAATTTCTCATACGAGGCGAGGCAGTCATTTAGAGTGACTCCTGTCTAAGATCAATTTTGTCACAGCCAATCCCTTCATTATACTCCCAGGGCTCTATCAGCGAGGCCTTTGAGAGTGTGCTGCATCTGTACGTGGCTGAGGAGGAACGAGAGCTTGTGGCTTACATGGAGGTGTGCACTGTGTCTGTGCTTACATGGATACTATCTGAAGCACTTGATTCTATAATGAACATTGTAGTGCTAGCCAAGCCATTGTCAACTGCAGAAAAAAACAGCAAAGCTTATGACAATTTGGTCATTCACGACTTGCCTTGACATGCAGTTTAAAGCACAAGCAACACCATAAAACAGCTGCAATAAAAACAGCAGGTCAGGAGGATAGCGTGCAAGCCGAGGCTGAGTGCAGGTGGCAACCGTCCTGCTTTCGTGTATACAGGGCAATTCATTGCCATGCCGTCTCTTCTTCTGTGCAGGCTTGCCTGCGTGAGGAGGCCGAGCGCAAGTGGCAACCCAGTGAAGAGGATCTGGACAGCAAGATCTTGCCCTCAGCAAACAAGGTAAGTAAGAATCGCCTCGTTTGGAGCCATCTATAGGGGGACCTGCCGGCATCATGCTTCCCTCTGTCAGTCTGTCACGCTGCTGTGATTCTTTCCTCCCTGTGTACCTCTGTGCTGACGTGATGAAATAATTGCGCTGTCCTCCTTTATGGCACGTTTTTAGAACAAGCAAGTACGTGTACACATGTGTGTGCAAGCACACACACACACTTACACTCACAACCAAACAGACACACAAGCACACAAACAGACACACATAAACCAATCTGCAAGTGCAAGTATTTCATGTGCCATCTGCCTTAACATGCTATTACTTGCAGATTTTTCTGAAAGTACGCTCGTCTCTCACGAGATGCGTCAAGCTCATCAGCCGCGGTCATGCACTGCTTCAACTCAGTGAGGCTTTTAAGGTAAATGCACCGCACAAGTGCTGTTGCTTTCACTTTCACCATCTTTGACAGGAGCTCATGCCGTGCACAGCTCAGAAGATGCATGAAATCCCGCAAGCTGTAAAGCAAATAAGCAGCACTCGTGTTTTTTTTGCAGTGCATCCAAAAGGCTACATTTGTTCTAAGGATCAGTAAATCAGAGTTGGCTTGAACAGAACATGCTCAGGAGTGTGGTTTCTTAATTCTTAAGAGTATGCTGACGTGGGCTACAAAAAAACATCACGCACACATACACGCACACATACATACACACATATACACACAAACACATATATACTCACCTGCACTCCACAGCGAGTCCTGCAAAAGTATGCCCAAGCTTTGCTGGACCGCTTGCCACGCACCGCCGGTGGTGCTGCTGTGTCGTCTGTGACCTACCCCTGTGTGGGCACAGACTGGTACGTGCGCATGCCCAAGACAGAGGAGCAGGTACGACTAGCTAGTGACACAGATTGTGCAACCCTAGGCATACTGATGTACTGCAATGGATGTTGCTTCATACTCGAACGGTATCCCTGGCCTGCTTGCGTTGCTGCTGCAATATGTGGTTGTGTGTGTTTGATGCACACATACTCATAATACACCCTCTCATCCACAGGTGGTATGCAGCGCGCACTGCGCACCTCTTTAAAATCTGCTGTGAGATCTTTGGGGCTAAAGTGGAAGTGCTGTTTATTCATACTGTGACAGTAACAATGTTTGACAGTGTGTTGGCTACAAAATCCAAGTAAAAGATCCAGAAGTAGAAAAGCCAAGCGAAACGGCTATCTTTCCTTGATTCATTGCACAGGTGGTGTGTGTTTGACACATGTATACACACATACATACACACATGCCCATACACACACCCTCTCATTGCACAGGTGGTGTGTGTTTGACACATGCATACACACATACATACACACATTCTCATACACACACCCGCTCATTGCACAGGTGGTGTGCCGCATTCTGCATACCTCTGAATTCTGCCGTGAGACGTTGGAGGCCCTTGGGGGAGCCATTGCCAAAGACGTCAAGCCTGTGTGCTCAGACAAGGTGTGTGCGCCGGCCATTGTATACAACCATGTATTCATTTTTACTAGGTTGCGGTGTAGCTTGTATGCACTTTTGCAGTTGTTTGGCGGAAATTTTGTGCATATTTTATCGTGTACAAGCAGGGTGCTGCTTGCCATGCAACAATATGTGAACAGTCCTACCTTCATTCTACTTTGTTTGAGGATGGGCTAGCGCTGTCAGGCCTTCACACACACACACACACACACACACACACACGCACACGCACACACACACACATACACACACTCTCACTCACACACACACACACACACACACACACACACACACATAGAGTAATTGCAGGCGTGCTCAAACAGTCCTCCTGCTTGTTTGCAGGTGGACATGAGCAACGAGGAGGACTCTTTCCAGGGAGTGGCCAGCCAGTGCATGAATGCTCTCGTGTTGGGTCTCAACACACGGCTAGATGCATCCCTGCAGGTGATTTTTGGGGTGTCTCATGGAAGCAGCGGACGTTTTTTCACAAAATTTGCCAGGCAGAGTTGTTCAATCTAGGAACCCACTCATAAGGCAAGGAAGGCGTGATGCTTTGCACTCGAGTGCTGCAAGAATGGACCTACTTTTCTCTTTACACCAGAGGGGGCTTTAGTGAAGCAGCATGGTTCCAAATGGGCATAAGTAAGTGTGTTGATTTTATTGTACGTGTGTGTGTGTGTGTTCTCCAGCTAGTTTATGATGCTGATCTCATTTTTGTGAGTACCAAACATATGTGGTTTAGTTTTGGGCCCATTCAGTGCTCAATCTGCCTTGGCATGCAGGCTTCAAAGAATGCCAAATCTGCCCAACTACATGTCGAAAGTACATAGTCTGAGTTTTCCAAAGTACGGTGGTGGCATCTTTCAGCATTTCTCCTGTGTAGCAAGGGATACAAGCAAACATAATTCCCAATTAAGAAATTTCTAAGCAACAGGTTACCTCCGACTCCTTACAGGGTCTTCCTGTATGGTAGGTATTAGCCAGGGAAACTATTTAGGTGCAGCATTTTAACAAGTGCACACCTGAATGCGACACAGGACTTGATACACACGCGCTGGGACAGCATTGAGTCCCCTGGCGATCACTCCCAGTACGTAGACCACATTTGCAAGGTAAGTGGCCCTTTGGGATGTACACACACGCGCACGCATAGCAGACGTTGCGCAGCTTATGAATTAAGCAGACCTTGCGCAGCTTATGAATTATAGGGCGCAAGGGAAGGGAATAGAGGGAGGCATTGCAGAGCATAAGGGCGGTGTGTTTGTGATTTGTATGTAAACGCATGCCATGCATGTGTGTGTGCACGTGTTATGTGTGTGTTTGTGAGTTTGTGTATGAGTCTGAGGGCGTATGTGTACGTGTACACGCAGCCTTAACACCATAGACACACATAACTACACACTTTTTTCTTGTACGTATCCACTCGCATGTACAGGCTTTTGCCTGCTCCTTGCCTGTTGCACACTGGCTTTGTCCATACCATTGCCACTAAGCGTGTGGCTGGTTTTCCACACAGGCAGGTCCTATTAGTGCTAAAAATCATGCACCAAATATAGCAGATACACTGTACAACCGTGAATTTCACCCAGTTTTTCCCACCAAGGTACAGCCACAAGGCACGTGGTTCTGGCCGTTTGTGCTCACAGGCCCTTGTGGATGTGGTGCCTATGCTAGGAGAGACCCTGGATGAGACCTCCCTGTCCTTCTTTTGTGACAAAGCTGGCCGAGTGTTCATGCCGCGCTTCCATGACGCCGTCAGTGCTGTTAAGAGGTACGTGCTGTCAAAAGGGCTGCCGTGCGGGCTAGCAACTAGTGAAGAGTGTATGCTATTTGTGGGTCTTCATAATTCATTTCACAACAAATCTGGCATCACTTGGATATTCTTTACTGTTACCGGGTGCTTGCTGTAAGAGCACAAACTCGTATGCAGACACCTGCTATTGAAAAGGTGTGCGTTAAATGCGTGCCCATGATTTCCTGCGTTGGACAGGCATGCACACCCTCGCACCAAGTGCATTGCATTATTGACCACAGCCGTATAAGCAACATAAACTCCATCTTGATAAACCGGCAGCAACCTCAAGAAAACAAACTAGCAGCAGCAGAAGGGCTGTTAGAAGTGGGCCGTCCACATACTGTGGGGGTGCAGGCGGAGTAACAGCAGTGGGCCAGTGTTCTTTTGACGACACTCCCAACTGGCTTGTAGCTGCCAACAACACACACACTATCCATCTCTGCTCAAGATAAATTTAAAAGAAGGGACGGTGCTGGCCTGTGTGTGTGTGATAACAATGTTTTGGGAGAATGCTGTTTTTGTCTGCGGTTGCGTGCGTGTGGATGTGTGTTGTGCGTGCACTGGCAGAGCAATCCTGTTATAGCGGAGGACTTATGCACTGCCGACAAGCTGGCGCGTCAGCTTGTCGGCAGTGCATAAGTCCTCCGCTATAACAAAAGCGTTACCCTCGAGGGGGGGCTCCAAGTGCTGCATGCTTCCTTGCCTGGGTGTCGACTCCCCGGCTCGCATGGCCTTGTGGGCTGACGCGGCGAGCCTCCATTCTGCTATAATCATTTTCTGGCGTTCGACCCAACCTGGACTCGAACCCTGCACCCCTCGAGGTACAACACTTTTGTTATAGCGGAGGACTTATGCACTGCCGACAAGCTGGCGCGTCAGCTTGTCGGCAGTGCATAAGTCCTCCGCTATAACAAATCCAGGGGCATTACCCCTTTCTGCTTCAGTAATACGTTGTTCGTGTGTTTAGACAACATACACAGATATTGCAAACTGCCTGAAGTGTTTCTCTGACAACTTGTGATATGTTAATTTTTAAGGAAAAACGTGATTAAAATTGCTGTTTGAACGAGCCACTCTGTTCATGCCTGCAAGTATCACGCAATCATTCATTTCACATAGTCCCCTAGCATGTACTTTATGTGCGCTCGACAAATCATGTCAAGAGTCCACATGATAAGCAACAAAGGCATCCAGCAGCTGTTGATAGACACATGCACAGCAAAAATCATGTACATAAGTGCGCACAATTCCTTGTCCTGTACAGGATAAGTGACAAAGGCGCCATGCAGCTGTCCATAGACTGCGACGCTGTGCTGCGCGCGCTGCTGGAGCTCCCTCGCCTTGCAAGCGCTGCTCAGCCTCAATCTGAGTCCACGCACCATACTGAGCTGCAGGCACTCACAGGTGAGAGGGTTTTCTGGGACAGATTGCTGGAGAAGGCATGCATACTATGTACCTAATACCTGCAATCAAATGATGCAATGGAAAGCGCTGTCTTTCGTTTCTGCTTCTGTAGCTATTTTCAAATTCTGAAGGAAAGATGGTAAAAGGATGGCCTCGGTCACCAAGGATGGCTATCACATGTGTGCTTGAGTGTACTGCAGTGGAACAGGCTTGCTCAGAGTGCAATCACCGTCATGCTCAGCTAACAATTTCCAGCACACATAGCGCTTCATGTTTATTTGCTACAATGTGCACACGCATTTGCTGCTTGCGTCACGTGCAGGCATGCAGTCGGGAGAGGCAGAGGAGGAGGCAGAGGCCAGTCCATTTGCCCCTTACAGCGTGTACGTGCAGCGGGAGATGGGGGTTGTCAACAATATGATGAAGGCAAGTTACTGTTTTACACAGAGGAATGACTAGAATGGATACATTCGTGCAAGACAGCAGAAAAAGCCGTCTCTGGAAAAGTGTACAGGTTGTTCTGATATGCTGAAAAGGAAGGACTCACCTACCCAAGAGACTCCTTTTTTCCGTTCTGCCGGTGCAGGTTGTCCAGTCCAAGCCGGAGAACCTGGTATCTACTTTCATGCTGCTTATGCCCCCCACGCTCCAGAACACTGTGCAATTCACACACATTTGTGAGCTGAAGGTATGTATGTGTGTTGTGTGCAGCCCGCAGCAATACAGAAAATGCTATTACATGTATGCATATATGAGGGTGCGGTTCATGCTACATGTATGAGATCTGATTCCATTGTATTAGCCCTGTTCGTTGCGCAGCTTATTCATATTTGCCATGCATACAAAGAACATACTTGGCACATTTGATGCATACAAAGCAACAACGTTCGCCTCAGGACGCACTTCCTGGCCTTTTGTAAAAGCACCCACACATCTTCTCGCAGACGTAAGGTTCTATAGGTAGTATGTGTGGACTGTCTGCACGTTAACCAAAGACGGCTGCTCCATAGGAGCTTTGCCCCTCCTTTCAGACACGCATTCACTCATGCCGCACACACGTACGCTATCAAAACACGTGCATGTACATACTCGCACGCACAGGGCATGAGCCGTGCCCAACAGCAGCAGCAGCTTGCCGAGTACAAGCACAAGTCGCCCGGCGTGAGTGAGGTGTCAGCAGGAGGAGGGGCAGTTGCATCTTGGGGCCTCAACGTGGCTCCCACCACAGCCGCTACCAGGTCGCAGTTGCCTGACCTGCCCTTCAAACTCAATATGGTGAGTGAGCAGGGGTGACGCACACCTACAAGTACCCCCGGCTTGCTTTCTTGCTCTTTTTCAGTGGAGTGTGACTGCTCAAAACCGCCCTGTAGGTAGGGGGTGAGGGTGTGGTGTTGATTTGTCATCTCCCTTTCACATGCAGTCGTTGAAACCGGTCCCTGCATTTAGTGGCCTGCCTAGCAGCTTGTGTAGTTGGTATAGTATCATAGTAGTAGTAGTAGAGTTTCTGCCTCGGCTACTATGCTTCAAGTTGACGTTTTCCCCAACTGCCCGGATTTAAAGCAATCTTCCCTTGTACCTCAAGCTTCTGTTGGCATCACGTCTTGCTTCTAACTTGCGTGCAACTTACACACTGCAGGACAATATTACAGCCTTAGCCTCTAGCTTTGGTCGGAACAGCACCAACACAGCTGTGAGTGTTCGGCTGGGTATATTTGTATTCTGACATGGAGGGGTGTCATTGCCCCATCCGACAATCTGCGGTAGCCAGACTCACACAACTTTTAAGCTTGGTGGTGAGAATGTTTTCTTTTAATTCAGCCAGGACGAATTGCTGCATGACACGCACAGGTGCTGGAGAGTCCCCTGTATCATGTGCATTATGTTGTCATGCAGTGCCAGAAGCAAATGTGCCTGCCATGTATGTGCCCAGGCTGTGAGCAAGGAGCAGCTGATGTTGAGTAACGCTGCTTTACATTCCAACAGCCCTGCAAGAGCGGCCGGGATCAGTGCTGCAGCTGATGCTATGGCAAACAAAACAAAGGACACGTTCTCCAAGGTGTGCTGAAAATGAGGGTGACGAAGCGAGATAGAGAAGAGGATTAGACGGCAGGGCAAAATGATCAGCTAGGCCAACTAGGAGAGACTGAATGCAGCTAGCTGCTCAAGAGTCACAAGCTGTGAGTCTGTCTGCTATCGCATGTGCTATGTGACAGTATGCAACCGGGGGGCATTTGTTGCTGCCAGTTAAACTGCATATTATGCAAAAACATATTGCAGCAAGAATAATAGGACTCAAAAAGCGCTTTTGCTTGACATTCCGTGCGAGTACCTTATTTAAGTGCCGCCTTTATACGATTATCCAATCAATTTTAATCAATCCACAATGCTTAAATTACAAAAAAAAATCGTCAAAAATTCCTTGAGGAAGTTTGGAGGTTTTAGTCCAGTCTGCTTTTTTTGTGAGTCCTGTCACGATCTGTTGCAGAATGATCTTTTTCGCGGGTCTCAAGCTGTGCATGATTTCCTGCAGCACATTAGCCAGCATAAAACTTTTGCAGTTATGTCTTCTAAAAAACAGGCCAAGCTGGGCGTTTGTCAATAACCAGCAACCCCTCGACTAACACACATGTTTCCCACATCCTCTTGTTCATTCTGCACAGGTGGGCAATGTGCTGGGCACAAGCTTTGCGAAGCTAAAGTCTGGGATTCCGTAGCCCTTGGTATTTCGTAACGTGTTTAATTTTACACCTCAGATCACCTTTGGGCATGGAAGTCACATTAGTTTTCCAGGCATCCGTTCTTTTGACGCCACAATTTGGCATAGCTACTTAGCAACAAACTTTGGTGCTGAGGTGCGATAAATTCACACACTTGACGTTAATTTGGAATGTTTCAAAAATTCAAATGCTTATTGTGAAGAGACTGATGAGCTACAGGGAGTCTGACACAAGGTTCCAGGCAATCAGACTAGTAGGTTTTCATATAAACCGGATCATCCTTTGAAAACCAGTTGGAAAACAGTGGAAGGAATACACAATTATCGCGTGAGACTAAGATTCACATTCCCTGTTACATACAATAGAAACCAGGAATATGATTCCTACCTGTAAATGTGTTCTTGGGTTACAAGGGTTACAAGGATACCTGTAAACGTGTTCTAGTACTAGTAGTAAGAAAAGAAAGGACTCTGCTGGCAGTGGTTACACGGCCAGCTTGATTTAGTGAGGGGGTTACGTAGGTGCCCGCACCAGGCACGTCAAAGGAGGGCACCTAAATCTACTCATGACATGCAAACATGCCCAAATTTTGCACCCTCAATGGTACATGACTATACGATCAATTGGTGCAATTTGCAAGTTTACACAAGATTTAAAAGCTTTATTCATTTTTAATACGTATGCGTAATGATATCCGCTTTGAATGGGCAACTGCATGCCCTCAACTTGCGCCAAGGAGTGCTCCGCTTTTTTCCTCCGCAGTTGTTGCGTAAGTGAATTTTTCGGCAGACGAAGGGATGGAAAGGCACAACGCGCATGCACTTGGACACACACACACACACACACACACACACACACACAGACACACACACACACACACACACACAC
>Ga0307942_1002173_pt1 | contig 15844 bp, 21 predicted proteins | sample OrgLakmetagen175_FD_201846 | JGI IMG/M metagenome (GOLD analysis project Ga0307942, IMG submission 201846) | Saline water microbial communities from Organic Lake, Antarctica - #175 | ecosystem: Environmental > Aquatic > Non-marine Saline and Alkaline > Saline | place: Antarctica: Organic Lake...
AGAGAAAGCATCAAGGAGAACGAGAACAAAGCTGTCGATATGTCTCAGGATGTGTGTGTAAAGAAGCCTCAGTCAGAAACAGGAAACAAGAGGCTGAGAGAGCCTCACAAAACCAGGACATTCAATAAGAAATAGGAGTTTGAAGAAGGAAGAGAAAGTGTATATGGAGAGAGAAAGCGGGCCATGAGAAAGCAGAAACCGAAAAGAAGAAATGTCTGTCTGCAGGAGTCGGAAGAAGAAGAGAAAGTTGTCGTAGCAAATCACCGTCACTGCAAAGACTTAGCACAACATACTATCACGTGAGCAGGTGGTGATCCAGCCGGGTGAAGCAAATCAGCTGGGTCAGAGCAAAAATCTCAGCCACGTAGAACCATACTATCACTACAGGCACAGGGTGGAGCGCCAAGAAAACAAAGGTAAGGTAAGATTACATCGCTATATATGCTATATCGCTATTTATGCCAGCAGTGCCTCTGGGGGGCATCTGAGCGAAAGCTTGGAAAAAGCCTGTAACCAAACCAAAAAGGCGCTAGAACAATTAAGGGAAAAGGGCTAGGCACTCAGCCACAAAAGAGGCCACACCATATATATCTGGGCTGGTTCATAAAAGTCCTCAGCCAAACGAGTTGGGCTTTTTTCATATTGAGGTGGGAAGATCAGCTGGCGGTGCTGTGTGCAAAGGCTAACAAGACGTTCATGCGGACAGTCCAGCAAAATATGTTCCTCATCCTGAACAGAGTGCCAGTCACATTTGTCACAGATCCTGAGCTCATAAGGCCTTCTATTCCTGATATGACGCATTCTTTGGACCAGAAAACAAAGTGCAGCGGAGCAGAAGAGAGAAAAAAGGACACAAGCAGTTCTAATCAGCAGGGAAATGCAAAGGAAAACACCTGGCACCAAGCACGGAGCATGAAGCATGCAGCTTGAAGCATGCAATAAGAAGCACGAAGATAGCAGCTAGGCACGCAAGAAACGCACAAAGCAGCTCGCTTAAAGCAAAGCCCTATATTTGGCAGCCCAAACCAGCCAAGACTAAGCCTGTGACTGACACATGATAGCACGACGTCTAGCACTTCACTGGCACAAAGCAGGACACCAAGAAGCCCTGGCGGCCCAAACCAAGACTAGACTGATGCCGCCCTGCCCTGCGACATATGGCTCACTCATGTCTGACCCATGCCCTAGCACCCCAGGCAAGCCTACGGTTGCTCGGCTGCTTCATGTCACAATGCAATGTGAAAAGAGCAGATGTGCCTCTCTCTCCTCTCTAAGAACTGCCCCACCCCACCAGCTCACCCAGCCAGCTACAACAAACCAGTCCAATGCTGCCCTCCAGAACTTTCCAATTCAAAACTTGAGCCAGGGCATGCCTCCTGGCCGTGAAGGGAGCCGGTGCCTGACCCGCCAGGAGCCAGGACGCATGCTATAACCGGGCCCTGGTTGTGACTGCTGCCACGGCTACCACACTGAGAGCTGCCGTGTTGCTCCGCCGTCTTTCCTCAGCTCACAAATCCGATGGTCTTGGCAAAATAAAGGAGCGTGCACCTCGTTTTGGACATGTTCATCTTTACCAGGGCACAGGTCACATACGCGAGAACTGCCTTCAAGCCATGTTGCTGCCTCCACTATAAAAGTATGCACGTGCAAGCGGAGCCTACTTATATTGCGCATAACATGTTTGGACAGATCAAGTGGAGATACCGTGGTACATTAATCGGCATACGCTCATTTTTAGAAAAAGGGATGGCAAACCAAGAATGATAGGTGGGAAGAATAGCTGCTTTCTAATTTGGCTTAGAGAGCATGCGCTGTCCGTTGCAATCTTGGTACTTATTGTAAAGCGCTGCTGCTATCCCTTTGAGCTTAGCTCTATTGATGGTGTTTGTCATTCCCACGCCTCCTGAGTTCACATAAACATTCAGCTTTGGTTTGAGGGCAGTATACCCCTGCGCCTACAAAGTTTTCGGCCTTGCCTATGCAGCTTCCGTCAGTGTATGCCCATAATTTCCAATTGGGGCACTTCAATTCAAACTGCTTATCTTCCCATGGTTTAAGGTGGACCGCATTCAATTAAAGAGGGAGGATCATCATCTGTGTGTTTTGGGCACATGAATTTCATGCTGCTGATCACCTGTCACACTGAAAACACCAACAATGAGGGAGGCAAATATTATTATACATAAACTTATGTGTGAGGAGCAGCACATGCACAATGAGAGGGTCTGGAACATCAAACACGGTCTGGTTCATGACTCTTTTGCTGCGGGCCCTGCTGCTAGATGAACTCTGAATTAGCACTTGCCTGGCTAGGGCTGTACAATCGAAGGGTGTCTGCACAGCTCTCGCGTTGTTGACCAGTCTGTGGGGTTGTGGATTGGCAGCTATCATATGTTGGTGTAGAGGCAGTTCTTCTTGAATTGTGAAACAGGTCACTGATCTGGCTGATGACCGTTTTTATCCATTGGTTCTGTCATAGCAAATCACCGTCACTGCAAAGTATAAGACTCAGCACAACAACCGAAAACATGTATTGCATTTTCGTGACTTTTTGCATGCTGTTACAGAAAACGCGGGTGAGTGTGGTTTGAGCGGATGATCTCATCCGCACAATTGATTCCAGCCGTGTGCGGTCGAAAATGTTACATTTATGCTTCAACCATTTCAACCGATAAGCCTGGATTATTTAACGCTGTGTACGCTGTCCCACCTTTTGGAAAAAGTGGCGGGTGTTCCAGACCTTTTCCTTTTCCTCAGATCTTCAGATCTCTTGACTGACTTCAATAACACCTGTTTCCTAGTTGCAGTGTGCTACACCGCTTATTGCTTATTGCTCTACAGGTTTGCGGGAGTGACCTGCTGAAGAGAAGGGTCTAACGGGAGTGACCTGTTGAAGAGAAGAGGCTTACACCAGAAAATAGAAAAGAAAAACTACGCAGGCAGTGAAAACCACTCCCCACATGAAGTAAGGAAAAGAAAGCCACCTTGGTACTAAGTACCGTAAGACTCCTTTACCGCAGACAAAAAAGGTCCAGTCAGAGAGGTCCAGAACAGAGTACCAGAAGGAGAAAATAAGTTACAAAGAGACTGGAGTAGGTACCAGGCTCAAACAAGCAAAAGCGCCAGGCCCAGAAAAAACTGCAGAGCTAAGCTAAGGGTCTAACCGACCACCCGTCAAGGCCATTGCCAGCCTCAATTTCACTAACGAGTCACATAGCCAGCATTACAGCATTTAACCTGCCGTGCTACTCCACCAACACAGTCACTCAGTGCAAGCCTGTGATAAGGTCTACTAAGCAATCTGCTTGCACTACTTCAGCATTGCACCGCTCCCACTGTGCCTGCCTTAGTCTACCGTTCCTTCTCCCCAGTTAGGCCGCTTAACTTTAGGCTGAAGAGCGACACCTCTCGAAAGACAAAGCAGGCACACGCATCCCACTTGCCTTGTAACTTCCCCTCCGACTAAGACTCAACTGGGCGCTCCTCTCCGCAAGCACCTTTAATGCGCCCCGCACACGCTCCGCGCTCCAGAGCCAGCTCACAATTAGCCGCTGCCTAGCCCATGCCCCTCCGCTGCTGTCCCGCAGTCCCCTCCCCCCAACTCCCCTCCCCCCCTGCTGCCGCGACTGCAAATTGCTGTCGCAGCTGTTTGAGCATTTAGCCATGCGCCCCGCCAACTGGGGTAGATGCACACAAAGGTGCATACTCACATGTTTCCAGGGACCACCGTGAGGAGGCGCTCAAAATAGTCCCCATACACCAGCTAAGCAATGTGGGAAATTTTTGCACGTCCAACACAAACACACAAGGCAGGTGACAGATTTGGCTATAACTCATTTCAGCCCTTTCCGCACTACTCTCCTTGCCAAATCCACCGTGGCCGATTCCACTGATGACACGCCAAATCAACCTATTTTCGGGGTAGTCGATTCTACAGTTGTATAATCGGCCAAATCATACATAGTAGAATGACACTAATAACAAGTGTGGCCAAATCGGCCAATTTCACACTCAATCCCTTTGCTTATACCACTGTGAAGCAGAGCAAAATATTCTACTGTCCATCAACCCTGCAAAACTTTCCAGCGTGAGCTAACGTTTTTGCACACAAACCTCCTGACCAATGTCCATTGAATTTTTATTTGTCTGTGCTGGGGGTTGCCTATTGTGTGGCACATAGCCCCTCCTCCCTGTCCATTGCAACTGCCTATGTTACTTATCAGCCCCGTAGCCATTTCTTCCAATTTTTACAATGTCACAACGGAGCTGCAAGCTTGGCTTTATTTATGTTCAGCATGGTGGCAAGAAAAGCTTGCAATACTTCCACCAAAACAAGATAATTTGTGCGAGCACTAAAGTAGCAAAACGAATAACAATGAACAATGAATAACAATGAACAATGAAATTAATTTGATTTGGCACGTCAGCAAAACCCTTGAAACATACTCGCCCATGCTCCAAACAAAAGCACTTTGACATATACAGACAGCACTTGTCCAATGTTATAGCTAACGCCCAAATAAGTTAAGGAGCCGGCGCAATAATCCCATTGGTAGCAGCATGTCTCGAATGAACTGCAGACACAAAGAGAAGCAAGTCAGCGCTTATCTAGCGCAAACGCTAACATCCGGTTAAACATTGTACAATGGAATCGTACAGCCTCTTCTTAGAAACTCTGCTTGCGCTATTATTTTTCGGCGAACTATTTTTTGCATTTCTTCTCCCCATTGCCTTTTTGTCTAGACTGACAATGGAATAACATAGAGTCAAGCAGAATATTGAATGGTACATCCCACAACAGTCCTTGCCGGGAGTGTTACATCATTGGCGTTACTTTGCTTTTACTCTTAGATCAAATTCACTCTCATTGCACATGGTGCATTTAAAATGCACAAGCATCTGCAGTGACTGAGCACTCAGCATTTGTCCATGACTCAGTGCACTCTTAAAAGTAACGTACATAAAGTTTCACTAGCGAACGGACTGATTCATGTCAGGATGTGCAAAACAGGACAGTAGTGAATGACGCACCTTCAAAGCCTTGACAACAACTCCCCAGGCTTGATTCCTAATCGGGCTGAGCGCTCGGCCCGCAGATGCGCTCGTCGTCTGAGAAGCCATCGCTTCCGCACGCGCATTGCATATTTGGTACAGCTGCAGTTTACGCTCGTTCATGCACTCCTGGAGCAAAATACATGAGCCTTGTTATGCTGAAAGCTGAAATGTCTTTTGTCTGGAAGGGATCAGCACGAAAGGCTTGAAACCAGTGTCCCCACTAACTGGAGCCACACTAATTGGAGCCACAATAACTGGAGCCACACTAACTGGAGCCACACTAACTGGAGCCACACTAACTGGAGCCACACTAACAAGAGCCACACTAACTGGAGCCACACTAACTGGAACCACACTGACTGGAACCAGTGTCCACACTAACTGGAGCCACACCAAAAGACAGAAGATACCACTGAAAGAAATTTGAGTACGGCGTGGTTTGCCAGCCTTCATGACAAATCCTTAATGCAATGCTTGTGATAAAGATAGAATTTGAGAAGGCTAGATGAGTTGAGCTAGAAAGCTCTGGAGAACTTATGAGTTCAGTGTGAAACACCTGAACTCAGGTTCTTGTAGTGTAGCATAAAGTGAGATGTCCTCACTTTCTGGTTTCCTCCGGTAGCTGCAGGATTCAGCCTATGGTAGCCAGTAAGCCTATGGTAGCCATGGTAGCCATGGTAGCCATTAAGCCTATGGTAGCCATTAAGCCTATGGTAGCCATTAAGCCTATGGTAGCCATTAAGCCTATGGTAGCCATGGTAGCCATGGTAGCCATTAAGCCTATGGTAGCCATTAAGCCTATGGTAGCCATTAAGCTTATGGTAGCCATTAAGCCTATGGTAGCCATGGTAGCCATGGTAGCCATGGTAGCCATTAAGCCTATGGTAACCATTAAGCCTATGGTAGCCATGGTAGCCATGGTAGCTGCAGGATTTAGCCGGCATTGCGCACATCAGTGAGAGAAAACATTCATCAATACGCAGGTCAAAAGAGGCACAGACAAAAGCTACACTAAAGACTTGGAAGGTAAGGAGATGGAAGGAGAGTGCACATTACATTATTACCACAGTGTTACAGCAAAAGCAATTGGAATTCAGGTTCAGATCAGATCAGATACCACAGATACAGGTTCAGATCTGATCAGTACCACAGTGGTACAGCAAAAGCAATTTACGTACAGGTTCAGATTAACACTGACAAGAGAGTTGAAGCGCACTTTCTGCATTGGAAATTGTCCACGTGTAGGGTTGGCCAGAACTGTACATACATACACCGTATATGACCGTGTATTTGGTGGTTTTTCTGCCAAAATTACCGTATATACACCGTATATAAATGGTTCTGGCCAACCCTATCCACGTGCATTGATTTACGCGGGCGGATGAAAACTATTAAGAGGCAGGCCTGTACAATATAATAATATATTGCACGGGTAAAGGAAACACGCTTTGGCTTATGTGGGCAATTAGTAACTACAACAGGTAGGGGTTCAGGCCCGCAAGCAAGCGGTGAAGGTGTAGCAGGATTCTTAAGAGCAAGCCAGGGCAAGATCTTACCCTGGCTTGTTCTGAGAGATGGAGGTATACCAAGTAGAAGATTGGCTGTCCGCAGCCGTATACACCACATTTGACCGTATAATTGCAGACTTTCCCATCAAAAAGACACTGTGCATTCACCACATATATATGGTGATGGCCCACAGGATGCGCAGGAGATTTTATGACACACAACCTATGACAGACACCTAGAAAGAGCAGAATCAGAAGTGTGTTTGCAACATTTCCCTCACGCACCTCCACCATCGATCGACACAGCATCCTCATTCGGTCATTTGGAATAAGACTCAGCTGGTCTGGGTCTTCGTACAAGCGCCCGATGACCTCATAACCCACCTGCACAAGTGATGGTGCAAATTAAGTTGTGACATTATTATTCATTTCGATCATTTGGAATTAAACTCAGCTGGTCTGGGTCTTCGTACAAGCGCCCGATGACCTCGTAACCCACCTGCACAAGTGATGGTGCAAATTAAGTTGTGACATTAAAAATGCACCAGGAAGCTAGAAGGGACAAGGGCAGGCTGCTACCATCAATGAATGACAGGCAGCAATAGCGTTTCTAGCCGACAGCATTTAGAAATCAAACTTTGGACACTTAAGGGTTAGGGTTGTATGAAAGGGTAGAGAGAATGTTAGCACATACACACACTATGTTAAAACTTGAAATAAAAAGAAACATGATTGAAACACCCAATGAACAAGTGGCAAAGCTTTTGTCATCACCTCCTTTAACAGATCTCTTTCTGCTACGTAGCGCTCGAACATGCTCACGGCTCTTCGCTTGGCAAGATGCCTGTTGTTCATGTCCTACAGGATGTGCAGGAGAGCAAATGAAGAGCAAATGGAGAGCAAATGTTCATGTCATACAGGATGCGCAGGAGAACAAACAAAGAAGGTGGCATTTGAGGGAACGTGACCGGTTTGCTTCTTTTCTCCAGTAACATCGAATCTAATTCGTAATAACCCTTTTGAATAAAACTTGCACGTAAGCAGATCTTAACGTTGGAAGCCACAAACTTGTGTAAAGCGCCGATTAAGTCAGAAGGAAGGCAAAGTCTAAGCGTGCTTGACCAGGATGAATGAGTGTGAGTTAGCTTGAATGAGTGCGAGACAGCTTGAATTAGTGCGAATTAGCTTGAATGAGTGTGAGTTAGTGTGCGTTAGCCACGTGTAATAAGTAGTGCGTGATGGCAAGGGAGTGCCTTTCATACCCATTCCTGGATCAGAAGCGTTTCCCGCAGCTGCTTGACACTCTCTATGTAACCAGAGTTCATCAGTTCTGTAAGTGCGCTCTGCAACCTGTAAAACACAGCATGTTGTGCAAAGACACTCTCTATGTAACCAGAGTTCATCAGCTCTGTAAGTGCGCTCTGCAACCTGTAAAACACAGCATGTCGTGCAACAAGGCAATTATGCAAACAAGTCCAGGGAATCTACACTCTAAAAGCTAACACTATTAAACAGCAAAAAGCCCCATAGATTTAATCTCCGCAGAGATCTCTTTTCTTTCCTGTTAAAGTCAAAAAGGCTCTGCCGTGTCAGTATTGCTTGTCCTGGCTGCTGCTGCTGCTGCTGCTGCTGCTGCTGTTGTGCCTGGTAGCCTTTTTCTTCTCGTGGGTCCACACACTCTGTTGTCTGGAGAAGTGGGTCGCCTGTAAGCACATTTCCAATAGCTACGAATTAGGAAGGGCGCCTGAACTGGTAGCCCTTTATCCTTTTAGGAGCCCACACATTCTCTCTCTTGGAGGAACAGATCACTTGCAGGCATATCAAGGCATTTGCTGCAATATAACCACTGTCAAATGCAGGTCGTGCATTGCCGATCCTGAGTGCTACGTGCTCAAGCCAGCCCAGATCTAACGCTGGTGAGATCTACAATCTGTGATGCTGGTACGTACTGAGGATACCCTTTATCACAAACCTGTGCATTTAGTTCTGTGTCCAACGTACCTATAGGGCACGCTGGTGAGATTCACATTCTGTGATGTTGGTACGTACTGAGGATACCCTTTCTCACAAACCTGTGCATATGGTTCTGTGTCCAATGTACCTATGGGGCGTAGTATAGAGTTTCTGGTACCCGCAACGAAGCGCACCTTTCCACAGATTAATGTTTGGTAAGAATTCCAGGTTTTTGACACCTTCTTATAAGGAAGCGTGGAGCATACTCATCACCTTCATCAGGCACCCCTCCAACTTTGATAAATTTTGTAAGAAATTCAGGTTTTTGACACCTTCCTATATTGAAGCGTGGAGCATACTCAACACCTTCATCAGGCACCCCTCCAACTTTCATGCCCTCCAGTCCATGCTCGCCGGCTTGCTGCTCCTCCTGTAAATTACATGCATGCAGGTCCTGTAAATTGCATGTCCTGTAAATTGCAGGTCCTGTAAATTACATGCATGCAGGACCAGCCTGGAACTAAGGTAAGATAATTGGCGTGTCCATGAATGCATTTTTGATGTGAGCATTGAAAGGCGAAGAGGTGTAGACAAAGCGCACCAGCACTTAGGGCATGCTAATCTTTCATAGGTACAAAAGCAGACAGGACACTTAACTACCTGTAAATGCCGGCTACACCGCCTAACCATGCAGACAAGTAAAAAGGGGAGTTTCGGCATGCCGGAAGCTTTGGCCAAATCAATCATATCATCAAATTCCTTAGTTGCCAAAAATTCAGCCTTTACAACAGGGGCATGATAAAGGAGTGAAAATTGTCTTAGAGCACCCGCGTTTAATCCTGGAAAAATTCCAATACCTCGTCTTCAGACGTGGACATTCCATTTTGTCCTGTGAGCCTAGCTCTGGAGGGAGGAGGAGGATGCTGTGGTACGCCTGCAGGCTCTCCTGCACGTGGAGTAACACACATGCAATTGTGTGCTTTGCCAGCTTTATATAGTTGCAGCAAGAATGAAACGCAAGCAGTAGTGATTTGTGTTCTCCAATTTGTTTGCCTAATGACTTACAAACATCTCAACCTTTTTGATCACGATCCTTGTGGACAGGTAGCCTACTAGCAGCAGCATATGCGTGCAATAAAGGGCTGTAGGCTTACCCTCACACGACGCCCCTTTACCTGAGAGTGAGGGGCTACCCGTTTGCTCTTCCCTGACCATCTCAAGAATTTGACGTTCCATGGAGTCTAGTCGCTCATCTGTACGCAGGTACCTGCTTTGTTTTTACGTCATTTAACACAACAAAATTTGAATTGTCCAAGCTACTTTAACGGCCAACTAGTGACAATTGAGGCTCTGCCACTGAACAGCATGGTCAGCACTCACTTGGCTGTCAGGTCATCTACGTCATGTGACCAGGTTTCAGGGAGTGCAAACGGCTGCTTGGTGGCGGGCGGGGGGGGTCTAGACGACTCGATCAGCGGCGTCTCATCCCATTGGTGCTCCTCTTTGTAGCCGACCCTGACTGTGCGCCTTCTGCTGTGCATTACCCAGGGGCGTGACAGAGTTGTTGCTCCTGTCCTCCTAGATTCGCCGCCTGGCCTTTTTGGTGGGCTCGTTTTTAAGCTGATCAGCATTGTTTCATAGGCTCTAGTGCATTCCAATACTCTCTCCAGACAATTGCTAAATATTTGTGATTTAGTTATAACGACGTGTCCTAAGTCGAATTCGACCGACCCAGCGATCAGTAAACCAGGAGATTTTCCATAGCATAAAATTGATGAAAATTAATATTTAAAAGAAAGGAACGCAGCTGACATCACGGGGATGGGTGAATTAGGAAAGGATGTTGTTTCCATCCTGCACCGCCACCCAATCATCATGCAGAGACACCCAACATGCCACCTGAAGAATAAAAGAGTAAGGGATCTCATAAATGGGGATTAGGCGGCAGGGGCTTGCACACCACCGCCACTGTGGCAAGCAGTCAGTGTAAGGTTGAGAGTTGGGAGTTCCTGTTAATCTTGTTCAATAAGCTGGATGGTCAAACCTCTCTTCTGGATTTGATAGTTATGGTTATCAATTGAGCATTAGTATAAGAGGTACCATTGGTAATGAACATTAGAGGGGATCCTTAAGACACCCTGTACCGTATGAGGTCTCTGATTTTATTTGATTGTCTAGTTATATTAATGTGTAAGAACGCAATGAGACCGAGGATGTCTGAATAAACGGTCCCAGCTCCTGGAAGGGACAGCGGTGTGGCAGCCAAAGATGAGTAGCACTAGCAAAAAACGCACATGAGTATGAGCAGAGAGTGCACAGGCGTGGATATACAGAACTGGTAACAGCATTAGGGACCACAGCGATACAGTTAAGTCACTCCTCTGCTGGATGGTTTTTCCACCTTAGAGGCATTTCTTGATCTGAAGGCGCCCCAAATATCAATAACACTTAACAACAACTAGTCACATCCCCTAATTTAAGATATTTGTGAAACAAGCCTGAAAGATGACTTTAGAGGATGATGTTGAGCAGTATGACTATAAACATCATGACTGTAGAAGGAAATTATTTACCCCGTGCACTCCAGTAAAATAGGGAGCGCATAAAATAGCCTCAAGGATAACAACTCTCAGCCTCAAGAAGAACAACCTTTTGCTACCAAGCATTTAACTACCGAATTCAAGCTGCAAACATTCTAATTCCTCAACTGCGTCCGCCTTCTTCTGATTTCAATTTCACTAAGTATCAGCTACTATAGGGGCCACTGCAACAAATTATACATCCTCGCCAACATTCCTCACCTTCAAAGCCCACGGTACACCCCTGCTGTAAGAGACACTGCTACTAATCATTTAATTTCTTTTTTTAGACAGCCTCTTCAGCTAGAACATCTGCCATCAATCTACCAGAGAATCAACCAGCTTCCAAGAGCTCTCTAAACTCTGTCACAAACTGTGTTGTGCCTTTTTCCCTTTCCAAGGTAATTTTTGTAGGTGCTACAAGCAAGTCTGGTGCTACAACAGCAATTATCACAATTTTACACACGTTTTACATACGCAGCCTACCAGTCTCACGTTTTGACTGATGGCTTACTCTGTAAAATCTGTAAACTTAACTGTCAACCAACTAACTGCTCTGTCACACGATTCGTCGCTGCCAACGATTGGGCATGACAAAGCAATGGTAAAGTTCGTGGTTGGGCTGGACATAAGTTAAGATGCTGCCTTGTCAGAGCAATTGCGTGAGGCTGAAAATCAAACAAGCACCAGAGTTGCTCAGGCGATTTGGCGCCATACGTACACCCCACAGTTGTTGTGCTTATACTTTGCAGTTGCGGTGATTTGATCTGACATTGCGTCTGGTTCTTCAATTGGTTGTATGATTTTTGTTGCTGAACTTGCTGTGGCATATACACTTGGCTTACTAATGAGTGCCGTGCTTGCGGACCTTAAACTTTGAGGCGGTGCAGTAAATTTGTTGTATGGCTGCTGTTTACATGGTGCCTGTCGCTCCTAGTAGGATGGTGGTGATTTATTCTGACAGAGGCGGTCCGCGTAAAATTATAACAAATGTGAACAACCCACGGGGCATTTATCAAGGAGCTGCCTCCAAATGTTTGCTACATGTAGCTGGCACCAAACCCACGTACATAATCCGCAAAATGACCAGACGACTACCAGCTAGAGTTTCACAGGCCGCTCGTGTCCATTTTCTGGCGTTTGTGCTTGTAGGCAAGCTCCAACAGCTTGAGATGAGGGGCAGCACCTGCCTCTTCTGGGAAAATATAGTCCCAGTACTCCTCCACGCCAGTCTGCATGTGTGTAGGTGTGACGTTTATTGTGTGTGTGTATGTGTGTGTCAGTGTGTGTGTGAGAGTGAGTGTTGTATGAGTGAGTGGTGAACGAATGTGTGTGTCTGTGTTTGTGTGTGTGTGTGTGTGCGTGTGTGTGTTTGATAATGTGTGTTTGTGTGTGTTTGAGAATGTTTGTGTGTGTGTGTGTGTGTGTGTGTGTGTGTGTGTGTGTTACAAAACGTCCTGCAGGAGGCACCAGCTTCTCACGCATAACGCGCTTTGAGCAGTTGGTTGATGCAGATATTAGACTCCTTGGCCTTACTTGCTACCTCTTGCAACCATCCATGACGCTCCAAACCCTTGATAAGCAGATCAGCATTGCAAGCACACATACGCACACACCTCCACCCCATCTTCTGTGCGTTGCGGCCTCTTGCGCTTGACCCTTTTTGGCATCTTTTTCGCTACAGCTGCCACCGCTTCCTCGCGCTCTTGGGCAGGCCTGTGTTTTTACACATATGCACCTTGGTTAAATGATCCGGCTTTAAAGAGTGGGATACTGCATAAAGCTAACATGCATAAACACCAGCCGGGCGACTAGAGATCACACAAACCATTCAAAGAGCATGCATGGCTGGCACACACGTTTTGGTTGTGAATAACTTGCACCTGCTAAACTCAGAATCGACAAATCTGCACAGGGGCGTGAAGCCTATGCAACAGAGGCATCAGCAATATGCCATAACTTGGAGGCAGCAAGCTCTGCACAAGGCTCAAGGAATGCATTTATAGTACAGCAGCAGCCAGTGTTTTTTAGGCTTGTCACAAAGAAACCAAACACACCAAATCACCACGAGACACACCAACTCACCATGACACACACAAACTCTCCACGACACACACAAACTCACCACGACACACACAAACTAACCACGACATACACAAACTCACCACGACACACACAAACTCACCACGACACACACAAACTCACCACGACACACACAAACTCACCACGACACACACAAACTCACCACGACACACACAAACTCACCACGACACACACAAACTCACCACGACACACAAGCTCACCACAACACACAAACGCCCATAGCTTATCTAGGCCCTGCTTAGGGCACCGTCCCGCATGCTGAGGACAGAAAATTCCAAAACATAGGGGACTCACAGCACACATACGAGACCTTACAACACGGTTTCCACTACCTGTGTAGATTTCATTTTCCCCCCAGCAAAAGCTCTTTGCCAACCCCAATAGCCTTTTCAATGGGCACCCTCTCTTACATACAGATATACACAGAATGTAGGTCGCTAGTCGTTATATACAGATCATAGGTGACAAACTGAGGGTTTGTGCAGTGGTGAGTTTGTGTGAGCAGCCCACCTCCAGCACTTGTTACCGTAGACCGCCACGTAAGGGGAAGGAGTAGGAAGCAAGCAACAGTCAGCAATTAGCAGCTATAGTCAGAGCAGCTATAGAAGAGCAGCCAAAGGGCAGCTCAGAGCAGCCCAGCGATAGCCAGGGCAGCTCAGAGCAGCAATAGGGCGGCTATAGTCAACAGCAACAGGCATTAAGCAACTGGCAGCTATAGTTAGAGGAGGTATAGAAACGCACCGCCAATCTAGGCCCTGCTCAAACTCCTTCCAGCTCTCCAGCACCATCTGCGCCTCCTCCTTTGCGTCTGGCTGGTTCTCACGGATGGAGCGGAAAGCTCGGGAGTACACCTCACGCGCGTGCGCAGCACGGGCAGGCGATTTTTCCTGTCAAAGGTGTAGAGAGTGATTTTTGTGTGTGCATGTACATGTGTGTGTGCGCATACGGATGTGTGTGTGTTTGCGTGTGTGTGTGTGTGCGAGTGTGTGTGTGCATGTGTTCGCAGGTGTATTGTCAATACCGTGGTCGGTGTGTGGAATGCGGGTGTGTTCAAGGGACAAATGATGCAGCAGCCCCTGTTACGCACAACTTGCAGTGTGCTGTCCAACATCTGCGTACAACCCCCTAGTTTTTCCTCATGCACATGCTACAATTCTAGACAGGTAAGCCGACCTTCTATGACATGAGCATGCATAACAACACAGGTGCGCATACACACGCAGACACACAGCGCACTCAGACCTTCTCCCTCCTCCTCCTTTTCCTCAATTACTCCAAGGCTACGTGTTGAATGATCAGGCACCCATTTCCTCCCCTACCTCCTCCTCCTCCTCCTCCTCCTCCTCCTCCTCTTCTTAACTACTTGTAGTCAGATTATCTCCATCTGTTAAATTACTCCAAGGCTACGTGTTGAATGATCAGGCACCCATTTCCTCCCCTTCCTCCTCCTCCTCCTCCTCCGCCACTCCTTAGCTACTTGTAGTCAGATTATTTCCATCTGTTTAATTACTCCAAGGCTACGTGTTGAATGATCAAGCACCCATTTCCTCCCTCTCCTCCTCCTCCTCCTCCACTTCTAAACTACCTGTAGTCAGATTATCTCCATCAGTATCTTCACACAAATAGGACACACGTCAGCCTATCCTGTCCCTTCACACACACACAAACTCACCTCGCACACACGCAAACACACACGCTCACATCAACATATACTCACATGTTTACACAATCGTTCTCATACGTACCTCTCCCTCTTCTTCTCCTGCTACTGTCTGCGTGCCTTCTTCCTCAGCATCCTCACACATCAACATACACTCACACGTACACACAATCGTAAACACACGTACCTCTCCCTCTTCTTCTTCTGCTAACGCCTGCGTGCTTTCTTCCTCAGCATCCCCCTTCTGGTCTAGAGCACTTGGCAGGGAGGCCGCCTCAAAGCCTGCATACGATAGCCACACCTACAAAATTCAAGCATACACACAATGTAAAAATAAGATTTCAGCGACAAGACTTGGCAAGGGAGGCTGCTTTAAAGCTTGCGTACGATATATTGACTTGAACGTTTAAGCGAGCATAAACACACACAACACGCAAGCCAGCAATTGTAGCGCAACGACTTTTGCATATTGACAGCTATAACAGGATGAAAACAGTAGGGGCTAGCTTTGCCGAGTAATCAGCTGGCACACATGCACACACACATATACACACTCGACTGGCGCGCAAAGCAGTGATACCTATAACAGTAAAGCGCTGGCACACATACACACACATACACACACACATACACACTCGACTGGCGCGCAAAGCGGTAATACCTATAACAGTAAAACGCTGGCACACATACACACTCATATACACACACATATACACACACACATACACACTCGACTGGCGCACAAAGCGGTGATACGTATAACAGTAAAACGCTGGCACACATACACACACATATACACACACATACACACTCGACTGGCGCACAAAGCAGTGATACCTATAACAGTAAAACGCTGGCACACATACACACACATATACACACACACATATACACACACATACACACTCGACTGGCGCGCAAAGCGGTAATACCTATAACAGTAAAACGCTGGCACACATACACACTCATATATACACACACACATA
>Ga0307942_1002185_pt1 | contig 15807 bp, 21 predicted proteins | sample OrgLakmetagen175_FD_201846 | JGI IMG/M metagenome (GOLD analysis project Ga0307942, IMG submission 201846) | Saline water microbial communities from Organic Lake, Antarctica - #175 | ecosystem: Environmental > Aquatic > Non-marine Saline and Alkaline > Saline | place: Antarctica: Organic Lake...
GGGGGCCAGGGCAGCAGTAGCCTGCAGAGCAACAGCAGCAGAGGGCTCAGGTACGTGGGATGGGTGTCTGAAGAAGGCAGCTTTGTGATGCTTTTCTGGAAACAAAGTGTGCGGCATTGCAGAGGGGGAGCAGCCAGCAACAACCTAGAAAGCTATGGTGGCAGAGGCCCGCGAGTTTATAAGCAGATTTGTTGGAATATTGGTGTGGAAAAAGGATGGTTGGGGTGGGTTGGGTTGGGGTGCTACTGCGTGGGGCAAGGACGTGTGCTCTTGTTAGGGTGTGATGTGATGGTAGTTGAAGATGATTTTATCGTTGTGCGTGCGGCGCATTACCAACACCCAAATCTTGTTTCTGTTTTTCCGTTAATAAGATTGGCTGAGCACGTTTTAGAGCATCATTGAAGGGTCCAAAAGAAGGGTCAGACAACAGGCCAAGGCCAGAGTAACGTGTGCACGATAGTGCTGTGTGTACACTGCACTTATGCTAATTGAAATGAGCAAATTACGTAATTGGTGACGGGTTCTTGAGTAGTGACCAAAAGAATAGGGCCAGCTGCTGGGCAGCTAATTAATAAAAATAGCAGGCGGATCTAACCTGCCACTGCCATTTTAAGAACCTGGCCTGATCAAGGATCACATTTATCTCAGTGATTACCTTGGTTTCAAAAGAAGGAGGCCTTCAGCCAGGTTGTTTGGCTGGTCGACTGCTGACTGGTCTCAGTCAGCCACAAACAAGTCCATACGCTCAGAAATAAGGAAAACATTAATAGTGTCCCCTAAGGAAGGAAATCGGAAACGAGTTGGTCGTTTCACATCACATCACATCGCATTGCTCTCAGGGTAAAAGTGCAAGTTGCAGGTTCAACAAAAATGCTGTGTACTCCTCATACCACTAAAAAAGGAGATCGGAAACGAGTTGGTCGTTTCACATCACGTCACATCACATCACATCACATCACATCGCATTGCTCTGAGGGCAGCTACCCCAAATGTCTCTTTCAAAAAGTGCAAGTTGCAGGTTTGACAGAATCATGTGTGCTCCTCATACCACTGAAAAAGGAGATCAGAAACAAGTTGGTTGTAGACATTGCTCTGAGGGCAGCTACCCCAAAAGCCACTTTCGAAAAGTGCAAGTTGCAGATTCGACAAAAATGCTGCGTGCACCTCCAGTGTGTGCTTGAATGAATTAAATTGAAGGCAGTGAAGGCCTTACAATGTACATGTTTTGTCGTGTGTGTTCTTTGCTGGGTTGCACGCATGTCGTGTGTATGTGTGCGCGTGAATTTGCTGTGTGTGTTATTTGTTGAGTACCACATCAACCAGATAAAGGCAAAAGTATCTTCAGCTGCATGTGTAGGGGGTCCACATGTTTCCACCTGAAAGCAATGTGTGAGTGCCAGTGCAACTCATTCAAACAAATATATGAAGCTACATGCTCCTTGGGCATACATAGCCGCTTGCTTCCCCGACTCCATCTTACAGAATGTGGGCGCAAGTGATATTTTTGCACTTTATGCACAAACTGCTTGTCATTTCTGTGATTGCTGGCGTGAGGCGCAAATGATGTCATCTTTCCTTTACAGTACAAACACGAGGTGCAGCTTGAAAATTTCCCTTTGCGAGTGCAAAATGTGTTGTGGTGTGTGTGTGTGTGTGCGTGTGTGTGTGTGCGTGCGTGTGTGTGTGTGTGTGTGTGTGTGCGTGCGTGTGCACTTCTGCAGACACAACCTGGGTTGCCCAAAGGCCGAGCTCGATGATATTATTTACGCCTGCAAAATGTGTCGCTAACAACACGTGCAACGTGCGTGTGCTTGCAGGTCTGCTGGTAGCATGTATGATGCTGATACCGTGTGTCTGTTGCAGCCTTTGGACGTGTTTGGTCCCCTCTACCTCCCCCCCAGCACCGTTGTGGAGGCCGTCACAGATATCAAGCTGTACTGCATTTCACGTGATGACTTTGATGCGCTGCCCATGCACATCACAAAGGTGTGCTGCTATATACGCATTGCGCATGAGTGTGTGTGTGGGTGTGTGTGGCTGTACTGCATTTCACGTGATGACCATGCACATCACAAAGGTGTGCTGCTATGTACGCATTGCGCATGAGTGTGTGTGGGTGTGTGGGGGTGTGTGTGTGGCTGTACTGCATTTCACTTGATGACTTTGATGCGCTGCCCGTGCACATCACTAAGGTGTGCTGCTATGTACGCATTGCGCATGAGTGTGTGTGTGGGTGTGTGGGTGTGTGTGGCTGTACTGCATTTTACGTGAAGACTTTGATGCGCTGCCCGTGCACATCACAAAGGTGTGCTGCTATGTACGCATTGCGCATGAGTTTTGTGTGTGTGTGTGTGTGTGTGGCTTTAGTGTGTGGGTGCGTGTGGGTGGGTGGGTGTGCGTGTGGGTGTAGGTGTGCATGAGTGTATGAGTGTGTGAATGTGGGGATGAATGTGGAAGTGTGGGTGAATGTGGGTGTGGGTGTGGGTGTGAGTGTGGGTGTGGGTGTGGGTGTGGGTGTGGGTGTGGGTGTGGGTGTGGGTGTGGGTGTGGGTGTGCTTATGGTTGTGTTTGCCTGTGTGCCTGAGTATTTGGTGGCATGCCGGGGGGAATGGGTTTCTGTGTTTGTATGTTGTATACCTATGTGGCATACCTATGTGGTATATAAGCATGTGTGTATGCACCTGTACGTAATTATGCCGATGTATTTTTGTAAGATACAAGGATGGCACGCTTCCCACGTCAAGCCTCATCATGGTAAACAGATTAACAGCAAGGCCCATGCAATGGTGATCTGTGTGTTGAGATCCTCTACACGTCCAATCATAGTTAAGCATAACAATACATGTCCATGCACGCACAGCTGCTGGAGGAGGCACAGGTGTTCATGAGCCACTACTCAGCTGGGAAAGAGTCTGGACTGCAGTCTATCGATGCTGCTCGCAACCGTTCCACTTACGGCGCGTACCAGTACAAGGTAAAAAGGAGCAGGAGCGTCAGATCATGTGCAGTGTGGTTGAATGTAATGATGCTGCACGCATCCGTTCCACTCACAGGCGCACATATGGCGCGTACCAGTGCAAGGTAAAAAGGAGCAGGAGCGTCAAATCAAGTGTATATGAATGCTTGGGGTGTAGTTGTAGTTGGACGTACAAGGTTTAGTTGTTGTCGAACGCATGGGGTAGATTGGGCAGGACTTGTCCAAGCACATGTGTTGATGTGTGGTCCTTAGGTCTGAGCATACCTATGTTGCTATGCACTTGTGTTGATGTGTGGTCCTTAGGCCCGAGCATACCTATGTTGCTATGCACCTGTGTTGATGTGCGGTCCTTAGGTCCAACCCATTTTTCACTTATTCACTTTTCGTTTATGTTCCTTACACTCCCCTACAAATAGGTGGGCGATGTGCTCCTGATATCTATGAATACAGAAGCACACACATCAGCACGCACTGCCAAAACAGAACCACTGTCGCCAAGATCACCAGGACAGGTAGCACCTGTAGGTGAGTCGTGTGTGCGCGTGTGTGTGCGTGTGTGTGCGTGTGTGTTTATTTGTACGCGTGTGTGTGGAGATTAGGGTGTGATGGTACAGATGTGGTGCAGGTGCAAGTATGGGTGTGGATATGACGTGTGCAAGTGTGCGGATGCGTTGGTATGGGTGTGGATATAATGTGTGAAAGTATGCAGGTGCGTTGGTATGGGTGTGGATATGATGTGTGAAAGTATGCAGGTGCGTTGGTATGGGTGGGGGTTTGGGTGCTTAAAATTTTGAAAGTGGATAGATGTGGGTCGTGGGTGTTGGTGGCTCTGTGCCCTGTGGTTGTTTGCTTGTGCATACATCATCAGCGTGCATGAGCGTTTATGGGTGCATATGTCTTTGTACGCACACGTGCATTTGCAGGCACGTGCGTAGCTGTGCGTGGTGTATGTGCGTACTCTAGTTCAATCAATGCTCAGTTTGCCATTGTTGGCAGCACAGTATTGACTCTGGCACATTTACCCCTAATCAGGCCCCTATATCTCTGGCCCTTCTATCTCTAATCAGGCCCCTATATTCTCTATATCCCCAATCTGGCCCCTATACCCCTAATCAGGCCTGCCTTAGTATGACCTTCTCACTTCTATTGCAACGCACCTACACACAGCACACACACACACACATAGCAGCGCACCTACACACAGCACAGGCAGCACTCCCTCCCTCCCTGTTTGATGCTCGCACCTGCAGGGAAACCCACCAGCACCAGCGCCAGTGCAGCCCATCATCCGTCCAAGCACCGCACAGGGCCTCTAGCAACTCAAAGCGTTGGTGGAGCGACTTCGGTCCTGTCAAGTAGCGCAAGCAGAGGGCAAGGCGCAGGGGGCAGCCCTGTTCCCCTGGACGTTTTGCACGTGCACCAGGTATGCGTGTTTTTATTGGCTTGTGTCCTCATTTATGTGCAGCCAAAATGATGTTTATGTTAAAGTGTCAGAGGGCTTAGCCTTCTAGATGTCATGCATGCAAGCCAGGCGTTTTTATTTTGATCGGCAATTGTTTTTGTAAAGCTAGGAGTTGTGTTTTCCATGACCATGCTTGCGTTTGGTGTAGGACAATAGAGAGGGCGCTGTAAGGTAACAGTGTGTGTGGGCGTGGGTGTATGTGTGTCTTTGTATGTTGTGTGTGTCTTTGTGTGTGTATGTGTGTGTGTATGTGTATGTGTGTGTGTGTAGCTGGCCCTCTTCCGTTAGCTGCCTCCCTTCTCATTTCTCCTAGTTATCCCTGAATATCCAAACAATTGTACCATTGCGTAAACCATCCGTGAAAAAAGCTGCTGTAAGAATGCTTGGAACTGCAACTGTTGCAGGATTTCGAAAACCTTGCTCCATTGCTCCCAAGCCTCATACATGGTTCTCCCTTTCATTTGGTACATTCTTCACGCTAAGTGCAAAAATGGCTCCTTTTTCTGATTGACGTGGGGAGTGGCTCCTTTTTCTGATTGACGTGAGGAGTGGCTTCAGCACGTGCTTGCGTCTTGCTGTTCTTCTTCGACACTTTGTAGCAAAGCAGCATGTGTCTGTGAGTGTGTCTGTGTGTGTGTTTGTTCAAATACCGGAGGATATCACCGCTGTTCCAATGAAAGAAATGCAGGCTAGTAATGTGTCATCTTTCTGGTTGTGTTACACTTGTGCAGGTGCTGTGTGCAATGGACCTCCAGCCTCACAATGATCGCCACACAGGCCTGCCCTTACCGTTCCCCAAACCCACTTCAAGTCCCTTCACCACCACAAGACTCCACACCACTGGAGGGACGAGTATCCAAGGGGAGCAGCAAGGGCCTCCAAACCGGAACAAGAGTGGGGCCATCTCATTTGGGGAGCACTTGCAAAACGTGCAGCAGGGTCGACTTGATCAGAAGCAGCATGCTCGGCAACAACAGCACCAGGGCTGGCAGTCGTCGCTGCAGCATGAGCAGTACACACAGCACGGCCAGCACATACAGCACGCACAGCAGGGCCAGCAGCAGACGTGTTGGAATGAATGTGATGTCTATAATCGTGACCTCCCTCTCACGACACTCTTACCCTCTGTAGACGACATACTAGGTCACACATCCACCTTCTTCCTTACGCAACCCCTTCAGCCTCCCCCGCAGCAGCAGCAGCAGCAGCAGCAGCAGCAGCACCATCACCACTATCAGCAGCAGCATCGTGCACAGCAGCAAGGGCAGCACTACAGCCAGCAGCAGCAGTCACAACCACAGCAGCCAGCGCGCCTTCATAGCCAGCAGCTGCAACAGCAGCAGCAAGCGCGCCTTCATAACCAGCAGCTGCAACAGCAGCAACAGCAGCAGCAACAGCAGCAAGCGCGCCTTCATAACCAGCATCATCAGCAGCAGCAGCAACAGCAGCAGCAACAGCAGCAGCAACCGCAGCAGCAACAGCAACAGCAACAGCAGCAGCAACAGCGCCTCCTGCAGCAGCAGGTGGCTGCCAATACGTTAGGGCCCCGGCCATCCTCTCCTAAACGCAAGGATCACCATTTTGTTATTCCTGGGGCTCCTACGACTGCACCTGCTGCACCTGCAATGGCCAAAAAAAGTGCCACTGTTCTCAAGCTCCCTCCTGTGCTGAGCAGCACATTGGTGTGTTGTGTGGGGGTGGGGGGGGGCGCGGGTATCTTTGCTTGTGTGCGTGCGTGCATGTGTTGTGTGGGGGTGGGGGGGGGCATGGGTATGGGTATGGGTGTGGTTTGGGTGCAAGTGAGGGGATTGGTGTGAGTTTGGGAAGGAAGGCATGAATGTGGGTATGGCTGTGCTTGTGTTGTGTGTGCATGCACGTGTATGTGTGTGTTTATCTATGTTTGCATGTCTGTGTGTGTATGTATGCATGTTTGCCTATGCGTAACGCTCCACGCTTGCTGTCAACTGCGAACACGCACAACCACTAGCACGCGAGGGCTAGTCAGTGTCTTACAATTGTAGGTGCTAAAACGTGTGTGTGCTGCAGGGAAGCAACGCAACCACACCCTTGAACGTGCTCCCTCCTAATGAGAAGGCATGGCCACGTGTTGAGATCGCAAGGTATACAACAGCTGCTGCATGTGTGTATGCAGCGTTGCAGGTTTGGAAGGATGTTGTGTTGGTAATCTTAGGTCATCACGCCATATTGCTAGACGGCTGTGGGCGCGTGGGCGTGAACTTGTGTGTGTCTGAGTACTTGGGTATATGTGGCAAGGAGGTGTATGTAAGGTCGATACGTTTTGTGTCATGTGACCATACATTGTGTCATGTGGCCATGCATTATGTGACCATAGCTTTTATAAATTGTGTCATGTGACCATACATTATGTGTCATGTGACCATACATTGTGTGTCATGTGGCCATACACTATGTGACCATAGCTTTTGTGTCATGTGACCATACATTGTGTGTCATGTGGCCATACTTATGTGACCATAGCTTTTATACATTATGTGTCATGTGACCATGCGCCATAAGACCACGTGCTCTGCGCTTGGATGTAGCACTCCTGAAGTGGAGGTCTTCTGTGTAGCGACAGTCCTGCCAAGCTTAGGTCACCCACAAGCAACGTGCTGCTCCAAAATGCCAATGACTGAGGGCACTTGCTGTTCCTGCTGTCCGGCATCCTGTCGACTGAAATGAAGGCACTCAATGGTAGAGGCAGAGGCCCCATACATGCAGCACGCCCACTTTCCATTAAGTAACTCATAGTCCTCAATTGCTAAGCACGGCCCCTTTTCATGTTGAATGCTTTCATTAAAAATCCAGGCGCCCTGTGGTAGAGACAGAGGCCCCCCACGCGCAGCACGTCCCGATGACCCTCAGACAACGGCATGCCACCATTTTCAGCAAGGCTCAATTCAGCTCCTTCTCCCCTTCGTGTCGGACCTTGGCCTTGGACGACAACAGCAGTGATGAAGGTGAGTCCATTGACACTCACTTATGGTGTGCCCCTGCTGTCAGGATGATCAAGGGAATGAGGGGCGCAACTGCTGGGAAGGTTGTGACCAATTGTGTGTGTGTGCGTGCGTGTGTGTGTGTGCGCGTGTGTGTGTGTGTGCGCGTGTGTGTGTGTGTGAACAGTCCTCACAGCGTTTGTTCTGCCCCTGCGATATAAATGCCTGCCAACAGTGCTGGTGAGGTTGATCGCACCATATGCGTGTGCAAGGCTGTATCTTGTTTTGTCCTGATGCAAAAGTGAGTGATGGCCGCAAGTGCTGGATGACCTGCCCTTGGAAGAAAGCAAGGACAAGCTCGTAATAAGGAGACCAGGATTCAACACTGCTTGCCAAGCAGTGCAGTCTGAGGCTAGTCCACCAACTTTGCACCAGGAACGAAAGCTGCTTAAAAATTGCCAGCCATTTTGTCTGATCAGGAACGTGGCATACACAGTGGTGTTAAGCAGTGTTATCTTAGGCCAGGCCACCAACTTTGCACTAGCAACGAAAGCTGCTTGAAAATTGGCAGCCATTTTGTCTGATCGGGAACGTTGCATGCACAGTGCCTTCCTTGCAGTCAGTCTCTTGTCAAGCCTTGCACAAAAACCGTCTCCTTCAGCTACTGGTCCCTTTTGCCGTTTACTGCAGGAAACAGGTATTAGAACGGATACGGATACGGATACAGATACGGATACAGATACAGATAAGGATACGGATACGGATACGGATACGGATACGGATAAGGATACGGATACGGGTACTGATACTGACACTGACACTGATACAGATACGGATACTGATACTGATACTGATACTGATGCTGATGCTGATGCTGATGCTGATGCTGATGCTGATGCTGATACTGATGCTGATACGGATACGGATACTGATACTGATACTGATGCTGATACTGATACTGATACTGATACTGATACTGATACTGATACTGACACTGATACGGATACTGACACTGATACGGATACGGATACGGATATGGATACGGATACTGATCAGTGTTGTGCACATACGGCGTCATTCAAAAATGGCACCGTAAATAACGATCGTAAATAACGTCGTTACCGTCACTAGACTCTGACGCTTGACGGCGTAATTTACTATTTTCACCGTCAATTTGACATAAATTACGCCGTCAGCGACATTTATTATTGACGCCGTCAAGCGTCAGGTGCACAACACTGATACGGATACGGATACGGATACGGATACGGATACGGATACTGATACGGATACGGATACGGATACTGATACTGGTACTGGTACTGAAAACAGGTATTATAAGTAACACAGTAATTGCCCTGTAAGTGATACAGTGATTGCCCTATCCAGGTCCCTGTGTGCGACATGTAAACACGGCTTCCCTGGCAGTGCTGGCAAATTAATTGAAAGTTCTGTCACAAGAATTGCCAATCAGATCTTTGTGTACAACATGTAAACACGGCTTCCTTGGCAGTGCAGGGAAACTACATTTGAGTGTCTGAACATACAAGGTACAGGGATGGGTTCCTGCGAGGAGATGAAGAGCAACAGCAGCACGCCCTGCAATGAATAAATCAGCACAGGACTGGCTTCTAATTTTCATAAACCAACCCTTCACACCCAGTCATGTGCATCACCTTAAACCATACGTGTATGCACACTCTTCCTTGCGTCCGCATGCCGCACACACATACACGCACACCACACAACACAACACATGCGCAGACACACCCAAGCTGAGCACCAAGCGCCAGCCAAGCAGGCGCATGTCAGGAGATAGGCGAAGCTCAATTGACAGAAAGTCCCAAGATGCTCGTTCTGCCAACTCCTTCGAACGTCAGCGCAGGCTGCAGCAGCAGCAGCAGCAGCAGCAGCAGCAGCAGCAGCTGGGCACACAAGGAGGGAATGGCAAAGGCTTGAGCCCTCGGAATGGAGGTGCTATAAACAGCGACTGCACCTCCCCTCGTACAGCTGTGGGCATGCAGCGTGTTGGTAGTGGTGGGAGGTTGGGTGGGGGGTTGGAGGCAGTAGGGGGCAGCAGTGAAACTCAATCGTTGGTTGTAGGGGGGGGAGATATCGGGGTCGTGGGGCTGCAAGAGGGTGTAGCGAGGAGGTCGAGGCAGAGAAGTGTTAGCGGTGACGGTTCAGACATAGGAATGATATTCATGCCGGAGGCGGCTGTAGAGAGGGAAGATGCAAGTGTCGTGAGCTCGAGTCATGCAGCCGATGGTGGAGGTAGGGAAGGGGTGTTTCGGGAGGTCCAGCCAGGGAGTGAAATGGAACAGCAGGTGTATGCACCAATGTATGCACCAGACGAGATGGTTTTTAAAGGGAGCCAGCTTGCTCACAACCAAAGTCATGGTCTCAGTCCACATAAGCCTGGGGGACAGAACTATTCACAGGGGCCTGGATTTGAGCATGCTCAGCAGCAGCACCACCAACAGCAGCAGGGGCACGGGCAACGAGCTTCAACGCCCCCCCAGCACATGCAGACGCATTTCCCGAGTTTGGCAGGTATGCAACCTACCTAGCAGGGTTTAAACCCGGAGGGTATGGGCTCTGTGCCTAGGCCCAAGTTTGAATACCAGTTGTTGCAGAATTTGTGTGTGTGTGTGTGTGTGTACTCTTCAAAAGCTGAGCGCTATGTATGCTTTTGTCTGCTCTCAGATTGTGTGCAATGCTTGCTAAAACGAGCTACGTTTGCAAATAAGCCATCCCTAAGCCATCATTCATACACACACATGCACGTACACACACGCACATACACATATACTCACACACATATACTCACACACACACACACACACACACACACACACACACACACACACACGCACACACACACGCACGCAACACACACACACACGCACACGCACACGCGCACGCGCACGCGCACGTGTACACACATACACACATACACACACACACACATACACACACAATATATACGTGCGCACACACACAATCGCACAAATCACTTCTGAAAATACTTTTGCATTTGCATCCCAGGGGTAGATGACCAAAGTGGCTCTGGCCGCGCCTCACATCCAGGAACAAGGTCTGCAGGCGAGCAGCAACATACTAGAGGAGTAGAGGGTGCAGGAAGGAGCTTGGTGGAGGAGGCCATGTGTTTGCCTCCTTCTGTTGTTTTAGGCTATGTGTGCTTACCGCTGCATGCCTATGCTTGAGAAGCAGTCTAATTATCGCCAGTGACTGTGCTTTTGATCTGTTGTACCCGGAAACTAGTAAGGAAAAGGAGCCACTTTGGTACCGAGTACCGTAAAGTTCCTCCACCGGAGAGGAAGTAAAGAAATGAGGATCAGGGTTGCAGGCTTGGCCTGAAACCAGCTCCTGATGAGAGTTGATGAAAGAAGAAGAAAGAAAAAGAAAGACTACGCAGGCAGTGTAAGCCACTCCCCACATTAATTAAGGAAAAGGAGCCACTTTGGTACGAGTACCGTAAAGCTCCTCCACTTAAAAAGGAAAGGAAAAATCAATGGGGATCAAGAGGGTTGCAGGCTTACCCTGAAACCGACTCCTGATGAGAGTTGATAACAGTACTGGAAAGGGCACGCCTAGTATGGACAAGTTTAGCAGCAAAGTTCACAGAGTGCACATGGAGCTTGGGGGCAGGCTTCTTAGCTCTTCAAGAATCGAGACCCAGTTCTTTAAAAGGCTTCAGGGTGTGAGTGTTGTAGATGGTGCCGCCCACACCCAAAAGGATGATGTGGAGAATAACGGAGGCTCCATGGAGAATGTTGCAAAGGTCTTTGTGCTGTTCCTTTGCGGCGTTCAGCTGGTTTTGAGGTCTGGTGTCCTTACAATACTTGATCTCGACGAGGTGGATGTCACGCCGAGGTTTACTCAGGTCTTTAGGTCGGTGCTGTCTGGGGTTGGTGGCTCTACCGGTGGCTGGCGGTGCTGCTGGAATGCTCCCAGTTTCCCTCAATTGCCCCCTGCCACTTCGAAGAACCCACCCCCCTACATTACTTAGTTGTTTTTGTATTTTTGCAGCGATAGGAGTAACCAGCACAAAATCTGGGCGGCTGGAGGTAAATATGTCTTTATCTGAGAAGCAGGGTGGGAAGAGCCATTTGGGCACAATTCTACTTTCAGCTGTTTCAGGAATCTGGAGATTTTGCATGGTCATCCGTTCGTTGCTGCCTATATCTATGGAGACAACGCATAATCCTAAGGAGCCTGTTTTCCTGATAGCCTTTAAGATCATGCGGCATGTCATAGCAAATTTTAAGGTTAGGCCTTTTTCTGTCTGTTCTTCAGACACACTCTTAGCTTGTGCTCTTGCGAGCGTGGGCCAACTTCTCAGACTGTGGTTTTTTCAAGGAGGGTTTTTCTGTTTTAGGCAGGAGTTTTCCTTTTCCCAGTCTTTTAGGTTTTTTTCCTTCATTCTGTCAGGCCCTTGCTGAGGACCGTGTAACAACCCCCACCAGAAAAAAAAAAAAAAAAGTACAGACATTGCAGAGCTAAGCTAAGGGTCTGCAGGGATGGCCACCCATCTTGGCCACTGCCAATCCACAAAAACTACTGAGTCTCATAGCCAGCCCTAAAGCATTGAACCTGCCGTGCTACTTCGCCAACACAGTCACTCGGTGCAAGCCTATAGAAAGTCTACTAGGCAAACACTGCTTGCACTACCTCAGCATTACACCGCTCCCACTGTGCCTGCCTTAGTCTGAGGAGGAACTTGACTACCAAACCCCAAGCATGAAAAGCGGCACCTTCCGAAAGATCAAAAGCAGGCACGCGCATCTCACTTGCCTCGTACCGTCCCTTCCAACTAAGAGCTCGGCTGGCACTCCTCTCTCCAAGCACCTCTAATAGTAATGCACCCCAAACACGCTCCATGCTCCATTGAATATCATATCAGCTCGATTTGCACACCTTGCCAACCAAATGCTTTTTGCTGACTTTGGTTGTGTTCCTTCTCTCCTTTGTCTGACATGTTGGGAAGCTGCATGGAATTAAAATACATAACAGTTTTCTTTCTTATCCATGCCGGAAGTGGTAACTTATGGCCTCATTTCACTTTATTTTTACCAATCAAATGGTCTTTTGTATGTTAAAAAAAGTGTACCATAGCTGTTTAGTTACAGTACACGCAGGTGGTACACGCAGGCTGGTACACGCTTTGCTTTTTAAAGAGGATTTAAGCTTGTTGCAGAAAAAGTGTGATAGAAGCAACGGAAAAAGTAACTGCTAGAAGCAACAGGAAACATCTATAGCAGCCATGCACAAAAAAAACTCCACAGCCTCGGAATTCCTGGTCTACGTGCCACAGCACTCATAAAAAAATTGAGCCTACATGCAACCAGACCCGCAAAAAAATCATACAGATGAGACATGATCACAATCCCCACAAGTATCTGAGCAATACTTTTGGTGGTGTGCAGGCTTCTGCCTCCCAACCACCTGCACCCCACTGAAAGTATTTTCCTATTTTTATTCTCCAGGTGGGATGTTGTGTGTTTCTGCATCCATTGGGTGGTGCAGAACACAAAACAACATCCTTCCCTAATTCATGCCGGTAGTGTTTACACCTGCGTTTTTTTCTCTTTCTCTTTTTTATATTTTGGCAAGATCCTTTCAATTGGCGGTTCAAGATTAGGTATGCTGCCTGTGTTTCTAAACTTCCAGATTGTATCTGGTGATACGTCTCGTATTATTTTTCCTAACTAAGATCTGGTCTGGAAAATAGTCCGGAACAAAGCTGCCAGGGAGCAACTTATTACAAATAGCCCAAGATGCGCATTCCCCATATTAATTTTGGCAGGGGTGGTGTTCTGTTTTGCTGGTAGAGGAGTGGCATGTAGCGCACATCTTTGGGGTATTCCAAGAACAGTGCAAAACTCTTAGTGCAGGTTTTATGGAAAGCGTTGGTGCTGCTTTCCATCCAGTTTAGGAGCAGCAGAAAGGTAGCAGTTGCCTTTTGGGTGTCTTTCCTTTCAACATGAACACAAACTTGGGCACCTGTGGGATACAGGATTGTGCAGGGAAAGCAAGGGACCCGCAAACAATGAAGCATACTTGCAGCGCAATAAGCAGACCTGATTTTTGCTGTTTTCCTCCCTTGGGTGAGAAGTGTCAAACTGCTGCTACAGAGAAAGTTGTTTGTACCTGAGACCCACCAAAAACTGGCTCAGGTTTATAGGGCTGCACGCCAGTTTAGTGTGTCCAGTATGTGTCCTATGGCTATGACTATACTGGACTCTACAGTGGCGGTTGACTCAGGCTGTTGCATTGGGACATTGGGATAAAGAATCATACAAACATATGGTGGAACCAGTCGAAAAGGAGAGGCTCAAGCCCACATTCAGGCAACACACACCAGGGTAGAAGCCTGGAAGCATGTAATCTATTTCCATTTAAGCTTGTATGCCTGGGAAAAATCTTCACTGCGGTATGTGCCTGCAATTCAAGGCTCAAGGTCAGCCTCACGACTATGTCAAAGTTGAGGTTTAAATCACACACCATTGTGCCCGAAACGTTTTTGAACCTGAACTCAACCAGTGGGAGGGTAATCTGGTCAAATTAAAGTCATGCAAAGACACTTAACGTTCAGCTTCATGAGGCAAAAGCAACATGCATGTTAATTGCCTATTACTTAAACAGACCAGGGTAGAAGAAAACACAGATAGTGTTTATAAGAAGTATGAGGAAAAACCGCTCCCCATTTTAAATAAGGTGCCTTTTTGATGCTCGCCGAGGACCATATAATGTAACAATCCTCCGCCACACAGAAGAAGATATTAATGGAGGTCAGGAGGGTTGCAGGCTTGGATTTAAACCGACTCCTAACAAGAGTTGTTAACAAAACTGGAGAGACCGCGTCTAGAAAGGAGCAAGTTTAGCAGTGCAGTTGACAAAGTGCACATGCAGCTTGGAGGCAATGAGGTATTGATAGTGTCTATACTGCCAGCACGGATTAGGGGGAAATGTTGTTGTGTCCTGCACAGTTCTATGGATGCAAGGCCACACAACATCCCACCTGGAGAATAAAAAAGAAGGGAGGGATTATCAATGGAGATCAGGTGGTTGGGAGGCAATTTATTATCAATGAGGAAATCAGAAGGTTTGCAGATTGGGCCTGAAGCCAGCTCCTGATGAGAGTTGATAATGGTACTGTAACGGATCTCTCCCTTTCCCGGATATCCTCAGATCACCAGATCATCTGACAGACTACAACAGACTCTCCAGACTAAATCAGGCCCTCCCGGGCTATTACTGAAATACTAGCTGCAGGCATGGGCTCATCTTGACCCAGCTACCTCATTACAAATTACAACACCTGCCGTTTCCTTGCAGGTACTTGAAAGGGTACGTCTGGTACGGGCATGGTTAGTTAACAGCATGAGCTTGGAAGCAAAGATTTTGATTTAGAGGATCAAAACCCATGTCCATGAAAAGCTTCAACGTGTTCGTGTTGTGGATGATGGTGCCACCCACGCCCAAAAGGACAGTGTGGAGAGTAGTGGAAGTTCCTTGAAGGATGTTTGAGCAGTACTCCAAAATAACCCTTAACCCTTAAAGAACACAACAGCAAAAGAGGCTTGCTACTACACAAATGCAATCTTGCTCATAACAGAGCTATGATCCTGAAAGCATACATTTTGATTTAGATGCGTGGTCCCCGACACATAAGCGATATGATAAATGATCACTCTATCCTTGGGAACATGCACTTGTATCATTAAAAACACGATAGAATGGTACCTGCTAGAAAGGTGGTAAGGTTTATAAAATAGTTCAGGTATAATGGCCTACATGCTGCGCACTCAACCCCTAATCTGACAATTTTCGTGCTGGCGGAGGTGACGAAGAGCGGGTTGCCTGCTGCGTGCGCACTACCTACATATACCCCTAATATAATCATGCATAAATATGGCTTCTCATGGTGCACGCATTGTCACCAATATATTACCAATAATTAACTGCAAAACTCTTTGATCACCTCCTTCCGGGGCGACCAGCCAAATCATTTTGGCAGGTCTGCCGTAGACGAGAGAGTTTATTCGTTCCGCTCGGTCTAAAACAATACCGAACTCCCAGGGTTTTAACGGGTCAAATGTGAGCAAGGAATACATCCGTTTTTTTTCCAAAAACGCAAGAAATGCCTAGTATTTAGCAAGGGGTCAGTTAGGGATGTTTTCAGCAAAACCGAGAATGGAAATTGTCCGAGCTTTAAGTACGGGGGGCAAATCATTAGTGGTAAGCTGGCACACATACGCGCACACACACATGCACACACACACACACACACACACACACACACACACACACACACACACACACACACACACACACGCGCGCGCACACACACACACACACACACACACACACACACACACACACAC
>Ga0307942_1002187_pt1 | contig 15796 bp, 19 predicted proteins | sample OrgLakmetagen175_FD_201846 | JGI IMG/M metagenome (GOLD analysis project Ga0307942, IMG submission 201846) | Saline water microbial communities from Organic Lake, Antarctica - #175 | ecosystem: Environmental > Aquatic > Non-marine Saline and Alkaline > Saline | place: Antarctica: Organic Lake...
ACCCCGCCCCCCCCCCCACGCACACACGCACACACACACACACACACACAGAGGCATTGGGCAGATGGTTTATAGTAAGGAGGCGTAGTACAAGTAAACCATAAAGAGGGAGAGGGCGATATGCTGCACAGAGAAGGTGCAAGGGGGACTGATGCACGGCGCGCGTATCGCCGCAGACCCACCTCCAGCTTAACTTCAAACATGGGATTGGCTAGAACTATGTATATACGGTGTATATATGGTATTCTTTGCAAGGATTTCGACAAAATATGTGGTTGTGTATGGCTTACATATACACGGTTCTGGCCAACCATACTCACACACCACGCACCACACGCGTGCAATTGTAACATATATAAGGAATACAATTCCTTATCCTTACATCTCGAGTATTCATTTTATAACGCGCTGCTACATTGGTATCGAAGCTCACCCACCTCAGTGAAGATCCAAAAGCTCTCTTTTGGCTGCACCACTCGGTTGGGGCGCGCTAACCATGCAGAGAGCGGAATAACAGTCGCACCATCTCCCCCCCCACTTCCCCCTCCAAACCCCCCCAGCACAGGCGCCGCTTGAGCACCTGTACGTGCACACACGTGGTAACAGTTGTAAACAAGTTGGGTGACCACAAAAGCGTGTGCGTGTGCACTGCACGTGACCACACACATGGAATATTTCCCTGCTAACAGTACCATAGATGCACCGTACATATGCACACATACGCATGGTTCTTGCACACATACGCATGGTTCCTGACTATACAATGAAGCTCAGCCTACCTGACTCCCTTTCCGCCCTCCCTGTGGCCTCCACTACCATGCCCCCTTGCAGCCCACCCATCTGTTGCATCTCCCCCTCTCCAGCCACCCCTTGAGTGCTATGCCCCTCCACTCCCAACCCCCCTCCCCCACCTCTCCACCCCATCCCACTATTCAGCTGAGGCAGACCAGGCTGAATATGCACTCCGCCAGCTGCAGAGCCAGCCACGCACCCACTCGCACCGCCCCCAAGACCCGCAACACCTGAGCTGTCAGGCAGACGCATGCGTTTCGAGGGTGGTTGTCCACCGCCCCTCCATTGCACGGCGCACCCCTCACCCTGCTGCTGGAGCTGCTGCTGCTGCTGCTGCTGATGCAGATTATGTTGGAATCCCGCTGTGGCCAAGGCTCCACTACCATCTCCTCCCATGTGTTGCACGGCCTGCCAGTGCTGCTGCTGCTGCTGCTGCTGCTGCTCTGTTGTTGCATTTCCAGCCGCTGCCATCGCCAAAGAAGATACCAGCTGCTGCTGTTGCTGCTGCTGCTGGGTGGAGTGCGGCCCCACAGGCATGGTGAAGGGTGGGATCGCTTGGCTGCTGTGCAATGCTATGGCGTTGTTGGGGCCAGTCTGGAGGGGCGCCAAAGGCAGGAGGGGTAGGGGCAGGTGGCCAGAGGTGGCTGATGCTGTATGGTCATTATTGGTGCTGGTGTGCGCCGGCTGCAGGTGGGCCAGGGCTGGGGCCTGCTGCGGGGCTGCACCTGCTGGCGTGTGGCTCAGGCGCCTGATGATGTGAGTCCAGATGTTCTGCACCTCCTTGCGTGTGACCGGCTTGATCAGGTACTCCTCTGCCCCCCCTCGTATGCACTCGTACACCATCTCGGCACGCTCGCTGGCGCTCATCACTGTGTGGGTATGCGTAGTATGTGGGTGAGTAGGAAAGGGACATGCGTCAGCCTTCATGCTGTTGCACCCCCTACACAAGGTTGTACAGAGGTCTGAGAAACTCACTGACAACAGGGAGATCTCCAAGCTGGTGGTGAGAGCGGATGAAACGCAGGATGTCTATGCCTCCCACTTGTGGCATCATCACATCCTGGAGGAGAGGGAGAGTAACCGGGAATGAGTTTGGGCAGGGAACACGAACAGAGGGCGAGAGTCTCGTCAGGTTGCCTGCCTCGGACACTCCTATCACACATCCACGACTATTCCTTAACTGACGCCAGAAGATGTGCAGCCAGATGTGTGTGCAAGCACAATTTAGACTGGGTGAGTGTCCCTTTCATTTTAGAACACCAGCAACCAGTCATATCTGTGCAAATCTTTCGTTCCACCACACAAAAATGCAGACGCACCGTGAGCACCAGTTGGAACGTGCCCACAGGCTGCTGCTGCAGTGCCTCTAGGGCCTCCGTGCCACTCTCAGCCACAGTAACTGTGGTGTCAAACAAGAGGTTTCATTTGACTGCGTGGCGTCACTCAACAGACGGGCGTGGACAATCGGGGCTGGTAATTGCAGGAAAATACTCCTTACCCTTGTAGTTACATTTCCGCAACAGGTTGGACACCACCACACGGGAAAGGCGTTCGTCGTCCACTAACAGCACATGCACAATTTGTGTCAGCATTTTACATACTCATTAAGAAATTAATACAGGTATGGCATTGGGGGATGGTCTGTTTTCTTTGGTCTTCTCTCTCACAAACTAATACATTCCCACTCAATTCCGGAGAATGTTAAACTAAATTGTGTGTCCTCCGTGAACGAAACACGGAGGCCACACAAACTCAAAGTGGGCGCACACGCGTGGAACAGATGCAACGAGTGTTTATAAATGCTATAATAAGGTCTTGCACACTATGCACGATAAGTTCAGCGGGCGGGTCTGTAAGTAACAACTTGTAACATTGTAGTTCTTTGTTTCAACGTCGAAGTTGCAGAATCAATCCCTGCAGGTGCATACGGGAGCGTCAATTAATCAATGAATATTTTGCTTTGATTTCCTAAATTTGAACCGTCGGCGCCATCTGAGCGAGCCTGATCTGGGCCCTCCAATCCTTTTCAAGATTGAAGCGTCTTGCAATATTGACTTGGTCGTATGTTGACTTGGTCGTATGGACCTCTATCCCAGGATGACCCACCCTACATAAAAGAACCAGTTATCCCTAGCATGTTAGAACTCGGATTGTGGGTAGCAGTTGTCGGAAGGAGCTGCGAGTGCCCAATAACATTATAAGGATGGCATCAGAAGAAGTTATATCTTCAGCACGTGCCTGCACGTGCTGCGAAGTGTGAAAGCACTTAAGTGATCTGACAGTCACGCTTTAGGTCCAGGTCCAGGCCCAGCACTAGCCGGCTAATTTTGTCTGTGGTATGCGTGATGCGTATTTAAGTGGCGTCAGAACACTAAGAGGAGGTTTATATTAGGCTGTGAACAGGCTGTGAACAAGCTGTGAACATACGCTTACAAAAAGCTTGAAATGCTCTAAAAGAGGTCAGGGCCCCATAATGGCAAAGGAAATATATTAACACTGGTAGTATAAGCACCACCCGCATGGATTGTTAGAAAGGATGCATTTCTTTTTCACGCAGCATCCCACCTGGAGAATATAATAGGAAAGGCTTTTCAGTGCGGATCAGGTGGTTGAGAGGCAGGAGCCTGCACACCACCAGGAGTATTGCTCAGATATTTTTGGGGGATATGTTCAATGTCTCATCTCTTCTGTACGATTGTTTTTGCGGATCTGATTACATGTAGGTGTTTAATTATCAAGTGGGTCATTTGTGTGGCTGCTGTATATGGTGCCTGTTGCTCCAAGCAGGGTGGTGTGGAGGGTTTTGCGGTGTCCGAGTAAACGAGGCATTAGCAGCTTGTTTTGTTCTTGTGCTTTTTCTGCTTGTTGGATAAGGGAAGCGTCTACACGGTACTTTCTTTTGATGAGATGTATATCGCGTTTGTTTGGTTGTTTGTCGCTTGGTTTTGTAGCCAGGATAGGATGGTCAGCGCCATCTGCTAGGTTATACAGGTAACACTTCTTGCATTATTGGCAGACCTAGTTTGGTTTGTGTTTGTTGGGTTCTTTTGGGGCGTGGTTGCTGGGTACCCGGTCGGAGTAACATTCATTGCATCTGGCTTGCTAAATTTCTGCCACAGTTGTGCATTGAGATTGGAAGGTGGGAGAGACAGGTTAAAACCAATCCTAACAGTGGCTCCTTAGAAGGGCGTCTAATGCCTTGTTGTACCATTGTTGCACGACTGCCTACATCTGTTTGTGCGCGCAGACAGGCTGCCTGTGCACCTTGTTGGATCGCTTTCACTATCATTTGTCCAGCAATGTTGTGCCTCTTTATTCTCATTTTATATTGGGATGGCTACATCCTGACAGCATGATAGGTGCCATCTAATTTTCCGCAGATTGGTGGGCCTCTATACTTCTGAGTACATTTACCAGCAGACAAAATAACAAAATAACCAACCAGAGAGGTAAATTAACAGAGCCTGTCAGTACCAGAAGGAGAAAAGAAGTCGGAGAGTTTGGAGTACAAACAAGCAAAAGCGCCAGGCACAAGAACTGCAGAGCTAAGGGTCTAACAGACCATCTGTCCATTGCCAGCCTGTCATACGCCCTAGCTATGGTGCACTGTTTACTGCCGCAGCTTTAAGTGCGGCAGGTCATCATTGATTGAAGTATTACAAAATTAGGGTCAAACCTGTTTTATACACATGGTGTTTGAAGACGTATAGATGTATATTTTTGTGAGATATATGACTGTATCAACAGTGTTCCAACCTGCTTTTCTTGTCATGCCCACTCAGTGGCAGCGACAAATTGCGCAAAAACCAGTTAGTTGGTTGACAGCTAAGAGTTCCTGTAAGTTTTGTTCATAAGCTGGATGTGCCAGTCTGATTGGTTACGCTTTCGGAACAGGAAAGGCCTCCAAAGTGGAAAAACAGCACACTGTCGTGACACCCAATGACACCCAATCCACTGCTATGTTTGCTGCTGTCCTTTTTCTACTTAAAAGTGTTGTGTGAAACTTTCGGTGTTAGTCTACAACTGCCTGAAGTTCCCTTATATAGTCTTTACCCGGATTAAAACCAGACCCGTCAATTTAAACACAGTGGCGGTAAGCAGAATAAGCTGCTAGCAAAGCAAAAAAGAAGCATTTGAGTGTAAGGAGCAAGCAATCTACATCAGTCTCCAGCCAGCCTCAAACACCAAGCACACATACTCCCACACTTGACAAGCTCCTTGGCAGCACAAAGCAGCAGAGCATCAGGGGAGCAGCGTTGCAGGAGGCGAAGCAAATCTACGTATCCTCCCTGCCTGGTGTGCGCATCAATATAAAGTTGGACACGACAAGCCCTTCAGCACTGAAACTGCCATGCTACCCCAACAACACAGTCGCTCAGTGCAAGCCTTTGGGGTACATGAAGATCAGCCATATAATATACTAAATGGCTTAAAGGTTATCTCCACAATCTCCATTGCCCCAAAAAGATGGATAGTCACTCACTGTGGGGATGGATGTCAATTTGATATACTTTAATTTCTGCAGAGCAATTTGCTTTGGCATCAGCGCACACGTACCCAAGGATGCCAAGCATGAGCTCTTGCCTTGCAGAGATGGACAGCGCCTTTAAATTGCGGGATGTGGTGTACAAGATGTTTTCGAGCAGTTTGCCATGTGTGTGCCGTTTCATGCGCTGAGGGCAAAGGATGCTGTTTACTAATTTCCAAAGTGCTTCAACATGGTTTGTTGCAACGTAGGTATTATCAGTGTGGAATCACACGCACGGTGCATTTCGTTCGGTGTCAAACGCATGGTGCAGTTAGTGCCGTGTCACGTGATGCTCTTTGTATTTAGTTCAATGCCACATGCTCTTGATGATGGCGTATTACATAGGTCAATGGGAGATAGCAAACTCCCTACTACGAAGTTGAAACGAACTGAAAGTTGATAAATAAAAAGGAAGCAATGGTTGCGCCTTCGGACCAAGAAAGGCCTCCAAGGTGGAAAAACCATCCAGAGAGGAGTGAGTTATATGCATCGTGTGGTCCCTATTGCTTCTACCAGTTCTCTGGCTCATGCCCTTGCGCTCTCTGCACACATGTATGTGTGTCTACTACTCTGTGTCTACTCAGCTTGGCGTGGCTGCCACACTGCTGCTCCTTCCCGGAGCTGGGACCAATGACTCAGACGGACCTCTCGGCCTCATTGTGGTTACACATGAATGACTAAACGAAGAAAAAGAATCGAAGACCTTACACGGTGCAGGGTCTCTTGAGGATCCCCTCTAATGGTACTTCTTAGAATGCTCACATGTTGTCAATTGATTACCAAAACTATCAAATCCAAAAGGCAAAGGTTATCAATAAGACTGGCCAGTCAGCTTATTAAACAAGACATATAGAAACTCTTAACTGTCAACCAACTTATTAACCGCTCTGTCACACGATTCGTCGCTGCCAACGATTGGGCGTGACATAGTAGCTCAGCTCTGTTTATTGTTTTGTTGATGCTTGTACCTTCAGTCTGGGCTGGATGTGTGTCGTGGTGCCTTTGCTTGCTGTGAGTTGCACCTCTAGGGTAAAAAAGCACTGTGGTGTTTGTTGGCTAGCTTGCTATGGCTTGAACATCACGGGAGTGTGGACTGAGATGGAGTTTCTATGTATATGCAGCAACCAGCCAGCTAGGCCAGGATGGGGCTCAAACAACCTAGTAATTTGAGGTGAATGTTTTTTCCTTTAACACTTTTCTGTGCTTTTCTTATAATGTACATGCTGGTGCACTATTGTGCGTAAGTCAAATGTCAAATATGAACTCAGCTTCCAATTTGTTTGTATGAACAGTCTTGGGTCTCTATTGTGGCGCTCCCTTCCTCCCCTTGGATTATATTCTGGTGTTCAGTTAGCATGCCTGAACTGCTTGTTGTGGCTCTCCATCAGGCTCTTTTTATTGTCTCAGGTTTTGCCTTTCATCATTCATTCATCACCTCCACTTTCCTAAGAAAACAACATGGCACTGGCTGAGACCAGTTTTTTTTACAATCTTATGTTCACTTTACGCTGGCTGATCCAGCAATGCCTATCAGCCCAACATGAGGCTGTCGGATACCCCCTTTGTATACCCTTTGTAAACCCTTTGTACCTTCAGGACTACTTTGGTGTCGCCAAGGTTTTGCCCTGTGTTTTTGGTCAGCTGTCAAGCTTTGCAGGAGTATGCTTTTTTATTCTCAATAGATTAACTTTGCGGTACTCCAGTCTCTTTGTAATTTATTCTCTCCTTCTGGTACTCTATTGGACCTATCCGACTAGGTCCTTTTTGCCTGCTGGTAAAGGAGTTTTACGGTTTTGGTACCAAAGTGGCTTTCTATTCCTTAAACAACGTGGGGAGTGGTTTTCACTGCCTGCGTAATTTTTCTTTCTTGTCACTTTGCGGAAGTCAAGACAGATCTCAATTTATAATCACGTGAAGTACCTGCGGGACTGCTCAATTGCTGTGCGCGTTTCAAGGACTTAATGAAGATGAGCATGTCCAGAACTAGGTGCACGCTCTTTTATTTTGCCAAGATCGTCGGGTTTATGAGCTGAGGAAATATGACTCCTTTTTGTTTGCACTTCCTCGAGGTGACGCAACAGGGCCATTCATTATGTCCATGCTAAAACAGTATTGTATTGCTTAGTGAGCCACCATAGTACATGCATGCAAATTGCCCGGCGCCGGATCTTCAGATTAATCACCACACATGCACATACCGCATGCTATTTTCTATTCTTTCAATCATTTGGTCAAGGACACACTCAAGATCAAGCCATTGCATTGCTAATAGGTAAGCAGCGCAATTAAGATCAATCCCGATCATGCTATATGCTAAAAACTCTTCCCTCCAACAAAATGTGTAGGAAACGAGCCACTTCAGAGGCAGAGCCATGTAAAATGGAAGGCTGATTGCTTGCATGCATGGCCACTTCTGCATCTCTTTCTGCCCCAAGCACAGAAGGGTTGTTGCTGGGGTGGGGAGGAGAGGGGGAGACTTTGGGGAGACCTTTTAAGGTGGCTGTGCTGATCTCTTGGGGCTGCTGCTGCGGCTGCGCATACACAGTGATGAAGAAACGAGCTGCGCGTCGCTGCTCGATGGCCACCTGTGGGTGCAAATGTGGATACGTGCGTGCGTGCGTGCATGCGTGTGTGTATGTGTGTGTGTTTGTGTGTGTGTGTGCGTGCGTGCGTGCGTGTGTGTGTATGTGTGTGCACTTGTGTATTAGTATTTGGAAGTATGTATGGGTGATTGAGATTGAGATGGGTAGGAGGTTGCCAGTGGCAGAAATGTACAGCCCTAACCCTATTCCTTATGTACAGGGGACATACTATGGCAATACAATTGTGCGTGCATGTGCGTGTGCGTGTATGCATTTTCACCATGGCATCCAGCTCTAAATTGCAAGCAGCGCAGCTATGTCACACAAGGCAGGGCTATGTCACACAAGGCAGGGCTATGTCACACAAGGCAGGGCTATGTCACACAAGGCAGGGCTATGTCACACAAGGCAGCGCTATGTCACACAAGGTAGGGCTATGTCACACAAGGTAGGGCTATGTCACACAAGGCAGGGCTATGTCACACAAGGCAGGGCTATGTCACACAAGGCAGGGCTATGTCACACAAGGCAGCGCCAGATCTTTGTAAGGGAACCAATCATTTGAATCACACTCAGTGATGTGAGAGGCACTCAGTGATATGAGGCACACTCTGTGATGCGAGACACACCCAGCGATATGAGGCACACTCACAGTGCTGCTCACCGCGCAAGATGAGGCTATGCGGACCCATTGAGCGCATATGATGAAAACATTTCTACAGTATCATTGGTGTGCTTTGGAAGCCCCGGAAGCTTAGACTATAGTGAGCAGGAGGTGAAACCGCTTGGAATGAGCACTGTCACCTACTAAAGCCTGCTGCATCTGCGTTGAACGTGTGCTGCAAAGCACAGTCCATCTTAGCAGAACAAACCAAACACGCTTTTGTCTTTTCGGCGTTGCAGAAAGAGAACCACCCGCCCCCTCATAAACATAAGCGCACACCAATCGCCAATCGGGAACGACAGCTGAGTAGGCAACACAGGATTACACACAGGACTACACACGGCGTAGATGGATTAAAAGTGTGTGGGCGATGCAACAGCACCTCCATTTGTACACACTCATGCAATCAACGATTGCGTGTCGCTTTTGCTGTTCCTCTCGGTACTCTCTTTTTCACCATCATCTTTTGAGGGGGTTACTGTACGTTACAAACAAACAAAACCATGCAGGGATACTCCCAGGGTTAGGTGACCACACATTCCGTTTCACAGCTTACTCAGTTCACCTTTATCGTGTGTCACACACTTAGGGTTGTCCAGAACCCTATACCAGTGTATTCACGGTACTTTTGGCAGGTAAATTAAAAAATATATGGTCGTATACGGTGTGTATACACGTATTTGGCCAACCCTAATCACAACCAGCAGGACGGAACACAGCCCCTCTTTGCAACGGCAACATCAGAAGACCCCCTTGCCCACTCGTACAAACTCACACGATTAGCAGGGCAAGCAAACGACGAATCTCACCTTCACTTTGTATCACACACAACCAGCAGGACGAAACACAGCCCCTCTTTGCAAAGGCAACATCAGAAGACCCCCTTGCCCACTCGTACAAACTCACACGATCAGCAGGGCAAGCAAACCACGGATCTCACCTTAACCGTGTCACGCACGACCAGCGGGACGGGGCACGGACGGTATGAAGACATCTCCTTTTGTTGCAACGGCAACAGCAGGCCTGCTTCCCAGGCCAGCCGCAGCACGCACACAGTTTCGCTGCTGCCAGAGGTGAGCACCTCCTCTATGTGAGTTTTCCGCATCCTGTTGGTGGTTGGGAGGGTCACAGAATTGTGTGTGTGTGTGTGGTGTGTAAGTGTGTGTGTGCATTAGTGCGTATGTGTCTGTGTGTGCGTGTGCGTGGAAAAAAATGTGCTTGTGTGTTCTTGCGTGCATGCAATCTTGTGTGTGGATGTATGCACAGAGATCACAAGAGTATTAAGCCAGGCAAGGTATATAAGTGCAGGAAGGAGAGCAAAAGTTTGACTAGCACAATCACACGTGTTAAAACAGGCATAATCACACGTTTTAAACAGCATGATCACACGTGTTAAACAGCACAATCACACGTATTAAAACAGCACAATCACACGTATTTAACAGCACAATCACACGTGTTAAACAGGCATTATCACACGTGTTAAACAGCACAATCACACGTGTTAAACAGCACAACCACACGTGTTATACAGCACAATCACACGTGTTATACAGCACAATCACACGTGTTAAACAGCACAATCACACGTGTTAAACAGCACAATCCCACGTGCTAAACAGCACAATCACACGTGTTAAACAGCACAATCACACGTGTTAAACAGCACAATCACACGTGTGATACAGCACAATCACACGTGTTAAACAGCACAACCACACGTGTTAAACAGGCAGTGGGTTTAGCCGGGCAAGACTCACTCGTGGGAGGGTGTTGCTTTTGAGTATACATATATCAGCATGATCGACGACACAGAAACCAAACGACCCACTCAAGCACAGAGCTGTGCGTGTATGCCCAATATAACATACATACACAAACCTGTACACACACACGCACATTCATGCATGCACGCGCACGGACAGACAAGCACTCACGCACATACACAGACCCGCACACACACACACACACACAAATACACACACATGCGTACCCCACCTGATGGTCCACATGCTTGCAGGATACAAGTGTGAGCTAGCGGTCAGTAACGCACACAGATGCACCATTTGCAAGGGGCTGCATGCAAGCCATGGGCTGCTGCTCATGACCAGCTGCACGCCTATGGGGTACAGCTCCAAGTTGGGAATGCCCATGCGCACAAACACCTGCAGCAGAGCAGGAACACAGGGTGCTTTTGTTTTATGTATTTTAAAGAACTCCAGGGATGAGTAGGCAAACATGGCAAAGGGGATGTGGGTCACAATCTGTTGCATGGAGTGTGGGGTTAGGGCATGAAGGATGGTTGAAGTGATAGGTGATTGAACATATCACAGATAGATGGGTGATATCATAGATAGATAGGTGATTGAAGATATCATAGATAGGACATGAAGGTGATTGAAGTGATAGGACATGAAGGTGTTTGAACTGATAGGACAGGAAGGGTGATTGAAGTGATAGGACAGGAAGGATGATTCAAGTGGAACTTGAGGAGTGAGGAGCAAGTAGTGAATAAGAAAGAATCGCTCACAGAAAACATGCCCCAAAAAAGGAGCATGCACACAGAACACTCGCCGCGAAAAAAGAGCATCTTGCATATTAGCAACTCAAACAATGGCAGGGAAAAAACAAGGGAGCGTTGTTGGTCATGACCGGCTGCGCAATCGGGGAGGGGGGGGGCGCATTTAAAACAAATCAGCGCTCCTCTTGTGCTCTCTGACAGCCCCCACAAAGTTATTAAAATGCGGACATACATAGACAATATATAAAACATATAGACAGTATAGAACAAAATATGTTCTATTATTTGGAGGACTAAAACACCCAAACGCTCGCACTCACGCTCGTTCCAAGCTTACGCCGCACTTGCGTCTGAGGTTGCCAGACACTCAGTGCTAAGAAGAAAGCACATCTTCAACAGAACGCAATCAGCTCACTTCTACAGAAACACGCTTGAACTAATTACTGCATTGAACTAACCGTCGCAAGCACCTGCTGCTGCTGCTGCTGCTGCTGCTGCTGCCGTGGATCTTGATTCAAGGTCCCAAGGCATTCCTTCAAGAAGTGAAAATCGTCGACCACCCGGATTGGGGTCAACAGCCAGCCCCGCAGATTTGATACCAGCCACTCCATCGGATCTCCTATGGTAACTCTATCAGGCACCTGAACCAAAGAAGGAACACAGTACGATAACTCTATCAAGGACCTGAATTAAAAAAAGGCCTGGTCCTACCAAGGACCAGGACCAAAAAAGGACCTGGTCTATAAAGTACAGTAACTCTATCAGGCACCTGGATCAAAGAAGGAGCACAGTACGGTAACTCCATCAGGCTCCTGGACCAAAAAAGGACCTGGTCTATAAAGTACAGTAACTCTATCAGGCACCTGAACCAAAGACAGAGCACAGTACGGTAACTCCATCAGGCTCCTGGACCAAAAACGGACCTGGTCTATAAAGTACGGTAACTCTATCAGGCACCTGGATCAAAAAGGGTGGAAAACCAAGTTCCACCAAATCCGGTTTTCAGCATGTCAAACGATTCCTGATTGTAAAAGAAGAAGTACTCCTATCGTGTTTTGAGGTGAAAAGAGGCCCTGGGTAGAGTGTGGTGGCTCAATACGTAAACATTCAGTGCCAAAATTTGAACTGGATTTCTGCCCAGACCACTGGGGTAGTCCATTTGGCCTCAAACTTCATGAGACATCTAGTCGTGTTATTTAAACACGGTTTGCATCGTAAAAGGAACATTTCCAGGACTTTTGCTCCGTCGACCACCTCTGGTGGTTTTCACTGCATGCGTGGTTTTTCTTTTGTGTCGTAGACACTAGACACCAACATGAAACATGAAACGTGGCAGGTTGGCAGCAAACAAGCTTGTGAACGCCTTTGCCGCTTATTGTCAGTGCAGACATCCAAATAACACTAGCTGAAGGGCGAAGCTCCACCTCACATTTGTAGTTCACATCAAATTTTGACTTAACACAACTCCATTGTCTCTGGCAAACAATTACACCCACCAAACACTCAACTACACACAATCGACCCACATCTACACCCACATAAGCACGACATACTCATGTGCTGTGCCAGCTGAAACAGGACCCACATCCGCACCCACCATAAGCACGTCATACTCATGTGCTGTGCCAGCTGAAACAGGCTTTGAAGGCTGCCACAGCCCGCCGCGGTTTTTGTGCATGACAGCAACTTGCAGGGCCTTGAGGTTGTAGGCGTGCCGGCTGTTTGGGTCAACCTCTTTCTTGGGCAGGAGGTACAGGATGCGTATGCCCTGTCGCATGCCAAGGCATTGCAGTGCACAGGACGAGAGGTGAAGTTAACCAGGCAAGTGTTTGAGATTCGGTTTGTTCATAACGGGGTTTGTTCAGAACAGGGTTTGTTCAGAACAGGGCATGATTATGTTGCTGTCACACAATGCATCCCAGGAACGTTCTTAGCAGATACAGAAGATCAAGCCTGTACTTTTGGACAGAGTAGAGTAAATACAAGCGACGCCTATCGCACGTTCTTTCCTCTCCATGACGTTTTAGCGCAGCGTGAACGATCAGGGAACATTGAATGATCGGAACGTTCATGTTTCATGTATTGTTTAAGTGCGTGCAACGTCCAAAACGTCCGTGGTAAACACTTGAAACGTTTTTGTCTGTTCCCTAAACACTTAAAACGTTTTTGTCTGTTCCCTAAACACTTGAAACGTTTTTGTCTGTTCCCTAAACACTTGAAACGTTTTTGTCTGTGCCCTAAACACTTGAAACGTTTTTGTCTGTTCCCTGAACACTTGAAACGTTTTTTTCTGTGCCCTAAACACTTGAAATGTTTTTGTCTGTTCCCTAAACACTTGAAACGTTTTGGTCTGTTCCCTAAACACTTGAAACGTTTTGGTCTGTTCCCTAAACGCTTCAAACGTTTTTGTCTGTTCCCTAAACGCTCAGGGCACGTTCTGAATGAACCCGGTTCCCTGAGTGAGAGCAAGGGCGCAAAATAACCCATTATTTATTATTACATACAGCACCGTCACTTCCAGCAACAGCGCCTTATCCATACTCACTGCTCTGAAGCATCACCAGGCAGCTGCTTTCTCGACACCGTCTACACATGTACTAAAATTTCTAAAAGCTTGCTCATAAGCTCCACTCTTGACTTCCATCCAAGCACGCTACAACCTCCCCCACAATCCCCCTGAACAGTCTTGACTCTCATTCAAACACACTACAATAATCTCCACAATGTTCCTGAATATGCCCGACAAACCATTCTTGGGGGTTTTAGAGGACATGTGCACCTTCATCGGACACATAGGTAGGAATGGAAAGAACCATATATATATACGGTGTATAACGGTATTTTATGAAAGGATTACATCAAATATATGGTCATATATGGCTAGAACTGGCCCAAACCGTACATGGGATTTCCACGTACAATAAGATATATCCCGTGTATCGTATATACGCCGTATTTCTGTATATACCGTATATGAATTAATTAATAGGGGCAATTTTGCAGCTCTTGGAGAGCTGAGTACGCATGAACCCAATCTTTTATACCCAAAAAGTGGATGGTTAGGGAGTTAGGCCTGCTTCGAGCCAATTTGACCAAAAAAAAGGCCTTTTTCAGTGCAAAAGGGAGTTCAACTACCATAACCACCAATAAAACATTTATCAATGCAAAATACATGCATCTATAGAAAAGGGAAGCAAAGGAAGAGCTCAGTAAGAAGTGCGTGAGAAAAGAAAAATTGACCAAAAAGAGCAAAAAGGACTGCTGTTGCTGGGAACCAAACCCTGCACCACCTGCAAATACGGTCCATATACGGTGTACATACGGTTAAGACCGTACATACGGCGTTTACATACGGTCAGCCAAAACCAATTTACGGTCATACAGATACGGATACGGAGGGAAATTATCATATATGGATACAGTTATACGGCATATCTGGATACGTCGTATTTCCGTATATATATTTCTGGCCAACCCTACATATGGCGTATATGTACGGATTTGGCCAACCCTACACATAGGACACACATACACACACACAGAATACAGGATTCCACCCTCAAACACAGGACACAGGAGTCAGGACACCCACCACGATGTCCCTGTACACACCCCTGGTCAGTTCTACACGCCCCTGCTCAGTTCTATACACACCCACCACAATGTCCCTGTACACGCCCCTGGTCAGTTCTGTACATAGCCTGCTCGCCTGTTTGGCCATCTCGTTGTTGGACAGAACTTCTTGCAGGCTGAAGTTGCGGGCAGGAGTCGGTGAAGGCACCTGTGCGTTTGCGTGTGTGTGTGTGTTTGTGTGTGTGTGTGTGTGTGTGTGTGTGTGTGTGTGTGTGTGTGCGTGTGTGTGTGTGCGTGTGTGTGTGTGTGTTTGTGTGTGCGTGCGTGCGTTCGTTTGTTTGTGTGTGTTGCGTCAAGTTGTTGCTGATGCCTGACTGCATTTTTGTGAGGGCCTCTCATTTGATGGCGCAGACACTTAAAGACATATGTGTACAATTGGCTAAACCATACACATACACTGCAAAGACCGTGTGTAATACACTATGTATGGTACTTTCCCTTTTAAAGAGAACAAAAGAACCACGATGTCCCTGTACACACAGTGCATATACATGTACGTGTAGAGTTGCCAGGAACCGTACATGGAATCTTGGTACACGTATATCATTATGTACACGACACCGAATACTGAGAAGAAAATAATATATGGCCGTACATATACGGTACGTATATGTACTTCTGTAATTCTGGCCCTAAATTCTGGCCCTACACAGGTGAAATTCTACATATAGATGAAAGTCAGCAAGCGATGGCCTTCAAAAAAACCATGTGCGCGTCAACCAATAAAACTAGCCCTGTTGGATCTCTGTTAGATCAGACATTGCACTCAAAACCCTGTAGTCAAGACACAGATCACACTCACAAGTACATAAAATGTTGCAACATGGCCATAGCACCCACCCACCCACCCACCCACCCACACACACACATTCACCCACACACATTCACACTCAAAACCCCGTAATCAAGACACAGATCACACTCACAAGTACATTAAATGTTGCAACATGGCCAAAGCACACACCCACACACCCACACCCACATACCCCCCCCCACACCCACACCCACCCACACCCACATTCACACACCCACATTTACACTCAAGACCCTGTAATCAAGACACAGATCACACTCAC